>Ga0310694_10007199_pt1 | contig 10476 bp, 8 predicted proteins | sample 174DNAGHGhighgp2_FD_203884 | JGI IMG/M metagenome (GOLD analysis project Ga0310694, IMG submission 203884) | Sheep rumen microbial communities from Palmerston North, Manawatu-Wanganui, New Zealand - 1742 DNA GHGhigh gp2 (v2) (version 2) | ecosystem: Host-associated > Mammals > Digestive system >... | reverse complement strand
CCGTCGCCTCAAGAATATGTTTGGTGAGGACTTCTATATCGAGCTGCAGAACCACGGTATCCGAGAGCAGAAGATCATTTTGCCGAAGCTGAAACGTCTCGCTCATGAATTGGATATCAAGACCATCGTTACCAACGATATCCATTACACGGACAAGGAGGATGCGGAGGCCCAGGACGTACTGCTGTGCATCCAGACCCAGCGGTTCGTGGACGAGCAGGATCGGATGCGTATGGGAGCGCAGGAGTTTTACTGTAAATCCGCCGAAGAGCTGCTCCAGTTTTTGCCAGGGGAGGAACAGTCCCTTCGGAACACCATGGAGATCGTGGACAAGTGCAACGTGGAGATCGAGTTCGGCAAACGGCGATTGCCCAAGTTCACGGCGCCCAACGGCATGGATAATAGGACCTATCTTCGACAGCTCTGCGAGGAGGGCATGGCCAAGAAGATGCCCAACGCCGGTAAGGAAGCCTGGGACCGGCTCAACTACGAGCTTTCCGTGGTGGAGAACATGGGCTTTGTGGACTACTATCTCATCGTCTGGGACTTCATCCATTTCGCCAAATCCCATAACATTATGGTGGGCCCCGGCCGAGGCAGCGGCGCGGCGAGCCTTGCGGCCTACTGTATGGGCATCACGGATATCGACCCGCTGAAATACGCCCTTTTGTTCGAACGGTTCTTGAACCCCGAGCGGGTGTCCATGCCCGATTTCGACGTGGATTTCTGCTACGAGCGGCGGCAAGAGGTCATCGATTACGTAGGGGAGAAATACGGCGAAGGCCACGTGTCCCAGATCATCACCTTCGGCACCATGGCGGCGAAGGCCGTCATCCGCGACGTGTGTCGGGTGCTGCGAGTGCCCTATGCCGACGCAGACAAGCTGGCTAAGCTGGTGCCCAACATGCTGAAGATCACGCTGAAGGACGCCATGCAGATGCAGCCGGAGCTGAAGAGCCTCTACGATTCCGACCCCACCACGAAGAAGGTGCTGGACCTGTCCATGAAGCTGGAAGGGTTGCCCCGCCACAGCTCCACCCACGCGGCCGGTGTGGTGATCTCCGGGGTGCCTCTCGAAACGGTGGTGCCGCTCCAGAGCAACGACGGGGTATTGACCACCCAGTTCCCCATGACCACCCTGGAGGAGCTGGGCCTCCTCAAGATGGACTTTCTGGGGCTTCGTACCCTGACCATCATCCGGGACGCCCTCGCCTTCATCCGGGAGCAGGGGAAGGAGGCACCGGATTTTTCCACCAACGATTTCTCCGACAAAGAGGTATACGACATGATCTCCCGGGGGGACACGGACGGGGTGTTCCAGCTGGAATCTGCGGGCATGCGCCAGTTCCTTATGCAGCTCAAGCCCGACTGCTTCGAGGATATCATCGCCGGCATCGCCCTCTATCGTCCGGGCCCCATGGAGAGCATCCCCCGGTATATCCAGGGCAAGCACGACCCCAGCTCCGTCCACTATGAGGACAAGCGCCTGGAGCCCATCCTCTCCACCACCTACGGCTGCATGGTCTATCAGGAGCAGGTCATGGAGATCGTCCGTACCCTGGGCGGCTACTCCCTGGGTCGCGCCGACATCGTCCGCCGGGCCATGAGCAAGAAGAAGCACGACGTGATGGCTCGTGAGCGGGAGTATTTCGTCCATGGCACCGACGGCGTGGAGGGGGCCGTGAAACGGGGCGTCAAGGAGCAGGTGGCGGACCATATCTTCGACGAAATGATGGACTTCGCTTCCTACGCCTTCAATAAGGCTCACGCCGCCTGCTACGCCGTGACCACCTACCGGACAGCCTACCTCAAGCACTATTTCCCCGTGGAGTTCCTGGCCGCCATGATCAACGGTTATATGTACAACTCCGATTCTGTGGCCGAGTACGTATATTCCGCTCGCAGGAGCGGCATCAAGGTCCTGGGCCCGGACGCTAATCGGTCCCGGCCAAAGTTCTCTGTGGAGAACGGCTGTATCCGCTTCGGCCTCGCCGCCGTGAAGAACGTGGGCGAAAGTGTCATGGAGGAACTGGTGAAGGAACGGGAAGCTCATGGACCCTTCAAGGACTTCTGGGACTTCTGCGATCGGGCTCCCGGCCTCAACAAGCGCATGGTGGAGAACATGATCTACGCCGGCTGTTTCGATTCTATGGGTTACACCAGGACCCAGCTCTTAAAGGTCTACGACCAGGCCATGGAGCTGGCTGCTAAGGCAAAGAAGAATCGGGACGCAGGGCAGATGTCCTTGTTCGATTTCGACGATGGGGATGTATCTATGTCTAGCCATCCGCCTATCCTGCCGTCGGCGGAGATGCCCCACAAGCTTCTGCTCCAAAAGGAGCGGGAGGCCACGGGACTGTATCTCTCCGGCCACCCCCTGGACGACTATATGGACGTGCTCTCGGGCCTTTCCGTCAGCGTGATGGATCTTGCAGAGGCGGACGGCACAACTTTGGAGGACAACGCTTACGTGACCGTGGGGGGTCTCTTGACCGCATGCAAGACCCGTCCTACCAAGGGCAACACGGGCATGATGGGCTACGCCAATCTGGAGGGCGTCACGGGTACGGTGGAGACGGTGATCTTCCCCCGGACCCTGCAGCTCTACGGCCGCTATTTCCACGACGACGCCCCGGTGCTGGTGAAGGGGCGGCTGAACATCCGGGAGGATCGGGTCAACTCCCTGCTGATCGAGGAGCTGACGGACCTGGAGGGCGCTTCCAAGAAGCTGTTCATCCGGCTGCCGGTCCTGTCCGATTCCTATAAGGTCCAGAAGATCATCCAGAACTACCCGGGCCAGACCCCCATCGTGCTGGTGGACGCCAAGCGTCAGGCCAAGGGCGCGCCCCGGGACTGGAACGTGAAGGTGGACGAGGAACTTATGAGCACCCTGCAGGCCGTATTCGGCAAGGAGAACGTGATCCTGCGATGAACAGACCGCCTATAGAAAAAAACGAGGAATTGGAGCTGACCATCCACAGCGTCACCCTGGAAGGGGCGGGCGTGGGCCGGGTGGACGGCTTCGCTGTGTTCGTTCCGGGCGCGCTGGCCGGGGAACGGGTGCGGGTGCACATCATCAAGGTCACCGCCTCCTATGCCATTGGAAAGCTGCTGGAAGTGGTGGAGCCCTCGCCCCATCGGGTGGTGCCCAGCTGCCCCGTCTATGCCCGCTGCGGGGGCTGCGCCTTCGGCCACGTGTCCTACGAGGAGGAACTGCGCATCAAGGAGCGCCAGGTGGCAGACGCTTTGACGCGGCTGGGCGGGCTGCAAAACGTGCCCCTGCGGTCCATCTTGGGCATGAAGCAGCCGGAACGGTATCGGAACAAGGGAGCCTTCCCCTACGGTATGACGGATAAAGGCCCAGCTTTTGGATTCTATGCCCCCCGTAGCCATCGGTTGGTGGCTGTGGACGATTGCCTGATCGAACAAAAACAGGTCTGCGACGCCGTCAACGCAGTAAAGGCATGGGCCGAGCGGTATGCTATACAGCCCTACGACGAAGGGACGGGGAAGGGATGCCTGCGCCACGCCGTGGCCCGGGTAACCACCGCCGGGGAGCTGATGATCGTCGTCGTCACCCGGGGCGAGCTGCCCCACAAAAAGGAGCTGGTGGACGCCCTGTCTTTCGCGGACAGCGTCTACTGGAACCGGAACGATAGAAACACCAACGTGATATTCGGCGACAGCTTCACCCTGCTGTCCGGCAAACCCACCCTCAGGGAGACCCTCTGTGCCCTTGATTTCGAGGTGAGCCCCCGGTCATTCCTGCAGGTCAATTCGGTCCAGACTCAAAAGCTCTATGAGGCCGCCCTGGAGCTGCTTTCTCCTCAGCCTACCGAAACCGTAGCCGACGTCTACTGCGGCATCGGTACCATCAGTCTGCTGCTGGCCCGGCAGGCCGGGCAGGTCATTGGCGTCGAAGTGGTCCCGGAGGCGGTGGAGAACGCCAGGGAGAACGCCGCCAGGAACGGCATCGAGAATGCTTCCTTCCTCTGCGCCCCTGCGGAGGAGGCCCTGCCCAGGCTGGTGGCGGAGGGCCAAACCATCGACTGCCTTACTGTGGACCCGCCCCGCAAGGGCTGCGACCCGGAGGTCATTGACGCTATCCTTGCCTCCGGTGCCCGGCGCATGGTCTACGTCTCCTGCAACCCCGCCACCCTGGCCCGGGACGTGAAGCTTCTGACCGCCAGCGGCTTCACTGTCAAGGCCGTCCAGCCCGTGGACATGTTCCCTCGCTGCGGCCACGTGGAGACGGTAGTATTGATGACGAGAACAGAAAGGGAACAATCATGAATAGCATACACCTGGAAAAGCTTACATGGGACACGGTTGAAGATGTTCTAAAGCTTAAAGTCTCAAAAGAGCAAAAGGAATTTGTCGCCCCGAACCGCGACAGTATGATCGATGCCTATTTTGCTTTGACAGATGAAGCTATTCCCGTATCTACGTTTGGTATTTATCTCGGAAAAAAGCCCGTCGGTTTTCTAATGATCGGCTATGATGTTCCGTGGGCAGAGCAGTATTACGGTTTGCCGAGGGGATACTATTATATCTGGCGTTTTATGATCGATAAAAGATATCAAGGAAAAGGCTATGGAAAAGCAGCGTTATAATTGGCTGTGGACTTTATAAAGACATCTCCAAGCGGAAAAGCCGAATACTGTTGGCTGTCTTATGACCCGGAAAATGATGTGGCGAGAAAACTGTACCTGTCGTTTGGATTTGAAGAAAGGAAAGAGCTCTGGAAAGATGATCAGGAAATTCCAGCAGTATACAAGCTGTGAATTCCCATTTCACAATGGTTATGTGACGTTACATCATGCATTTTGTTGACGCTAAAGGAATACTGACCGGCAGCGGCGGGCATGTCGGCATGAACATATACCGGGGATGCACCCACGGCTGCATATACTGCGACAGCCGGAGCCGGTGCTATCAGTTCACACACTTGTTTGAAGACGTCGAGGTGAAGCGGAACGCCCCGGAGCTGCTGGAAAAGGCCCTGAAGGCGAAGCGGAAGAAGTGTATGATCGGCACCGGGTCCATGTCTGATCCCTATATGCACTGTGAGGAGGAGCTGGGGCTGACCCGGCGGTGCCTCGAGATCATTCGGAAATACGGCTTCGGCGTGGCCATCCAAACCAAGTCGGACCGGATATTGCGGGACATCGACTTGCTGGACGAGATCAATCGGTCAGCTAAATGCGTGGTGCAGATGACGCTGACCACCTATGACGACGAGCTGTGTCGCATTTTGGAGCCTAATGTGTGCAACACCAAGCGGCGGATCGAGGTGCTGGAACGGATGCAGGAGCGGGGGATACCCACCGTAGTGTGGCTGACGCCCATCCTGCCTTTCATCAACGACACGCCGGAGAACGTCGGGGCGATCCTGAGGGAATGCGTTCGTGTGGATGTGAAAGGTGTTATCGACTTCGGCATGGGCCTGACGCTGCGGGAAGGGGATCGGGAATACTACTACGCGGCCCTGGACCGGCATTTCCCGGGCATGAAGGAGCGCTATATCCGAACGTACGGCAACGCCTACGAGTTGCCCAGCCCCCGGGCCTGGGAGCTAAGGGCACTGTTCCACAGCATCTGTGCGGAAAACGGCATACTGGATACTCCGGAGGCGTACTTCGAATATATGTACGACTTCCCGGAGAACAAGGCCCAGTTGAGCCTGTTCGATCTATAAAAAAGTGGCTCTCCGAACGGATCGGAAAGCCGCTTTTCATTTATATTGGTTTTACTCCACGAACAGATCCACGAACTGGAAGGTCCGGCAGTCCACCAGGCCACGGTTGGTGAGCCGCAGCTCCGGCAGGCAGGCCAGGGGGATGAGAGCCATGGTCATGTAGGGAGAGTTGATGACGCAGCCCATCTGCTGCCAGGCGTCGCTGAGCTTGCTGACCAGGTCAGCCATCTCCTCCACGGGCAGGTCGTTCATAAGGCCCGCGATGGGCAGGGGAACGAGGGCCAAAACCTTGCCGTCCGCCACGGCGCAGAGGCCGCCGCCGCATTCGATCAGGGTGTTGGCGGCAAGAGCCATATCCTCGTCATTGGTCCCGGCTACCAGGAGATTGTGGGCGTCGTGGGCCACGGTCTGGGCCATGGCGCCCTTCTTGAAACCGAATCCTTTTAGGAAGCCCACGCCCTTGGTACCGGTCTCGTGATGCCGCTCGAAGACGGCCATCTTCAGCAGGTCCTGCCCGGGATCGGCTTCCAGATACCCATCCTTAGCCTTCAGCTCCATGATGCGCTCGTAGTTGCCCACCCGGTTGGGGATGATCTCGATGACCCGGGTCTTGACCACGTCCTTGCCCTTAGGCGCGGCGATCTTGAAGCTGTCGGCGGTGATGGGATGGCCCACGTGCATGGTGTCATAGATATGGGCGGGGAAGTTGGGCTTTCCGATCTCCACGGTCATCTTCCCGTTTTCCGCCACCACGTCGCCGTCGATGATGGTACGGGTGATGCGGATATCGTTGAGATCGTCGAAGAACACGATATCGGCGCACTTGCCCGGAGCGATGCTGCCCATCTCGTGATCCATCCTAAAGCAGGTGGCCGGGTTGATGGTCACATACTGGATGGCCTTGATGGGGTCCAGCCCCTCCTTGATGGCGCAGCGGACGATATGGTCCAGATGCCCGTCCTGGATCAGGGTATCGGGGTGGGTGTCGTCGGAGATGAGACAGGCGAAGCGGTCGTCGATATGGTTGTCCAGCACCGCCTTGATGATGACGGGCATGTCGTGCCAGGCGCTGCCGTAGCGCATGAGGGCGTACATGCCTCGGCGCATCTTCTCCAGCACGTCCTCCGCCCGGGTGGACTCGTGGCAGCAGCGGACGCCGGAGGCGATATAGGCGTTGAGGCCCATGCCCGTGTCAGGCACGGAGTAGTGGCCGGTGATGACCTGGTCCGCCTTCAATGTCTCCGCCAGCTCCCCGTGGATGTTGGGCTCCGCCCAGAGAACGTTGGGGAAGCTCATCATCTCGCCCAAACCCATGATGCCGTCCCAGGTCATCATCTCCCGGACCTCCTCGGGGCCAATGTGGGAGCCCGTGTCCTCAAAGCCAGCCACGGCAGGCACGCAGGAGGGAACGTTGGACATGGCTTTGAGAGGGGCGCGCTTAGCGTCGTCGATCATGGCCTTCACACCCTCGGGGCCGCAGACGTTGCAGATCTCGTGGGGGTCCATGAAGATGCCGGTGGTCCCGTGGGGCACCACCGCCCGGGCGTATTCGCCCACACTGATCATGGAGGATTCCACATGGATATGGGCGTCCATAAAGCCCGGCGCGATGTACTGGCCGGCGGCGTCGATGACCTTGGTGTTCTCGCCGATGCAGTGGGCGGCGTCGCCCACGAGGGCGATCCGGCCCTGGGCGATGGCTACGTCGATCCCCTCCTGGATCTCCGCGGTGCAGACGTTCACCAATTTAGCGTTGCGGATGACAAGCTCCGCCTTCTCCACGCCCATAGCCACCCGGGCCATGGTCTGGGTCACTTCATAAAGGGGCTTCTTGCAGAATTTGTTCAGCATCCCGTTCACCTCCTGTTTATTGTATCTAGTATACCATACTCCTGTCTGATTGTACAACCATCAGGTTTTGTTTGCCCTGATGGGATAGATATGGTAGAATACCAAAAACGAAACGGGAACTGCACTGGCATGACAGACAAAGAGATGCTTCTATACAATTCCCTCAAGGGACTATATCTGTTGGACAAGGCGGACACACACAGGGTGGTGTCCGACCTGATGGGCCTGCAGGCCCAGTTCGCCAACTATCCCAAGGCGTCGCTGAAGATACGGGCGTCGGATTACCGGGAGGCTGACCCCTTCGCAGGGCTGGTGAAGATATGGTCCCATCGGGGCACCATGCACCTGGTGCCTGAGGATGAGCTGGGGCTCCACCTGTCGGCCTTTGATAACGCCGGGCCCTTCGTTCATGGGTACTGGGGCATCTCCCAGGCGGAAGCCGAGTATTGGGCGCCCTTCATCGAGGAGGAGATAGGGCAAGGCAACAACAGCCGAGACGGGCTCAAAGCCGTCTGCGCCAAAAGAGGCATGGGTGAGGAGCTGCTTCATCAGGTGTTCTACGGCTGGGGCGGGCTCATCCGTGAGATGGTCTGCCGGGGCCGGATCGTATGCGGCACGGGAACGCAGAAGGCCTATTTCCTGCCGAAGGCTGTCCAGTGGATGGACCGCGACCAGGCCCGTCGGGTGTTCCTCAGGCGGTACTTCGAACACTACGGCCCGGCCACCCTGTCCGACTGCCGCTATTTCTTCGGCAACTGGAAGAAGGCGGATATGGACCCACTGCTGCAAGAGCTGCTGCCAGAGACGGTTTGCACCGTGATCGACGGCAAGAAGTATTACAGCCTCCACGAACCCATCATGGACGGGGACCTTCCCGTATGTATACTGGTGCCTGGCTTCGATCAGCTGGTCCTGGGATATAAGGACCGGGATCGCATGATCGACGGACGGTTCTTGCGGGAGCTGACCAACATCTCCGGCATCGTCTCCCCGTCCATCCTGATCCGGGGCCGCATCCGGGCGCGGTGGAAGCTGGACGGTCAAAAGATCATCGTCACCTTCTTCGACAAGCGGTTGAAGAAGGACGAGATCGCCATCCGCCGCAAGGTGAAAGAGGTGTTCGCAAAACAGGTCAAGCATGTCCTTTTCATGGACGCTTAGGAGGGAAATATGTCTAAAGTCAAACTGACGATCACGGAAAGCCGATGCCGAGACGGCTGCTGCAAAGCCGGGGACGAATTCGTCGTGGAGGGACTTTGCCCACCCGTCTGTCACGAGCTGTGGCACGCCATCTATCCTCAGGTCTTTGCCCTGCTCAATGGAGCTGAATTGGACTTTGGAGAGGAAAAAGCTGCCTGTTTCGACGGTCAGTGCCCCGATGGCGGACGCGTGAAGGTACACGGGGAACGGATCGAGTGAAGATGAATTCAAAATGGAATAGCGATATGTTTTTGACCGGCGCCTGGCTGTGGGAGAGGATCGCTGAACTGGATCGTCGGGTCCGTTCAGTTACAGACGACTTGGTACGCATGGAGGAGTATATCGCTCTTCCATGCTTTGGCGGACAGATAATTGTCAGATTTATTGTGGAAAACATCATCACGTTAGAAAAGGCAGACGAACTGGAGCGTAAGCTGAGGGAGCTTGTCGGGGACGAGTTCCTCGTGGACTTCATGGGTGACGTTTACCGTCGTCTTGGGGTGGATTATAGCCGATTGGACGAAATAGCCGAAAGGTTGGGACAGCGTTTCAAAGACGAACCTTTGTATAAAGGCCCCTACGCGGAGTTTATAGAAGCGGATGCCCGAACGCTTCTTTTTCAGTGCGATTTTCCTCAAACCGTTCCCGTTTGGGAAATCCAATGGGAGGACGAAGAATATGCTCTACTGCTTATGGGCGACGAGAATCGAATCGTCCGTACAGTAGAAGGTGAGCCGCCCATCCATGTGATGGAGGTAAACGGAGCCCTCTGCGAGGGGTTCATACGGGCGACTTTCGCAGCAAAGCGGATGGGTATTTCCCTGGGACGGCTCATGCTGGAAGCCATGGAGGGGTAGGATGCTGACGTTGCATACGCCAACCATAGACGACCTGTGGTTCCGGCAGCAGATGTTGGGGGACATAGAAACTATGTCTTATAATCACGCCTGGGGTGGCACGATCCCTTTTCCAAAGGAGAACTGGCAAAGCTGGTATGATCGCTGGCTATGTGATCCGGAGGGGAAGCGATTTTATCGCTATTTAATGGACGAAGATGGTATCTTCGTAGGAGAGGTGGCTTATCATTGGGACGAGACGGACTGTATTTATATGGCAGATGTGATCGTCTATGCTCCGTTTCGAGCCAAAGGATACGGGAAAGAGGGCCTACGACTCCTGTGCTTGGCGACTGGGGAGAACGGTATAGACGTTCTCTATGACGATATCGCCAAGGATAACCCGGCCATACGCTTGTTTCTCAACGAGGGATTTGAGATAGAAACAGAAAAAGAGATGACCTTTCTCTTGAAGAAAAAGCTAAAGTGAGGAGGGATGATGATGGAAACCAAAAGCGTGATGCTGCAAACGCTGTGCGTGCCCTGCGCCTGTCGCTGTCGGTATTGCCTGCTGCGTTGGGACGGCAAAACCGTAGGAGCAGACTATGACCGCAGCCAGCGGCTTGCGGAGCGTTTCTATGCCTGGATCAGACAGGAGCGTCCTGAACTTACATTTAACTTTTCCTTCGGGTACAGCATGGAGCATCCCCGTCTGTTGCATGCCATCGACTTTTTGAACCGCATCGGCTCCGTGAGCGGAAAGTTCCTCCAATGCGACGGCTTGGCTTTTCGGGAGGAAGGGGATATGAAGGATTGGCTTGCCGGGTTGAAGGACCATGGGGTAGAAGAGCTGAATTTCACCTTCTACGGGACGGAAGCATATCATGATCG
>Ga0310694_10007198_pt1 | contig 10476 bp, 7 predicted proteins | sample 174DNAGHGhighgp2_FD_203884 | JGI IMG/M metagenome (GOLD analysis project Ga0310694, IMG submission 203884) | Sheep rumen microbial communities from Palmerston North, Manawatu-Wanganui, New Zealand - 1742 DNA GHGhigh gp2 (v2) (version 2) | ecosystem: Host-associated > Mammals > Digestive system >... | reverse complement strand
GCCGAGGAGGCAAAGATACAACTGTCGCATAAGGAGTGCGAGGACGTGCTCTCGAACTTGGGCGACTTGGGGGCAGACGATGACGGGGAGGAGATGGAGATAGACCTGACCATCACCAGGGAGCAGGCCTTCGAGGTGATGCGCCCGCTGTTTCAGAAGGCAGTGAACATCTGCCTTTCACTCTTGCGACGCAACAACCTCCATGGCAGTCAGCTCAATCAAGTGATACTCGTTGGCGGCCCCACACGCCTGCCGCTCATTCGCCAGATGCTCGACAGGCAGGTGGCACCAATCACCCACACCGACATCGACCCCATGACGGTCGTGGCGAAGGGAGCCGCACTCTATGCTTCTACCCTCGACATTCCGGCAGAAATCGTGGAGGACGACAAGCAGGCGGCCGAAGCTGTGCTTATAGACATCGGCTACGAACCTACCACAGTGGAGCTGACCGATTGGGTGAGCCTGCGTGTACCCGAAGGCATGACACTCAGCGTGGAGCTGTGCCGCAAAGACGGCGCGTGGAGCAGCGGACGCATGGAGGTGACAGCAAACGGACGAGTTGCCACCATCCAATTGGAAAAGGGCAGGCCAAACACCTTCCTGGTAAAAGCCTACGACAAGGAAGGCAACGGAATCAAGTGCCTGCCCGAGCAGTTTGTGGTGCAGCAAGGCACAAAGGTAGGCAGCGCCATACTGCCCTACCACATCGGCATCTCCGTGTGGAACGACCAAAAGCAGGATGGCTTGTTCGTTCCGCTGATAGGATTGGAAAAGAACAAGCCGCTGCCGGCCGTCGGCATACTTCGCGACCGGCGCACCAACAGCATCCTGCGGCCAGGCATTGCCACCGACATCCTCACCATTCCCGTGTATCAGGCCGACGACTATCAGAAAGGTATGCGTTCCTACCTGTATGAGTGGGTGGCAGACGTTGTCGTCACGGGCGACGAAGTACCGCAGCTGATACCGGAGGGCAGCACCGTGGAGGTAACGCTCAAGGCCGACCGCTCGGAGCAGATGACCATGGAAATCTACTTCCCCAGCAACGACCTCACCATCTCAAAGCAACTGCTCACGAACAAAAAGCAGTCCGTGGAAGAGGCTGCCACGCGCATCATAGGCGACATTGCCAATGCGTACAAGTGCCTGCACAAGATAAGTCTGGACGGCTATGCAGACATCGGGCCGCTGAGGAAAGAGCTGCAGGAGGTGGAAGAGGAGAACCGCAACAGTGAGGAAAAGAAGGCCGTGCTACAGCACCTCAAGGAAGTCCTGCGCAAAATTGAGGCCATAGAAGGAAGCACCGAATGGCAACGGGCTAAATACCAGATGGAGACAACTCTCGCCAAGCTGAAAGACCTGCAAGAGACCTACGGCGACGAGAACTCCCAGCTCGGCGTGCATCAGCTTGAACTGCAGGTAAAGGAGATTGAGAGCATTGCCGACACAAGAATGGCAAACCTGCTGACGGGCAAAATCAAACAGTACATGCACTCGATGGAAATACTGCGCAACTACGTCAGCTGGGTATGGCACTTCGACTCGTACTATGAGATATACAAGTGGCGCGATGCTGAAAAGGCACGCAAGGCCATCGACAAGGCCATAGAGATTGTGAAGGACAAGCCCTCCATTGCAAGGCTCGACCCCCTGCTCGACCTCCTCTTCACCCTGAGAATCAAGGAGGAGACAAGCAGCTCCAGCAGTTCGTCGTCGAACAGCAACAACGAAGAGGTCAAGCCGCAAATTATGAAGGAAAGGCCCTGCAACGGGCTGTTGAGCTAAAGCATGCACAACAAAAGACGACAAAGATGACTTTTGAGAAAGGACAAACCATAGACGGCCGCTATGCCATAGTGTTCCCCCTTGCGCACGACAACTGCACAGAGACCTACCGCATACGCGACGACCAGGGCAGGCTGCACTTCCTGACCCTCTACAACCACGACCTTCTGCCCGCCGGCGCCCTTGACGAAAACGGTGAAGTAAAGGTCATCGCCATGCGCCGAAGCATCTCACACCCCAATGTCTGCACCTACGATGACTCCGGCTCCATTGATGTCGGGGAACAGCACTTCAGCTATATGGTCACACAGTTTGTGAGCTGCGAGACACTGGCTGCACGCCTCAGGCGCATCCCGGACATGAAGGTGGCCGACGCACGCTTGCTGGCACTCACCCTTCTGCGTCTGCTACGCCAATTGCACACCGGGCAGCCTCCCGTCGCTCACGGCCACATCTCAACGAAAAGCATTCTGCTCGACCTGACCGGCCAGTTCTCGGACATCAGGCTTACGGGCTTCGGATTGGAATGCACCGCTGCGACAGATGCGGAAATCCAGGCAGACCTGCATGCCGTCGGCGCGTTGCTCTACAGGCTTTGCTTCGGCATGGAAGCACAGCAGCCGCCGCGAATGCCCAATGTGATGCCGGAGGGAATGGATCAGCAGTTGCTGGCGGTCATTGCCAAGGCATTGGGCAGAAACGGCTTCCGCAGTGCCGACGAGATGATAAAAGGCATGGTGGGAGCCATCGAGATTAGTCCTTCAGACACAGCTGCCGCAGATGACGGTTCCCCCCAAAACGCCGCGCCCAAAGGGAACGGCTTTGCAGACGTGGCAGGCATGGAGGAGCTAAAGACACTGCTCAACGAGAGCGTGCTCTATGTGCTGCGCGACCGTGAACGTGCCAAGCGTTACAAATTGTCCATTCCAAACGGCTTGTTGCTCTACGGCCCTCCCGGCTGCGGCAAGACCTTCATTGCCGAGCGCTTTGCAGAGGAAGCGGGATACAACTATCAGTTTGTGAAGACATCTGACCTGGCAAGCACCTACATCCACGGCACACAGGAAAAGATCGGCCAGCTGTTTGAGGAGGCACGCGCCAAGGCACCCTCCGTGCTTTGCTTCGACGAATTCGACGCATTGGCGTCAAAGCGCACGGAGCACCACAACGCCAACCTCTCGGGCGAGGTCAACGAACTGTTGAGCCAACTGAACAACTGCGGAAAAGACAATGTATTCGTCATTGCCACCACCAACCAGCCCGACCTTATCGATTCCGCGATACTGCGCAAAGGACGCATCGACCATATCGTGTATGTGCCGATGCCCGATGAAGCCGCTCGCGAAGGGATGTTCGGGATTTACTTGGGCAACCGTCCGTGCAGCGACGACATAGACTTTGGACGGCTGGCAGCACTGACAAAGAACTTCGTCGCCAGCGAGATAGCCTTCGTATGCAACCAGGCGGCACTGGAGGCATCGCATACGAACAGCGACATCAACGAGAAGCTGCTGGAGAAGGTGGTGAGGCAGACAAAGCCCCGCACGACTTCCGATACGCTGCGGTACTATGAAAAGATGTGGAAACGTATGGAGAACATTCAGGAAGAACGCCCCTCCATCGGTTTTATCTGATAACAGGAATTACTCCCCCACGTCAGGTTCAAAAACGCAGCACGCCAAGTTGGTCATCGCAGCACGCTAAGTCGGTCATCGCGGCACGGTGCGTTTGGGAACGCAGCACGCTAGGTTTTTCGGCCTGGCACAGGCGCTTTATGAAAAGCCCTGGCTTCCACTCGTGGAACAGGCTTCAACAATCGAAGAAGACCTGCACGCAGAAAACCAAGCACAAACAGGACGGCACGAAGGGCATGACACCAACAGGAGAATGCGACTGAACAAGACATAATGGAAGAACGTAAAGCAACAAAGTATGAATAACAGGTTAAAACTCGGCTACATCCTTGCCATGCTGTTCTGCAGCGTTTCCCTCATGGCACAGAACACCATGAAGGTTTACTACAAGGACGGGACGGAACAGGATATCTCCGTTTCAAAGATTGACAGTGTGTCCTTCTCGAATCAGGAAACAGCCGTAGAGGACGTTTCGCTGACCGGCAGCTGGTTTTGGGGGAAGAAGGGGGCAGAGTATTACGAACTGATCACCTTCAGCGAGGACCGCACATATACTGGATACGACAACTACTTCACCTACGGCTTCGACACGATGACCTACGGCTGGTACTCAATGTACGGCAATATGCTTTCCCTGCAATCAAACGGCTACGGCTATCAGCGGATGTACAATTGGTTCGTTATCGGGCTGACAAGCAACGCCTTGGAGGTGATGACACGAATGGGGCCGTTCACCTACTACAGGCTGCAGCCGGAGGTGCTGTACGTCTCTTCTTCGGGGTTTTATACAGGTTTCGCGGAAGAGGACTCCATTGTCTTTGCCGACGGCGTGACCGTGAAAGCGGACGGAAACAAACTCCAGGGACTTTCCCCTGGCACGACATACATTCTCGTCAGGAATGGTGAGGACATGATTTGGGCATACAAGGTGATTGTACGAAATTAGGAATCACTTCTTCACCATGTGTCCGAAGCGGCTGTGCAGCCACTGGAAGGGCATATAGAGAACGGGGACGATGAAGAGGAGGGCAATGGTGCCGACGAGCATTCCGCCTGCACAACCGACGCCCAAGGAGATGTTGCCGTTGGCTCCCACACCGTGTGAAAAGACGAGGGGCAACATGCCGAATATCATCGTGAGCGAGGTCATCAGGATGGGACGCAGACGAACCCTGGCGGCGGTCATCGCTGCCATTGTGATGCTCATGCCCTGGCGATGCCGTTCCGTTGCGTACTCCGTCAAGAGGATGGCCGTCTTTGCCAAAAGGCCGATGAGCATAATGAGGCCTGTCTGCATGTAGATGTTGTTCTCCAAGCCCCACATTGTGGAGAAAAGGAAGCTGCCCAACAGGCCGAAAGGCACGCTCAAGATGACTGCCAAGGGGATGAAGAGGCTCTCGTACAAAGCACATAATATAAGGTAGATGAACAGCACGCAGATGATGAAGATGATGGCCGTGGTGTTGCCCAGCGAGGCTTCTTCCCTCGACATGCCGCCGAACTCATAGCCGTAACCTTCGGGCAACACCTTCTCTGCCGTGCGACGAATGGCTTCGAGCGTCTGCCCGCTGCTGTAGCCGTCGGCTGTCTGTCCCATCACGGCAATGCTGCTGAAGAGGTTGAAGCGGTTCAAGCCCTCGCTTCCATAGACGCGCTCCATCGAGATGTATTGTGTGATAGGTATCATCTGCCCGCTTTCGCTGCGCACCCTCATGTTCGAGAGCGATGCTTCGTCAAGGCGGAACTCGGGCGAGGCCTGTACGATGACACGATAGAGCTTGGTGAAGCGGGTGAGGTTGCTGCTGTAGGTGCCGCCCACATAACCCGAAAGCACCTTCAGGACATTGTTGGGCGTGACGCCATCGCGCTTGCAACGGGCAGCATCCACCTCAACACGATACTGCGGATACTTGGTGTCGAAGGTGGTGAAAGCCCGTGAGATGGCCGGCTCTTTGTTGAGCGAGTCGATGAGCACACGAGTATAGCGCATCAAGTCCTCTATCTTGCCGCCCTTTCTGTCCTGCACATGAAGCTCGAAGCCGCTGGTGGCTCCGTAACCAGAAATCATGGGACGAGTGCTGACACGAATCTGTGCCTGTGTGATGTCTGCGGTGCGACGGTATATTTCGTCAATGACGGAATTGATGTCGTCGCCCTTGCCCTTGCGCTCGTCCCAATTCTTCAGGCGGATGTTGAATGAACCGGCAGAGGAAGATTGGTCGAAGGTTGAGCCTCGGCCAATGGTCATGTTGTAGAGGCGGAACTGCGGAATGTCCTTGATGCGCCGCTCCACTTCCCGGGTTATCCTGCCCGTTACGGCCATGCTCGTGCCTGGAGCGCACTGGACGTTGACGTTGATGGAACCCATGTCCTCGTTAGGCACGAAGCCTGTCTTTGTGGTCTTGAGCATATAGGCAAGCAGGAAGCACACGGTCACGACTGCAACCCACGGCAGCCAGCGATGGCGGAAGATGCGAAGCACGCCTCGCTGGTACTTGCCCACCACGCGATGGAAGCCGACATTGAACGCATCGTGGAAGCGTGCCGAGAAGCCACGGTCGTTCTCCTTTCTTGGCCGAAGCATTAAGGCACAAAGGGCAGGCGAGAGCGTCATGGCGTTGATGGTGGAGATGATGACGGCTATGGCCATCGTCACACCGAACTGCGTGTAGAATACTCCTGTGGTTCCGCCCACGAAGCAGACAGGGATGAAGACGCTCATAAACACGATGGTCGTCGTGACGAGGGCAGAGGTGAGTCCCTTCATGGCATCGACAGAAGCGAGATAAGGCGAATTGTAACCCTCGTCGAACTTCGCCTGCACAGCCTCAACAACGACAATCGCATCATCGACCACCGTTCCTATCACAAGCACGAGGGCAAAGAGGGTCAATAAGTTAAGGCTGAATCCGATGAAATAGAGCACGGCAAAGGTGCCTATCAGGCTCACCACGATGGCAAGCGAAGGGATGAACGTGCTCTTGAGGTCCTGCAGGAAGATATAGACGACGAGCACCACGAGGATAATGGCTTCGAGGAGCGTGCGCACGACATTATGGATGCTGGCATCGAGGAAGTCCTTCGTGCTCATCACATCCACGAGCTCCATGCCCGGGGGCAGCTCTTTCTGTATCTCGACGGCCGTTTCGTCGATGCGCTTGATAATCTCGTTGGCATTGGAGCCAGGCGTTTGGGCAATCATGCAGTTGGCTCCCGCGTGACCGTTGGTGCTGTTCTGTATGGTGTAGTTCTGTATGCCAAGCTCCACTTTCGCCACGTCCTTCAGGCGAAGCACACTGCCGTCGGGCAGGGACTTGATGACGAGGTTCTCGTAGTCGCGCTCCTCTTCGTAACGTCCCCTGTACTTCAAGACGTATTGGAAGGTGTTCTCCGCGTCGGCGCCCAGCGTTCCTGTCGGTGCCTCGATGTTCTGCTCGGCAAGCACATTATCTATATCGGAAGGCATGAGGCCGTATGAAGCCATCCGCAAGGGGTCGAGCCAGATGCGCATACTATAGCTGGCGCCCCAGATGTTCACCTCGCCCACGCCCGGCACCCTGGACAGGCGCGGCTCGATGTTTATCTTCATGTAGTTGGTAAGGAAGTCGGTGTCGTAGGCATCCGTCGGGCTGTAGAGCGAGAGGCTCTTGATGTTGCTCGTCTGACGTTTGCGCACCGTCACACCGCTTCTCGTCACGTCCGCTGGCAGTTGTCCTTGTGTGGAGGCCACTCGGTTCTGCACGTTCACCATCGCCATGTCGGCATCCGTGCCTTGCTTGAAGAAGATGCTGATGCTGCCCGAACCTGTGTTGGTGGCGGAAGAGGTCATGTACATCATGTTCTCCACGCCGTTCAGGCTCTCCTCAAGGGGGATGATGACGCTCTTCTGCACCGTCTCGGCATTGGCACCCGTGTAGTTGGCACGCACGCTGACCGTTGGCGGAGCTATCTCGGGGAACTGCTCGATGGGCAGGTTCAAGAGACCAATCAGCCCCAGCACCACGATAAAGACTGAAATAACACCCGAAAGAATGGGGCGGTCTATGAATGTCTTGGGAGTCATAACTTCACTTCTATGCCGTCCTTTAATAAGCCTGCGCCTTCGGCTATAATGACATCACCTTCCGCGAGACCGCTTTCCACGATGTAGGTCTTGCCGTCGTCGAGCGGCGCAACCTCAATTTCCGTCTGACGCGTCTTGCCATCGACGACGCTATACACAAAGACCTTGTTCTGCAGTTCGAATGTCGCGGTCTGCGGAATGACGATGACACCCTCTCTGATGGTGGAGAGTACCACCGTTCCCGTGCCGCCGTTGCGCAAGAGGTGTTCCTTGTTCGGGAAGACGGCTCGCAAGGCGACGGCTCCCGTGCTGGCATCGACAATGCCGCTCACAGCATCAACGCGACCCTTCTCCGTGTACTCCTTTCCGTTGGAGAGCAAAAGCGACACATCGGGCATCCCCTGCATGAAGGCCTCAAGGCTGCCGTACTGCATGGCAAGGTCGGTCACTTCGCGCTCGCTCAAGCTGAAATAGACCCACATCTCGCTGTCGTCGCAGACAGAGATGAGCGGTTCGCTGATATTGCTGCTGACCAACGCCCCGACATGATAGGGAATCATGCCCGCAACGCCGCTGACAGGGCTCTTCACCACCGTATAGCTCAACTGCCAACGGGCATTGCTGACCTGTGCCTCTGCCTGTGCCACTCCTGCCTGTGCCGAGAGCAAGGCCTGCTGGGCAGTTTGCAGTTCGAAGTCGCCAATCACCTGCTGGTCGCGCAACTGCTTCTTGCTGTCGTAGGTGAGCCTGGCAGTCGCCTCTGCCGCCTTTGCCGCTTTCAGAGAAGATTCGGCAGTATTGAGAGCCGCTTGGAAAGGCACTTGGTCGAGGACGAAGAGCGTCTGCCCCTTCTGGACTTTCTGCCCCTCGCTGGTCAGAATCTTGGTGATGAGACCGCTCACCTGCGGCCGTATCTCCACAATCTCCCTGCCCTTCATGGTGGCGCTGTAACTCGTCTTGACGACCCCGCTCGTGCGTTCCACCTTCATGGTCTTATACACCAAAGCCTCCTTTTCCTGCTGCTTCTCCCCGCAAGCGGCAAAGACCAAAAGCCCCAGCAAAAGGCACAAAACATTCTTTCCAACCATAAGAAAACAAATCCTTAATCCTTAATCCCTAAAAACATCAATTGACCATGCAAAGTTACGAATAATCCTGCACGAAGGCATCATTTGTCTGCAAAAAGTTCTGCTTCTGACGCATTTTTGCAACATTCCGCCCAAAACAGCAACTTTTTTAACGGTTATACGTCATCAAGCCATCGGGAGCAGTCCCCGAAGCCTGCATCAAACGAAAACACGAGTCCCCGCTCGCGACGGAGAGAGGACTCGTTCCTTAATGTGCGTGTGTCTGAAAACCGCTTGTTGAGTTTGTTGAGTTTGTTGAGTTGTTGAGGTCACGTCATCGCCAGGAAGTCTATCGGTCCTTTGCCCATGCAACTCGTGGTTGTGAGTGCCGTCAGCGCGGCTGTGAGGGAAGACCCCCTCCCGTCCTCCCCCTTTATGGGGAGGAGCTTAAGCTGCGCCCATGCAGGAGGTGACGCCCAGCGTGGTGAGGATGGCGGTCAGGATGGCGATGGCCGTCTGGATGATGTATTTCCAAGTTTCTTTTTTCATAGCTTTTCGTTTTTGTAGAGTTGATAACTTTGGTTGAGTGTTTCTTCGGTGAGGTTCATGCCGCTTTCCAGCCTTGCCATTGCCGCCACGAGCCTCGGCCACCGGTCTTCTGTGAGCCTTTCTTTTCCTCCGAAGCCCGTGAGCCTGCAGACGGTTCTTATGTATGCGGCGGTATCGTTTTCGCTCGGCGGCGCCCATCGCGTGATGATGTCTTCTATGCATACGGCTTTGTACTTGTTTCTGTAGGTGCGGAGCAGGCAGAAAGCGGCTCTGATGCCCCAAACGGGAGAGACGAACTGCACAAATTCGTGGTCTTTCTGCTCGGCGCGTTGTCCTTTCCAGTTAGTTCCTGCAACCCGCCGAATGTTCAGCGGATTGCAGTTTCTCTGTCCTCTTGGCTGACACATAATTGTCAATTATCAATTATTTAAGTTTCGGATGTTGTGTTTTTGGGGAAGTTAAAGAAGTTAAAGAAGTTAGCTCGCTATGCTCGCTTGGGAAGTTAAAGGACAATAGTTTTTGCAGTCAATTCCGGGGCTGAATGCACACCGCTTCCCAAAGTATCGTCCTTTAACTTCTTTAACTTCATTAACTTCATTAACTTCCGAAACTTGAGTCAATTGTCTGTTACTCCAGCCCTTGGATAGTGTCTTCGTTCTTGATGACCTCGATGGCGTCTGCCTGAGCCGTGCGGTTAGGCACGAGGTTGAAGGTTGCGGCGTCGCGGAGGTTCTTCACCTTCTCGCCCGGGCAGTAGCGGACGTTGACGGCCTTGATGTTCTGCGCGGAGAACTCGTTGGTGGTGCGTGCGCCCTCCGTCTCAAGCTCGACGTAGAATGCGCCGAAGTCGCCGAGTTTCACCTTCTTGCCCTCGAGCATCATCTCGCGGAGGCACTTGGTGGCGTCGGTGAGCACGCCTGCTATCATGCCCTTCGAGAAGGGGCTGTTGTGGTTTGCCATGTGCTCGGCGAAGGCGTCGATGTCGAGGACTTCCGTCACCTGGCTCACGCCGTAGGCCTTGGTTTCGGTGATTTCGGCCTTCTTGGTGCCGGGCTTCGCGCTCATGATTGCGATACTGTAGTTAATCATAATTTTGGATTAGGGATTAGGGATTAGGGATTAGGGTTTTGTTGTTCTCTCGTTTGTGAATTGTCAATTATCAATTGTCAATTGTCAATTGCCGGACGCGGCGTGTCATGCTGGCCATCATAACGTGCCTAATTGCGCACTTAGGCGTGCCGTGTTCTGAATTACAATGCAAAGTTACGACAGTTTCGGGGAGCGTTGAAAATCATTGAAAACCATTGAAAATTATTGCAAAGAAAATTTGCATAATTCGCTGAAAATTCGTACCTTTGTAGAAAAATTAAGGACC
>Ga0310694_10007197_pt1 | contig 10476 bp, 7 predicted proteins | sample 174DNAGHGhighgp2_FD_203884 | JGI IMG/M metagenome (GOLD analysis project Ga0310694, IMG submission 203884) | Sheep rumen microbial communities from Palmerston North, Manawatu-Wanganui, New Zealand - 1742 DNA GHGhigh gp2 (v2) (version 2) | ecosystem: Host-associated > Mammals > Digestive system >... | reverse complement strand
GGGTTTTTGGGTGGGTGTCAGCGGGAAAACCGCTGACCACGGACGTAGGCGGAGAGGTGCTGCTGGCGGGCAGTCAGGCTGGCATACGGCCTGGCTCCATAGGCAGCGGTCAGTCTTCGCTCAGGTCGGCCACCATCTTGCGGTAGACGGTGTAGAGGTGCTGGCGCGAGATGTAGCCTTTGAGGTGCTCATCGTCGTCGAGCACGGGAAGCCAGTCGGCGTGGGTGGCCTCGAAGAGCTGCATCACGTCGGCCATGGCCATGGTGTGGCTGAGCGTGGCTGGTGGGGGCTGCATGAGCTGGCTGGCCTTGAAGTGGTGGTATAGCTCTATGCGGAACACAACGCTGCGTATCTCGCGTATGTTCACCTGGCCCAGGAACGTGCCAGCCCCGTCGAGCACGGGCAGGTAGTCGGCCTTGGGGCTGCGGCTGATGCTGTTGACAATCTGCCCCAGCTCGGTGTCGGCGCTCACGGCCAGGTAGTCGGTGTCGATGACACCCTCTATGTTCATCAGCGTGAGCACGGTGTGGTCGGTATGGTGGGTGAGCAGGTGGCCCTCCTTGGCCAGTCTTGCACCGTAGATGCTGTGTGGCTCGAAGATGATGATGGTGAGGTAGGCGCTTACGCTGACAATCATCAGCGGCAGCAGCAGGCGATAGCCGCCCGTAAGCTCGGCTATGAGGAACATGCCGGTGAGGGGGGCGTGCATCACGCCCGACATGACGCCGGCCATGCCCATGAGGGCGAAGTTCTTCTCGGGCAGGTAGGCTCCCCACTGCTCCATGTTCCATAGGCGCGAGAAGAGGAAGCCGGTGAAGCAGCCCACGAAGAGGCTTGGGGCGAAAGTGCCACCGCAGCCGCCGCCGCCATTGGTGGCGCTGGTGGCCACGACCTTGGTGAGGAGTACCAGGGCTATGTAGGGTATGAGCATCGCCGACTCTCCGGCGAAGAGCGAGTTGTTGAGCACCTGGTTCCAGTCGGCCTCACGGCTGCCGTTGAGCAGGAGGTTGATGCTGGCATAGCCTTCGCCGTAGAGTGACGGGAAGAGGAAGATGAGCAGGCTGAGCACACTGCCGCCAGCCGCCAGCCGCAGGTAGGGCTTGTCCTTGAAGCGGGCGAAGAAGGCTTCGCACAGGCTTGTGGTGCGTATGAAGTACAGGCTCACCAGTCCGCAGGTGATGCCCAGTAGGATGCAGGCGGGTATGCGCCCCACGTTCCACTCGTTGTCGAGGTGGAAGGTGAACAGGGCGTCGCCTCCGCTGACGATGTAGGTGAGGCAGGTGGCTGTGACGCAGGAAATGAGTATGGGTAGCAGCGACGACATGGTCATGTCGATGAGCAGCACCTCGAGGGTGAACACCAGCCCGGCCACGGGGGCCTTGAAGATGCCAGCGATGGCTCCCGCCGCTCCGCAGGCCACGAGCGTGAGCAGGGTCTTGCGGTCGAGGTGGAGGGCTTGGCCCAGGTTGGAGCCTATGGCCGAGCCAGTGAGCACGATGGGGGCCTCGGCTCCCACGCTGCCTCCGAAGCCAATGGTGATGGCCGAGGCGATGACGCTCGACCATGTGTTGTGGCTCTTGAGGCGCGAGTGGTTCATGGAGATGGCGTAGAGTATGCGGGTGATGCCATGGGAGATGTCGTCGCGCACGATGTAGCGCACAAAGAGCGACGTGAGATAGATGCCTACCACTGGGTAGACCAGGTAGAGCCAGTTGGCCGAGGTGGTGTCGAAAGAGCTGGTGAGCATGAGTGCTATCTGGCGGATAATCCAGTGCAGCACGAAGGCGGCCAGCGCAGAGAAGATGCCCACGAGCAGCGACAGCACCACGAGGAACAGTCGGTCGCTGACATGCTCTTCGCGCCAGGCCAGCAGCCGCTCGAAGCGCGAGGCGGAGGCCTTGGTGGTGGTGGCCCTGACGGGCGCGGTTTCCGTGGGTTTGTCCATCGTGGCGCAAAGGTACGGCTAATTTCTGAATGTTGCAAGCCTTGGCCGCGTTTTTCTTTGCGTAGCCGGTGAATTTTTGGTGAATATATTTCTGCTTGGTCAGTAGGTGATGTCTTCCAGGAAGAGAGCGTGGGCAGGCATCGACTCGCCGGCTGCCGTGCGCTGGCGACCTTCCACGATGAGGCGGAACTGGCTCAGGCTGATGCGGTGGCGGCCTACGTCGATGAGCGTGCCTACCACGGCACGCACCATGTTGCGCAGAAAGCGGTTGGCCGTGATCTCGAAGTACCAGCTGGTGGGCGAGGTCTGGTGCCAGCGTGCCGTGGTGACGGTGCAGAGCGTGGTCTTCACGTCGGCGTGGCTCTTGCAGAAAGCCGCAAAGTCGGTGTAGGTGGTAAGCATGGCTGCGGCTTCGTTCATGGCCTCGAAGTCGAGCTGGTAGTGCATCAGGCACGAGGTGGTGCAGAGGAAGGGGTCTTTGGCGGTATGTATATAATAATGGTACGTGCGCGTGCGCGCGCTGAAACGTGCGTGCATGTCGTCGCCGACGGGCTTCACGCTGCTCACGGCAATGTCGTGGGGCAGCAGGCGGTTGAGCTTGTAGGCGAGCTGGCGGGGGTCAAAGCTGGCTGTGTGGGTGTCGAAATGCGCCACCATCTTGCGGGCGTGGACGCCGGCGTCGGTGCGGCCGGCGCCAGTGATGGCGATGGGTGTGCGTAGCAGCGTGGAGAGTGCCCGTTGGAGCACTTCCTGCACCGACACTCCGCTGGGCTGTATCTGCCAGCCGTGGTAGCGGGTGCCGTCGTAGCTGAGGGTGATGAAGTAGCGCATGTTGGGTGGCTATCGGCGTTCCAGCTGTACCACGTTCTCCACGTGGGGCGTGTGGGGGAACATGTCTACCGGCTGAACGGCTGCCACGCGGTAGCTCTTGTCGAACAGGCTCAAGTCGCGTGCCTGGGTGGCAGGGTTGCAGCTCACGTAGACTATACGCCGGGGAGCAGCCCTGAGGATGGTTTCCACCACGTCGGGGTGCATGCCGGCGCGCGGCGGGTCGGTGATGACGATGTCGGGCTGCCCGTGGAGGGCTATGAACTCGTCGGTGAGCAGGTCCTTCATGTCGCCGGCGAAGAAGAGGGTGTTGTCCAGGTGGTTGAGCTGGGCGTTGACCTTGGCGTCGGCTATGGCCTCTGGCACGTATTCTATGCCAACCACCTGGCGTGCCCTCCGAGCCACGAAGTTGGCAATGGTGCCCGTGCCGGTGTATAGGTCGTAGACCAGGGGGCTGTCGGCCATGCCGTCGGCTGGTGCAAAGGCCATGTCGCGGGCTACGCAGTAGAGCTGGTAGGCCTGGTCGGTATTGGTTTGGTAGAACGACTTGGGACCCACCTTGAAGCGCAGCTCCTCCATGGTCTCAAAGATGTGGTCGCGCCCGCTGAAGAGCTGGATTTGCTGGTCGCCGATGGTGTCGTTGCACTTCTGGTTGTCGAGCCACATGAGCGACGTAATCTGCGGGAAGGTGTCGGCCAGGTGCTGCATGAGGCCCATGGCCGCTGGCTGGTCGTCGGGGCTGTCGAAGTGGAACTGTACGATGACCATCCACTCGCCCGTGTTGGAGTTGCGCACGATGACGTCGCGCAGCAGTCCGTGCTGCTGCCTGAGGTCAAAGAAGGTGAGGCTGTTCTGCGTGGCGTAGCGGAAGATGTCGTTGCGTATCTCGTTGTGTAGGTCGTCCATGAGGTGGCACCGCTCTATAGGGAGTAGCTTGTCGAAGGCTCCCGTGATGTGGAAGCCTATGGCGGGCTGGTCTTTCAGACTCTGGCTCTGGTCGTGGGGCAGGGTAGCTATCTGCTCTTTGGTGAGGTATCGGCGGTTGGCGCAGCCGAAGTCGAGCTTGTTGCGGTAGCAGCGCGTCTTGACCGAGCCGAGTATGGGCCGAAACGTGGGCAGCTCTACCTTGCCGATGCGCGTGAGCTGGTCTTCCACCTGCTTTTGCTTGGCCTTGAGCTGTTCGGTGTAGGGCAGCTGCTGCCACTTGCACCCTCCGCACACGCCGAAGTGCTGGCAGAAAGGCTGCTGGCGCAGCTCGCTGGGCTTGACCATGGCAGCGATGTCGGCCTCGGCGTAGCTGTGCTTCTTGCGGCGTACCTGCAGGTCGACGACATCGCCCGGCACGGCCCAGGGCACAAACACCACCAGGTCGTTGACCCTGGCCACGCATTTGCCCTCGGCGGCCACGCTCTCGATGGTGACGCCCTTGAGCAGGGGTAGTTCCTTCTTCTTTCTGGCCATGGCTTAAGTGTAGAGGTAGCGCTTGATGCTCTTCTTTGGTGTCTTCTCAAACTCCTCCTGGCGCAGCTCTATCTCGGCAATCTTCTCGTAGGCGGGTAGCTGCTGGTTGAGGCCGTTGCGGTTTTGCTCCATCACGCCGGCAAGGTCCTTCTCCGAGAAGCCCATGTTGTGGGCCTCGTCGCGGTCGGGGTATACCAGGGCCACGAGCTTGTTGTCGCGTTGCACGACGATGCTCTCCATGACCAAGGCCATGGAGTTGAGCTTGTCTTCTATCTCCTCGGGGTAGATGTTTTGCCCGTTGGGGCCGAGCAGCATGTTCTTGGAGCGGCCGTTGATGTAGATGTTGCCCTCCAGGTCCATGGTTCCCAGGTCGCCGGTGTGATACCATCCGTCGCGGTCGATGGTGGCTGCGGTGGCCTCGGGGTTCTTGTAGTAGCCCAGCATGACGTTTAGTCCGCGGGCCAGGATCTCGCCCGGCACGTGCTGCGGGTCGGGCGAGTCTATGCGTACTTCCATGTGGTAGGCAGCCTTGCCGCAGGAGCCTTTCGCGAAGTTGTGCCAGTCCTCGTAGCCAATGATGGGCGCACACTCCGTGGCTCCGTAGCCCACGGTGTAGGGGAAGTCGATGAGCTTGAGGAACTGCTCTACCTCCTGGTTGAGTGCCGCGCCGCCGATGATGACCTCGTAGAGGTTGCCGCCGAAGGCCTTGACCACTTCCTGGCAGATGGTCTCGCGCACCTTCTTCGCTATGACGGGCATCTGTAGCAGTAGCCTCATGCGGTTGTTCTGCACCTTGGGGAACACCTTCTTGCGTATGATTTTCTCGATGATGAGGGGCACGGCAATGACTATGACTGGCTTGATCTCGGCCAGTGCCTGGGCGATGATGGCGGGCGAGGGCACTCGGCTGAGGTAGTAGACGTGGCACCCGTGGAGAAACTCGAAGATGAACTCGAAGGCCATGCCATACATGTGGGCCATGGGTAGCATGGAGATGATGCGGTCGCCGCTATTGATGGTCTTGCCCAGCACGTGGCAGGCGAAGTCGTAGTTCGACCACAGGGCGCGGTAGGGTATCATGACACCCTTGGAGAAGCCTGTTGTGCCGCTGGTGTAGTTGATGATGGCCAGCTCGTCGGGGCTTTGCTCCACGTAGTAGCTCACGTGCTCCTTGCGGAAGTACTTCGGGAAGCGCTTGCCGTAGAGTTCGTTGAGGTGTTCGCGGGCGTAGGTGAGCTTATCGGTTCTCGACACCATGAGCGAGTAGTCGGGATTGTTGACGATGCCTTCGAGCTTGGGCATCTGCCGCGGGTCGATGACGGTGGCCACGTGGTCGCCCACGAAGAGCAGCCGTGCCTCTGAGTGGTTGACGATGTTGTGTATTTGCTCGGCGTTGAACTCGTGGAGTATGGGCACTGCTATGGCGCCGTAGGTGAGTGTGGCCAGGAAAGCCACGGCCCACTGCGACGAGTTGCGGCCGCAGAGGGCTATCTTGTCTCCCTTGCGTATGCCGCTGTTCTCGAACAGTATGTGAACCTTCTCTATCTTGCGCGCCACGTCGTGGAACTGTAGCGTCTGCCCCTTGAAGTCGGTCAGCGCGTCGCGGTCCCAATTGTCGATGATGCTCTTTTGTATTAGGGCGTTGAAGCTGGGAATGTCCTTCGCTTGTAGTAAACCATTTGTAGCTTGTTTCATACTATTGGTATAGGTAACGTTTTATGCTTTTCTTAGGTGTCTTCTGGAACTCCTCCTTGCTAAGCTCTATGGCTGCTATGCGGCTGTAGGCTGGCAGCTGCTGGTTGAGCTGCTGGCGGTTCTGCTCCATGATGTCTGTCAGCTCGTCGCGGGTGAAGCTCACCATCTCGTCCTTGTCGGGGTAGACTAGGGCCAGGAGCTTGTCCTGGCGCTTCACCACCACGCTCTCGGCCACCATGGGCATGGAGTTGAGCTTGTCTTCTATCTCCTCGGGATAGATGTTCTGCCCGTTGGCGCCGAGCAGCATGTTCTTGATGCGTCCGCGTATGAACAGGTGGTCTTCGTAGTCCATGGTTCCCAGGTCGCCTGTGTGGTAGAATCCCTGCTGGTCTATGGCCTCACGGGTGGCCTCGTCGTTTTTGTAGTAGCCCAGCATGACGTTGGTTCCCCGTGTGACGATTTCTCCTGGTACGTTGTATGGGTCGACGGAGAGGATCTTTACTTCCATGCGGTCCACGGGCTTGCCGCAACATCCTGCCACAAACTCTGTGTGGTCGCAGTAGGTGATGAGCGGTGCGCACTCGGTGGTGCCGTAGCCCACGGTCAGGGGGAAGCCTATGGAGAGCAGGAAGTCCTCAACCTCTTTCGACAGGGCGGCCCCGCCCACGATGACCTCGTAGAACCGTCCGCCAAAGGCCTTGCTCACCTCTTGTGCTATTCGCTCTTTCACTTTCCTGTTCACCACGGGCATGGCCAGCAGCAGGCGCATGCCGTTGCCCTGTATCTTGGGGAACACGCGCTTGCGTATGATTTTCTCGATGATGAGTGGCACGGTGACGATGAGTGCCGGCTTGATGTCGGCAAAGGCCTGTGCGATGATGGCGGGCGAGGGCAGGCGCGTGAGGTAGTACAGGTGGCATCCGTGGCAGATGCCGAACAGGAACTCCACGGCCATGCCATACATGTGGGCCATGGGCAGTATGCTGAGCATGCTGTCGCCGGGGTGTACCTTGTCGCCCAGTCGGTCGATGATGAAGGCTATGTTGCCCCAGAGCGCGCGGTAGGGCAGCATGACGCCCTTGGAGAAGCCAGTGGTGCCGCTGGTGTAGTTGATGAGTGCCAGCTCGTCGGCCTGGTCGGCATGGTAGCTCACGTGCTCTTTCCTGAAGGCTTTGGGATACTTGTTGCCAAACATCATGTTAAGATGCTCGCGCGCGTAGGTGAGTCTCTCCGACCTGGAGATGAGTAGCGAGAAGTCGGGCAGGTTGACTATGCCCTCCAGCTGGGGCATGGCCTCGGCGTCGATGGTCTTTACTGCGAAGTCGCCTACGAACAGCAGGCGTGCCTCTGAGTGGTTGACAATGTTCTGTATCTGTTCGCCGTTGAATTCGTGGAGTATGGGTACGGCAACGGCTCCGTAGGTGAGTGTGGCCAGGAAGGCCACGGCCCAGTGGGCAGAGTTGCGCCCGCAGATGGCCACCTTGTCGCCAACGCTCACGCCGCTACTCTCAAAGAGTATGTGCAGCTTCTCTATTTTGCGTGCCACATCGTGGTACTGGAGCGTCTGCCCCTGGTAGTCGGTTAGGGCATCGTTGTCCCAGTTGTTGATGATTGCTTGGTAGATGTAGTTATTGAAACTCGTGAAAGATTGCATCTTTTTATTGCACAAATTTGAAAATTTTGTGCAAAGGTAAGACGTTTTCTGCACATTTCCAAATTTTTTGTGCAATATTTTACTCGTAGCGCATAGATTTTGCGGGATGTATGCGTGAAATGAGGAAACTGGGTGCTACGAGCACGAAAATGCTGATGGCGAGTGTGCCCACGTTGAGGGCTATGACGATGGGCAGGCTGAGTTCCACGGGTGCCTGGCTGACGTAGTATGTCTGCGGGTCGAGCTTCACTATTCCGAGGTATTTCTGCATCACTATCAGCCCTATGCCTATGGCATCGCCGATGAGCAGTCCGCGCGTGATGACGAAGGCTGCAAACCAGAGGAAGGTGTGGCGTATGGTGTCGTTGCGTGCTCCCAAGGCTTTGAGCACGCCAATCATCGACGTGCGCTCGAGGATGATGATGAGCAGGCCTGAGACCATGGTGATGCCCGACAGCAGCAGCATCAGGCCCAGGATGACCCACACGTTGATGTCGAGCAGTTCGAGCCAGGTAAACACTTGTGGGTAGGCTTCGCGTATGGTCTGCGAGGCGAAGGTGTGGCCGTAGCGGTCGTGGGTGCGGTTCACCTGGTCGATGATGTGTTCCTCGGTCTGGTCCACTCGGTCGAAGTCGTCGACGAGCAGCTCTGCTCCCGAGCACTCGTCGCCTCGCCAGCCGTTGAGCCGGCTCACGGTGTGCAGGTCGGTCAGGCAGATGGCGTCGTCGAAGCGCGACATGTTGGTCTGGTAGATGGCGCACACCGTGAATCGCCGGGTGCGCACGCCTTCGGTGTCGATGAAGTAGGCAAAGAGGCGGTCGCCCACGTCTAAGCGAAGCTTGTTGGCCATGTTTTGCGACACCACAAGCCGGTTGCTGCTGGCCGTGTCGCTCAGCTGGGGTATGGTGCCCGCGACGGTCTGCTGCCTGAGAAACGACAGGTCGTACTCCGGCCCCACGCCCTTGAGCGTTACGCCGAGGAAGTCATCGTCGGTCTTGAGTATGCCCTGCGTCAAGGCATAGCGCTCCACGTGGCGCACACCCTCGATGGTGCCCAGGAGCGTGCGCATGCTGTCGTCGATGCAGATGGGCGTGTTCTCCGACGACCCTATCGACATGAAGTTCATCACCTGTATGTGGCTGCCGAAGCCTATGACCTTGTCGCGTATGCTATGCTTGAAGCCCAGCACCACGGCCACTGTCACCACCATCACGGCCAGGCCTATGGCCACGCCGGCAGTGGCTATGCGTATGGCTGGGCGGCTCACCTTGCGGCGGTCGCCCTGGTCGCTGTAGATGCGTCGGGCAATGAATAGTGACAGGTTCATCCTCGCTACTATTTTGGCAGTCTCCTGGCTTGCATCAATTCTTCACTCTTGCCTTGTCTGGCGGCTTTCCTCATGCTCGTCCATCGGTGCTGGCATGTTTCACTCCTTGCGCCCGGGGTAGGCCTCGAGGGCCTTTCTGAGCACGACGAGGGCGCGTTCGAGGTCTTTCTTCTTGAGCACGTAGGCTATGCGCACCTGGTCGATGCCGGCACCGGGCGTGGTGTAGAAGCCGGCGGCGGGAGCCATCATCACCGTCTCGCCCTCGTACTCGAAATCCTTGAGGCACCAGCGGCAGAAGGCTTCGGCGTCGTCGACGGGCAGCTTGGCTACGGTGTAGAAGGCTCCCATCGGTATGGGAGAGTACACCCCCGGTATGCGGTTGAGGCCGTCGATGAGGCACTTGCGCCGCTCTACGTACTCGTCGTAGACCTCGCGCAAGTACTCTTCCTCTACGTCGAGGCTGGCCTCTGCCACAATCTGCCCTATGAGAGGGGGCGAGAGTCGTGCCTGGCAAAATTTCATCACGGCTCGCCTTACCTCGGCGTTCTTCGTGATGAGCGCGCCGATGCGTATGCCGCACTCGGAGTAGCGCTTCGACACGGAGTCGATGAGGATGACGTTTTGCTCGATGCCCTCCAGGTGGCAGGCCGAGATGTAGGGCGAGCCAGTATAGATGTACTCACGGTAGACCTCGTCGGAGAAGAGGTAGAGGTCGTACTTCTTCACCAGGTCGCGTATCTGGTTCATCTCTCTCCGCGTGTAGAGGTAGCCCGTGGGGTTGTTTGGGTTGCAGATCATGATGGCGCGTGTGCGCTCGTTGATGAGTTCCTCAAATTTCTCCACCTTAGGCAGTGAGAAGCCCTCGTCGATGGTGGTGGCTATGGTTCGTATCTTGGCGCCGGCGGAGATGGCGAAGGCCATGTAGTTGGCGTAGGCAGGCTCGGGCACGATGATCTCGTCGCCGGGGTTGAGGCACGAGAGGAAAGCGAAGAGCACTGCCTCGCTGCCACCCGAGGTGATGATGATGTCGTCGGCGCTGACGTTGATGTTGTACTTGGCGTAGTAGCCCACGAGCTTCTGCCGGTAGCTGAGGTAGCCCTGCGACGGCGAGTATTCGAGTATCTGGCGGTCGATGTGCTTTAGCGCGTCGAGGCCCACTTGCGGCGTGGGCAAGTCGGGCTGTCCTATGTTCAGGTGATACACGTGCGTGCCACGCTGCTTGGCAGCGGCGGCCAGTGGGGCAAGTTTGCGTATGGGCGATTCGGGCATCTCAAGCCCTCGGATGGATATTTCAGGCATGGTTTGTTGTCAGGTTCTCTGTGAAAGTTTTTATTTAGCCGCTGCAAAGGTACGAATAAGAGAGCGAAAATGCAAATTTATTTGCAATTTTCCGAGCGGGAGTACCTTCGGGCGCAGCCCAAAGGTAATAGAAAGAGAGCGAAAATGCAAATTTATTTGCAATTTTCCGAGCGGGAGTACCTTCGGGCGTAGCCCAAAGGTAATAGTAAGGGAGCGAAAATGCAAGTTTTTATTTGCATTTTTCCGAGCTGTAAGGGCTACTGAAAA
>Ga0310694_10007196_pt1 | contig 10479 bp, 7 predicted proteins | sample 174DNAGHGhighgp2_FD_203884 | JGI IMG/M metagenome (GOLD analysis project Ga0310694, IMG submission 203884) | Sheep rumen microbial communities from Palmerston North, Manawatu-Wanganui, New Zealand - 1742 DNA GHGhigh gp2 (v2) (version 2) | ecosystem: Host-associated > Mammals > Digestive system >... | reverse complement strand
GCACGCTCAACTACTACACGGCGGTGCACGAGCAGACGGAGGTCACCGTGGAGGGCGACCGCGCCACGCTGACCGGGAGGAGCCGGGTGACGGCGGCGGTGTTCGGGGGCGGGCGCCACACCTGGCCTCTGCAGCTCTGTTTCCGTCTCGTGAAGCGCGACGGGAGGTGGCAGTTCAAGGAGGCGAGGGCGAGTACTTATTAGGCACGGGAAAACGATGAAAAGGGATAGGAAAGGCCGATAACACGATGTGTCATTCTCCTTAACGCCGGTGTTGCTGCTCTGTGCAGCGGCACCGGCGTCTTTTTACCGGGAGTGCGAAAGAGATCCATCTGTTTGTCGTGTTTTTAATTTTCCTATTTTTGCCATTGGTTTTGAGTGAGCCGCACTCTCAGAACAACTCGACAAGGATTGGAAACGACGACAGTTGGAACAGAAAATAGCCCAATTGGAGAAAAAAGCCCGTGCGGAGAGACAGCCACGGAGGAAATTGGATCTGGTGGAGGAGATCCGGAGGATCGAGAAAGAGTTGTGATTTTTTTATATTTGAAATTTTTTATTGCGTATACAATATAATTTTTTTGTATCTTTGCGGCGAAATTCAAATAAAAGAAAATATGGCTTCGTTAAATAAAATCAAGATAAAAGGATTCGGAAACATTGGTGAGGTGAATTTGAATCTACAGCAAATCACTGCTCTTCTGGCTCCTAACAATTACGGTAAAAGTAATGTGTTGGAAGCTCTTCTCTTTGGGTTGAATTTTATACAACAAACACCGCAATTAAGGCAAAAGATGATGGAGTTCGAACCTTATATTTCTGTTAACAAGCACATTGCCGGCAATCCTTTTGTGTTTGAAATAGAAGGTTCCATTGATGAGAACACGGATTTTCAATACGGGTATAGTTTCGAGTGGAGGCGCAACAGAAACATACATGCCGCGTCCGTTAGCGGCGTCATCAATGGGGAGTTCTTGAGACTAAAGCCTAAAACAGGTGGGAAACCTAAGTTCTCAACCGTTGTGAACAGAGCGGATTCTTCTGTCGCCAAATACACCCCAAGTCAGACTGGACGATGCGATAAGGCATTGGCTATCGACGGCTATGATTTGGTTTTAAATAAATTGTCGAATTTTGACGATTTGTTCTATCATCAACACATACAATCAATCAGGAAAATTTGCATCATTGATGCCGATTATCTTTCGGATCCGAGGACGTTTTTTGCCTTCAGAATGGTCCGGGACGAAAAACGCAAGTATTTAGAAGGAGGGCCGATAGCAACATATCTATTCTCCTTAAAAAAGGAAGACCCGGACACCTTCTCACTTCTGATATCAGCCGTCACATTATTGATTCCTACCATAGAATCAATTGAACCAGTGGTTGTTTCCTCCAACAACTTACAAGTGGATGAGGATGCTCCTTTCGAGCTTTCCAATCAATATGACATTGTTGTTAAAGAGAAACATAACAACCAACAGACCAGCTTCTTATATCTATCAACAGGTAGCATGAAATTGCTTTACCTTCTGACCACTATCGTCAGAGCGAGCCGCGAAGGGGTTCAACTTCTTTTGGTAGAAGAATTAGAGAACTCCATACATCCAAGCCTGTTACATTCCCTTTTATCCGTGTTGAAAGATTTCTTGGGTGACACTAAACTTTTGTTCACCAGTCACTCTCCCAACCTTGTCAAGTACATGTCTGCTTCGCAATTATATGTTGGATTGCCGTCTGACAAAGGCATTGCTGATTTCCGTACTATCAAACCGTCAAAAGTGAAATCGGTACTACAAATTGCGGGTGCTGGAGACATGGCTCTGGGAGAATACCTCTTTAAATTGATGTTAGAGGCAGAATCTGACACAGACATTATTGATCATTTCTTTATTTCACAAAAAGAGGCATAGGATGGTTGCAGTGAAAACAAAAAAGGACAAACGAAAGAACATCATCGTCATCTGCGTTGAAGGGGACGCAGACGAGTTGATCTTCAGACATTTATTGGAATATTATCAAAAAGAAGGATGGTGCTGTCCGGGGGAATTGAAATATCATAATGCAAATGGTTTTCCAAGTGAGTCGGAAATACGTTCAAAACTCAATCAGATCCAGCGGATCTACAGTAACAAGACGCTATTCTTCCATACAGTATTATGCGAATACGACACCGATGTGTTTGAAGACGGGGCGTGCCATTTGCCTGATTGGAGCAAAGTTCGGAAAAGTTTAGAAAGAGACTTTCCGTATGTGAACTTCTGCCAGATTGAAGTCAAAACAAGTATTGAAGACTGGATGTTAGATGATCTGGACGGGCTACTGAAAGCATTGAAGTTACCCATGGGCACACGCCCGAAGGGACGGACAGGGCAAGACAAAGTGAAGGCTTTGTTCCGTAAGAAAAACATCGTTTACGACCGCCACAAAGGCAAGACGAGAATCAAACCCATTATTGACAAACTCGACATCGCCAAAATCCGCGAAGCAAGGAAAAAGGAGTTGAGAGAGTTTGAGAAATTGTTGGGGGTAAACATTGGTTAATCACATTTTGATAGAGTTATGGACTTAAAAGAATTTACAAAAGAGACTTTGGTGCAAATCGTTCAAGGTGTGAACGAAGCAAATGAACTATTAACTGAACATAACGCATACGTCACACGCGACATACAAAAATCAACCACCGGCGATAGTTATGTTGATCGTAGCGGACACTATACTCATGCAGTTAACATTGAATTTGATGTTGCAGTAACCGCAACAGAAGTGAATGACACTAAAGGTGGCGGTGGAATCAAAGTTGTGCAATTATTCCAAGCAGGTTTGGAAACAAGTAAAAGCATCGAAAATCAATCTGTCAGCAGAATCAAATATTCAATACCTCTCGTTTTGGGAAAGAATGATAATAACAATCGCATCCCTTTATAAACAAATCATTTGTCACAAGTTGTTAAAGTTGTCGTAAAAAAGAAAGAACTGTCGTTATATGGAAAAACTTCACATGCAAACCCACAACATCGTGGACGAAAACATAAGGAAAATAGCCGAACTCTTCCCCAACTGTCTCACCGAGCGGCTGAACGAGAAGGGACAGCCCGAAGCGGCCATCGACTTCGACATGCTCCGCCAAGAACTGGGCAAGGACATCGTGGAAGGCCCCACGGAACGCTACCAGTTCACCTGGCCCGACAAGCGCAACGCCATCCGCTTGGCCAACGCGCCCACCACCGACACGCTGCGCCCCTGCCGTGAGGAAAGCGTGGACTTCGACAACACGCAAAACCTCTATATCGAGGGCGACAACCTCGAAGTGCTGAAGCTGCTCCGCGAGAACTACCTCGGCAAGGTGAAGATGATCTACATCGACCCGCCCTACAACACGGGCAACGACTTCGTGTACAACGACGACTTCGCCCAGACCGCCGGCGACTATGTTCACAACAGCGGACAGGAGGACGAAGAGGGCAACCGCCTCGTGGCCAACACCGAAAGCAACGGCCGCTTCCATACGGATTGGCTCAATATGATTTATCCGCGACTGAAAGTGGCAAAAGACTTGCTGAGCGAGGATGGGGTGATATTTATAAGCATTGATGATAGAGAAGCTGAAAATCTTATTAAAGTTGGAAACGAAATTTTCGGAGAACAATGCTTTGTGGCGAATATCAGTTGGCAGAAAACTTATTCACCAAGAAATGATTCGAAAGGTGTTCCTGCTGAGAAAGAATGTATAGTCGTTTATAGTCGAAATCCAGGATGGGCGCCAAAAAAGTTGCCAAGGACAGCTGAAATGAACAAAATGTATGACAACCCAGACAATGACATAAAAGGTGATTGGAGAAATGACAATCCTTGCGCTCCTGGTGCAAAAACCCACCAAGGTATGGTATATGCAATCCAACATCCTTTTACGGGAGAAATGCTCTATCCCTATAATAGCTCTTGCTGGAGATATCACCAAGAGGAAATGTTCAACCACATGAATGGTTGGTGTGAATACGAGTTGAGAGATATAGATGATGCTGATAAAAGAGCAGAAATATGTGGCGTTGCAAAAAACGAAGTTCGCAAAAGTGTTAAGGCTATTGTTCTCAAAAAAAACTTAGAAACATCTCGTCAACAGGCCGAAAGTGTTTTGAAACGAGGTCAATGGCCGAAATTCTATTTTACAAGAAACGGTCAAGGTGGTATAGGTCGTAAAACCTACTTGTCTGACGTTGAAGGCAAAATGGTCACCAACCTTTGGCAACACACTGAAGTCGGACATACTGACGAAGCTAAGAAAGAACTAAAAAATCTTTTTGATGGTGAGATTCCTTTCGACACCCCTAAACCTGTTCGTTTGCTTGAGCGTATGGTTCAGATTGCCACTGACGAAGACAGCATTATTTTGGATTTCTTCTCGGGATCTGCCACAACTGCACATGCGGTAATGCAGCGTAACAGCCAAGACGGAGGATGTCGCAGGTTCGTTCTTGTTCAAATACCTGAAAAAGTGGATAACAAATATAAGAATCTTTGCGAAATCGGCAAGGAACGCATCCACCGCGCGGGGAAGAAAATCAAGGAGGAATCACCGTTAACCACACAAAATCTAGATACAGGTTTCCGTGTACTAAAACTCGACTCCAGCAATATGCAGGATGTCTATTATCGTCCGGAGGATTCAACGGATCAGACCCTGTTTGAGGACAACATCAAGCCCGACCGCTCGTCGGAGGACTTGCTCTTCCAAGTGATGCTGGAGTGCAACCTGCCGCTGTCCGCCAAAATCGAAACCGAGAAGATTGCCGGCAAGGAAGTGTTCTCCGTCAACGAGGGCTATCTCATCGCCTGCTTCGACGAAAAGGTGAACGAGGACGTCATCAAGGAAGTGGCCAAACGCCAGCCCTACTACTTCGTCATGCGCGACAGCAGCCTCGCTTCGGACAACGTGGCGGACAACTTTGAGCAGATTTGGATGGCTTATAGTAAGGATACGATTAGGAGGATTATTTAGTCTTTAGACTTTAGACCTTAGACCTTAGGTATTAGACGTTAGATGATTGTGGAAAATGGTAAATACTATGTAATAAAAAAGAATATAATCTGTTGATAATAGACAAGGCTAATTGACTCTATGCTAAAGTCCAACGGCTAAAGCCTATAAGCTAAAGTCTAAAAACTAAAAAAACTAAAGTCTAAAGCCTAAAAACTAAAAGCTAAAATATGAAATCGAGTGATTACAGACAATTGAAAGTATGGCAGAAAGCTATGGATTTGACCGTGGAGATATATGACTTGGTGAAACATCTTCCAAAAGAAGAGACATACGCCTTATCTGATCAGATGCGAAGGGCTGCTGTTTCTATTCCATCAAATATAGCAGAAGGGCAAGGACGCAATTCCGACAAAGAGTTTGTCAATTTTTTATCTATAGCACGAGGCTCATTGTGGGAACTTGAAACTCAAATTGAACTTTGTGAACGTCTTCACTATATAGACCAAAATCTGAAGGCAAAAAACCTTGCTCTAACAACTCAAATCAGCAAAATGCTTAATGCTCTTTCTAACTCTCTAATGTCTAAAGCCTAAAGTCTAATATCTAAAGTCTAAAACAATGAAATTCACATTCAAAATACATCAATACCCAACCGACACGGTGGAAAGTACCATGGCACCGCCATCAAATTTAGTATCTTTGCCCTATGAAAACGATTGACTATTATTTGAATCAGCCCGAGGGGCAGACCTACGACAAGAAAAGCGGTCGTATCGAGCCCAAAGCATTGGCCATCACGATGGTGGCTATGGCCAACGCCGATGGCGGAACCATTGCCATAGGCATTGAGGATGACGGCACCGTCAGCGGCATCGACGGAATGACTGAGCACATCAACGACTTGCTGCGTGTGCCATTCGACTATTGCATCCCTTCGGTCAACGTCCATCCTCAACGCATCCCCTGCACCGACAAGGATGGGAAGGACAACCACATCCTCATTCTGGAGGTGGAGCAGAGCAGCGCCATGCATGCTACTTCATCCGATGAGGCTTACTATCGTGTTGGCGACAAATCCAAGAAACTCTCCTTCGACGACCGTATGCAAATCATGCTGGCGAAAGGGGTGCAGTATTATGAAGATTACCCCGTAGCAAGGGCCACGGTTGATGATTTGGATTTGGACTTTGTTTCGAAGTATTGCGAGAGGATTGGTTACAAGAAAGATGCGTTGACTTTTCTTCGCACCAACGGGGATTATATCCTGAACAAAGACGGCAAGGAACAAGTCAGCGGTGCCGCCATACTGTTGTTCGGAAAAGATCCGCAGCGCTTTTTCCAACGTGCTTGGGTGCGCTTCATCCGCTATGATGGAACGGAAGAGAAAGTGGGGCGCGAGATGAACGTCATCAAAGACGTCATCTTCAAGGGCCGTGTCTTGGATATGACGCGCGATGCCATCGCTTTCGTCAAGACACAAATCAAGGAACACACTTATTTGGGGCCTGAAGCACGTTTTGTGACAGAGGTGGAGTATCCCGAATTTTGTTGGACCGAGCTGATTGTTAATGCCATAGCCCACCGCGATTACTCGATTCTGGGAACGGACATCCAAATCAAAATGTTCGACGACCACTACACGGTTGAGAGTCCTGGCATCTTGCCCGGGCGTGTCCGCCTCAACAACATGCGAACCACCCACTTCTCCCGCAACCCCAAGATTGCGGCTTTCATGAAAGAATATGAGTTCATCCGCGAGTTCGGAGAGGGCGTTGACCGGATGTATCGCGAGTTGGAAGAAGGAGGCTGGCCAAAGCCTGTATTCAAGCAGGATGATTTTATGCTTCGGGCAAGCCTTTCTTCACGATTTGCACCGGAAATTGCACTGGAAATTGCACCAGAAAATCAAACAATATCTCACATAAATGATGGAAACAGTCTGTCACAAGCTTTGTCCCCGGCTGTCACAAGTCTGTCACAAGTCTTGTCACAAGTCTGTCACAAGTTAGATAGAGAATATTATGCAAGTGTCATCAAGGTTATGGCAGAATTGACAAAAGAACCGCAATCATTAAGGTCACTGATGCAATTAACAGGGGACACTAATCGTGGAAGATTTAAGAACAATGTTATGCGGCATCTTTTGGATGCAGGCTTTGCTGAGCCTACTATCACGGATAATCCCAATAGTTCAAAACAGAAGTACACTTTGACAGTTAAGGGCAAAGAATTGATGAAGTCCTATGAAATTTAAATTCAAAATACAACAATATCAGTCCGATGCGGTGGAAAGCACCGTTTCGGTTTTTGCGGGTCAACCCTCGCGCGATGCTTTCCAGTTTAGGAGAGACTTGGGCAAGCAAAAGTCTCAGCAGAAAATGGAATTCGAAGACGAATATGTGGGCTACCGCAACAGCGACATCGAGCTGAGCGACCAGCAACTTTTAGACAACATCAGCAAGATTCAAGACGGTCAGGACATCAAGCAGTCGCCCCGCCTTGTGGGCGACTTGGGCCGCCTCGGGTTGGACATCGAAATGGAAACAGGCACGGGCAAGACCTACGTCTATATCAAGACCATGTTTGAGCTGAACAAACGCTACGGCTGGAACAAGTTCATCGTGGTGGTGCCGTCCATCGCCATCCGCGAAGGGGTCAACAAGAGCTTCACCATGCTCGAAGACCATTTTATGGAGCATTACGGCAAGAAAGCCCGTTTCTTCATCTACAACTCGTCCAACCTCCAGCAGCTTGATTCTTACTCCAGCGATGCGGGCATCAATGTGATGATCATCAACACGCAGGCCTTCGCCAAGGACTTGAACGAGGATAAAAAGACCAAGGCTGGCTTGGTAATCTACTCTGAGCGCGATGACTTCGGCAGCCGCAAACCCATTGATGTGATTGCCGCCAACCGTCCCGTCATCATCATGGATGAGCCTCAAAAGATGGAAGGTCAGGCCACCCAAAAAGCCCTGCGTCGTTTCAACCCGCTCTTTGTGCTTTATTACTCGGCCACCCACAAAACCCAACATAACTGCATCTATGCTCTCGATGCGTTGGATGCCTTCAAGCAGAAATTAGTCAAGAAGATTCAGGTGAAAGGCTTTGAAGTAAAGAATCTCAAAGGCACCAGCTCCTACCTCTATCTCGACGACATCATCCTTTCCAAGAACCAGCCCCCAATGGTGCGCCTCGAAATGGAAGTGGAGACCAACTCAGGCGTGAAGAAAATCATGAAGAAACTGGGGCACGGCGACAGCCTCTATAGCGCCTCCGGGCTTTTGGAATACAAGGACTTCACCATTTCCGACATCGATGCTTTCCACAACACCGTCACCTTCCTCAACGGCGTGAAAATTGCCAAAGGCGAAGTGTATGGCGACAGCAGCGAGGAAGCCATGCAGCGCGTTCAAATCCGCGAAACCATCGCTTCGCATTTCGAAAAGGAACGCGACCTGTTCAAACGAGGCATCAAAACCCTGTCGTTGTTTTTCATCGACGAAGTGGCCCACTACAAGAGCTACAACAGTGAAGGCGAAGAGGTTCATGGCCCGTTCTGGAAAATCTTCGAGGAAGAATACACCCGGATTTTGAACGACAACCTATCTTTGTTTGAAGATGATTACCAAAAGTATCTCCTCCAGTTCGATGCCTCGCAAGTCCACAACGGATATTTTTCCATCGACAAGAAAGGCCACGCGGTCAACAGCTCCACGGGTCGCGGCACCGACATTTCCGATGACATTTCGGCCTACGACCTCATCTTGAAGAACAAGGAACGGTTGTTGAGCTTCGACGAGCCCACCCGCTTCATCTTCTCTCACTCCGCCCTTCGCGAGGGCTGGGACAATCCCAACGTGTTCCAGATTTGCACCCTCCGCCATGCTGCCTCAGCCATTGCCAAACGTCAGGAAGTGGGGCGTGGCCTCCGCATCTGCGTTGACCAACAAGGCAACCGCATGGATTTGGAAGAGCTGGGCGAAGAAATGGTGCACGACATCAACAAGCTCACCGTCATTGCCAACGAAAGCTACAAGACCTTCGTGGCCGACCTGCAGCGCGAGACCAAAGATGCCCTTCGCGAGCGTCCCAACAAGGCTACTCCTGAATACTTCCAAGGCAAGATGATCATCTTGGACGGCGAGAAATACACCTTGAACGCTCAGGATGCAATGGCCATCTGTGGTTGGCTGGCAGGGAACGATTATTCCGACGTGAACTACCAAGTCACACAGACGTTCAAGGACGACTTGCAGAACGGAACACTGGAGCCAATGGGTAAGAAATTGGCTGGAAAGGAGGAGCAAATCATTACACTCATCAAAGCCCTCTTTGATGACAGCATCTCCATCGAGGATATGATAGAGGACGGCAACGCATCAGCCGCAGCCACCAACCGCCTCAATGAGAACTTCAATAAGAAAGAGTTCCAAGCCTTGTGGAATGAAATCAACCACAAATACGTCTATACCGTCCACTACGACAGCAACGAACTGATAGAAAAGGCGGTTAACGCCATCAACGCCGAGCTGATGGTCACCGAATTGAAGTATGTGATGACCATTGGCGACCAGGAGTCTGTAGATACATTTGGCGATACCAAAACCACCACCCAGAAGTTGGGGACGGTAAGCACTTCCTCGGTGAAATACGACTTGGTGGGCGAGGTGGCCAAGCGCACCACGCTCACCCGTCGCACGACAGCCACCATCCTGAAGAAGATACGCCCCAGCAAGTTGGCCATGTTCCGCAACAATCCCGAGGAGTTCATCAAGAACGTGAGCCGTATCATCCGGAACGAGAAAGCCACCATGATTGTGGAACATATCCAATACGACCGCATCGACCAGACCTACGACAGCGAAATTTTCACCCAAGAAAAACATTCGCAGAACGTGTCGAAGTCCTATTCCTCGAAGAAGCATATCATGGACTACGTCTTCACTGACTCCGACGGAGAGCGCAATTTTGCCGAGGATTTGGATGCCGCCACCGAAGTGTGCGTCTATGCCAAGTTGCCGCGTTCCTTCCAAATCCCCACACCCGTAGGCAACTACGCCCCCGATTGGGCTATAGCCTTCAACCAAGGCGCAGTAAAACACATCTTCTTCATCGCCGAGACCAAAGGCTCGATGGACTCGATGCAACTGAAGAAAGTGGAAGAAGCCAAAATCGGTTGCGCCGAAAAGCTGTTCAACAACCTTTCCACTTCCCATGTCCGTTACCACAAGGTGGATAGTTACCAGACCATGTTGGATATAATGAAAGCGATGGACTAGGGTGGTATTCGTTATTTAAACACAATAAACAACAAACCAATGAACCTTAAACACATCTTTATCGCGGTCTTCGCCATGGCTCTGGCCGCCGGCTGCAACAGAGAAAACATTAATGCGCAAAATATGGAAGACAAACTGTATGTGACCATCGGGACGACAACGTGCGCCGTCACGATGGAGGAGAATGTCGGGACGCAGGCGCTGGTGGCCGCCCTCA
>Ga0310694_10007195_pt1 | contig 10479 bp, 6 predicted proteins | sample 174DNAGHGhighgp2_FD_203884 | JGI IMG/M metagenome (GOLD analysis project Ga0310694, IMG submission 203884) | Sheep rumen microbial communities from Palmerston North, Manawatu-Wanganui, New Zealand - 1742 DNA GHGhigh gp2 (v2) (version 2) | ecosystem: Host-associated > Mammals > Digestive system >... | reverse complement strand
CCAGAACCATAAAAAGAACCAGCAATATGAAAAAAACTATCACCAGTCTGCTAATGCTCGTCCTGGCCATGGCCATGGTCACCTCGTGCGAGAAAGACGACACCGACTTCAGCAACTACCGTCTGGCCACCGTCGACGACGATGACGACGACACCGACATCACCGACGACACCCCCAAGGACACCACCGTAGTGGTGGTCAACGACACCATCACCATAGTCTATAATGGAGCCACGGCTACCGTCACTGGCGACACTGGCGGCTACGTCACCACTTCCGGTGCCCATGTCACCGTGAGCGACGAGGCCTCCGAGCGCGAAATGATGATCATCGTCAGCGGCTCGTCCACCGACGGCTCGCTGCTGGTCTACCGCCAGAAGAAATTCACCCTCGTGCTCAACGGCGTTGAGCTGACCAATCCCTCTGGGCCAGCCATCAACAACCAGTGTGGCAAGGCGCTCTACGTAACCCTCGCCGAGGCCACCGTCAACACGCTCACCGACGGAGCCACCTATGCCACTTCGCCGACCAATGCCGCCGGACAGGCCATAGACCAGAAGGGCACGTTCTTCAGCGAAGGGCAGGTCTACTTCACAGGCACTGGCACGCTCAACATCGTGGGCAACGCCAAGAACGGCATAGCCTCCGATGACTTCATAGAACTCAACGAGGGCAACATAAGCATAAGCATGGCCGCTACAGCCGCCAATGGCATGAAGGTCAACGACGGAATAACCATCAACGGCGGAACGCTCACCATCGACGTCATGGCCGACGGCGGCAGGGGCATACGCTCTGAGGCGCGCACGACCATCAACGGCGGTCAGACCACCATCACTACGGCGGGCGACTGCAAGATTGAGACTGTCGACGGCGTGCGCGACACTACGTCGGCAGCCGGCATCAAGTGTGACAGCCTCTTCACCATGACCGACGGCACGCTCACGATCACCAGCACCGGCGACGGGGGCAAGGGCATCAACTGCGACCAGGATGTTCTGCTCAGCGGAGGCACGCTCACTGTCAAGACCACTGGCTCCAACGACGTGGGTAAGCCCAAGGGCATCAAGAGCGAGACGGCCATCATCGTCAGTGGCGGCTCACTCAACGTCAGCGTAAAGAAAAGTTGGGCCTGCGACAACGGCACCGACAGCGAGACGCCTGCCGACCACCTCACCGTCGTCGGCGAACCCTATACCAAGGCCATTGCCAAACGCTCGGTCATCATCGTGTTCTGAACCGTGGCCCAAGGATTGAGAGAGGAGCCATGCCTGCCCTCTTCTAAGAAATCCCAAATAATAAGCCGAAAGTTTTGCGCTTTCGGCTTTTTTGCGTAATTTTGCCTCCAGAAGCGTATCAGTCTTAGCAAAAGTCTCAGTAACACTATGAATAAGTTTATACTCACATCAAGCTATGAACCCACTGGCGACCAGCCCGAAGCCATACGCCAGCTCACCGATGGCATCAAGCGTGGCGACCGCTCGCAGGTGTTGCTCGGAGTCACTGGCTCGGGCAAGACCTTCACCATGGCCAACGTCATAGCCAACGTCAACAAGCCCACACTCATACTGAGCCACAACAAGACGCTTGCAGCCCAGCTCTACGACGAGATGCGGCAGTTCTTCCCGCAGAACGCCGTGGAGTACTACGTGAGCTACTACGACTACTACCAGCCCGAAGCCTATCTTCCCTCCACTGACACCTATATCGAGAAGGACTTGGCCATCAACGAGGAGATAGACCGCCTGCGCCTGTCGGCTGTCAGCAGTCTGCTGTCCGGGCGTAGCGATGTGGTGGTGGTCTCGTCGGTGTCGTGTATCTACGGCATGGGCAGTCCCGTGGCCTTGGAGTCGAATGTCATTGAGTTGCGACGTGGGCAGACGCTCGACCGCAATACATTGCTCCGACGGCTCGTATCCGCCCTCTATACCCGCAACGACCTGGAGCTGGCCCGCGGCACCTTCCGCGTCAAGGGCGACACTGTCGACGTGGCCATGGCCTATGCCGAGGTGGTGCTTCGCATCACCTTCTGGGACGACGAGATCGATGCCATAGAGGAACTCGACGCCGTGACCTTGCAGCGCATGGCTACCTTCGACGAGTACAAGCTCTACCCGGCCAACCTCTTCACCACCACCGAGCAGCAGACGCAGAGCGCCATACGCCAGATACAGGACGACCTGGTCAGCCAGGTCGACTATTTCCAGGAAGAGGTGGGCGACCCCATCCGGGCACAGCGCATCAAGGAGCGCGTGGAGTACGACATGGAGATGATTAAGGAGCTGGGCCACTGCTCCGGCATAGAGAACTACTCGCGCTACTTCGACGGGCGCAAGCCGGGCGAGCGCCCCTACTGCCTGTTCGACTTCTTCCCCGACGACTACTTGCTCTTCGTCGACGAGAGCCACGTGAGCATACCCCAGATAGGAGCCATGTATGGTGGCGACCGCGCTCGCAAGACCAACCTCGTGGAGTATGGGTTCCGCCTGCCCGCTGCCTTCGACAACCGTCCCCTCACCTTCGACGAGTTCCAACAGATGATCCATCAGGTCATCTACGTCTCGGCCACCCCTGCCGACTATGAGCTTGGCGAGGCCGAAGGCATAGTGGTGGAGCAGGTCATACGCCCCACAGGCCTGCTCGACCCGATTATCGAGGTAAGACCCAGCCACAACCAGATCGACGACCTCATGGCCGAGGTCTTGGCCCGTGCCGAGCGCAATGAGCGCACGCTGGTCACCACCCTCACCAAGCGCATGGCCGAGGAGCTTACCGAGTACCTGCTCGACCACGACATACCTACGGCCTACATACACAGCGACGTGAGCACCCTCGACCGTGTGAAGACCCTCGACGACCTTAGGCGCGGCACCTACCACGTGCTCGTGGGTGTCAATCTGCTGCGCGAGGGACTTGACCTGCCCGAGGTGTCGCTCGTGGCCATACTCGATGCCGACAAGGAGGGGTTCCTGCGCTCCCATCGCTCGCTCACGCAGACGGCCGGACGTGCCGCGCGCAACGTCAACGGCAAGGTCATCATGTATGCCGACACCATCACTCAGAGCATGCAACTCACCATAGACGAGACCCAGCGGCGGCGCGAGAAGCAGGAGAACTACAACCAGGAGCACCACATCACTCCGCGCCAGATAGTCAAGAACCTGAGCCAGAGCACGCTCAACCATGAGCCAGGTGCCCTGCGCTCCGACCTGCGCGAGCTGCAGGGAGCCGTAAGTGTGCCAGGCACTCCTGCCGGCGCTACGGGCACCATGGCGGCCGACCCCATAGTGAAGCAGATGACGCGCGAGCAGCTGGAGAAGTCAATCGCCAACACCACACGCCTAATGAAGGAGGCCGCCAAGAACCTCGACTTCATACAGGCCGCACAATACCGCGACGAGATACTTCGCCTACAGCAGGAACTCCAGCTCAAGTAGCCCGTGCGGCTATCTGGGCCTTTGCGCCTAATCACTCCTTTTGTGGAATAACAGAGCTACCTCCATATAGCCATAGAAACCGTGCGCAGCCTTCCATGCCCCTCAGGGAGCATGGAAGGCTGCGCACGGTTTGTGGCTAATGGGTTAGCCTGCAACGCACAAGTAGGAGGCGAAGTGTCTCACGTAGCAACAATCTGCTGGATTGCTACGCGAGACACGTCGCCTCCTACTGCAAAGCGGTGTAATAGCCATTAGTTATAGCAGCCAGAGGCCAGGCTTACACCTTGTGCTGTTCGAGGCGTTGGGCTTACTGTATGCCGTCCTGGCGAAGCTTCTGCTGCCAGCGCCAGGCGGAGCGAAGCACCTCGTCGGTGGGTGTCTCGGCCTTCCAGCCCAGCACTTTGTTGGCCTTGGTCACGTCGCCCCACACCTGCTCTATGTCGCCCTCGCGGCGAGGGGCGTAGGTCCAGTTCACCTTCACGCCCGTGGCTTTCTCGAAGCCTTCCACCACCTCAAGCGTCGACAGTCCGCGGCCTGTGCCGATGTTGAACACCTCCACGGCGTCGGTCTCAGGCTTGTCGAGCACGCGCTCCATGGCCTTGACGTGGGCCTTGGCCAGGTCTACCACGTAGATGTAGTCGCGTATGCAGGTGTGGTCGGGCGTGTTGTAGTCGTTGCCAAAGATTTTCAGCTGCTCGCGAATGCCCATGGCGGTCTGCGTGACGAAGGGTATGAGGTTCATGGGCACGCCGTTGGGCAGCTCGCCGATGAGTGCCGAGGGGTGGGCACCGATGGGGTTGAAGTATCTCAGTATGACGCTCTTGATGGGTGCGCCGCTGTGTATGTAGTCCTGTATGATTTCCTCGTTCACCTGCTTGGTGTTGCCGTAGGGCGACATGGCCTTCTGTATGGGTGCTTGCTCGGTGACGGGCAGGTTCTCCTGCGAGGGCTGGCCGTAGACGGTGCAGCTGCTGGAGAAGATGATGCCCTTGACCTGGTATTTGGGCATGAGTTCGAGCAGGTTGATGAGCGAGGTGAGGTTGTTGCGGTAGTAGAGTAGGGGCTTCTCCACGCTTTCGCCCACGGCCTTGGAGGCGGCGAAGTGGATGATGCCCTCTATCTTGGGATATTTCTCGAACACGGCCTCCAGGGCTGGCATGTCGCAGCAGTCCACCTGCTCGAAGGCGGGGCGCGTGCCGGTGATTTTCTCTATGCCGTCGATGACAGCGGCGTTAGAGTTCGACAGGTTGTCGACGATGACTACCTCGTAGCCTGCCTGCTGAAGCTCTACGGTGGTGTGGCTGCCGATGAACCCGGTGCCACCTGTTACTAAGATGGTTTGTTTCATTGTTGTTGCTTGTATGGATGTTTACTGTTTGATGACAATGTTGGCTGCAGGGCGGCTCCCTGCCTACACCAGCTCTACCTTGCTGATGTCCTGCTCCTTCTCGCAGTAGTGGCAGGTGAGCAGGCTGTGGTCTACGTGGAACCACGTCTGCATGGGTTCGTTGTTGGTGATGCACTTGGGGTTCTTGCACTTCACTATGCCGCGAATCTCCTCGGGCGTGGTGACGGTTTTCTTCTCCACCACCTCAAAGTCCTTGATGATGTTGAGCACGATGTTGGGGGCCACCACCGACAGGCGGCTGATTTCCTCGTCGGTGAAGAACTTGTCCTCGGCCTTGATCAGTCCTTTCCTGCCCAGCTTCTTCGACAGGAAGTTGTAGCCTATGGTCACTGGGGTCTTCATGTTGTGCAGGCCCAGGAGCTGGGCCACCTGGTAGGTTTTCTCCGAGGGTATGTGGTCGATGACGGTGCCGTTCTTGATGGCGGCGACAAGCATTTCGTTTCTTGGCATACTATATATATTAATAAGGTGTAGACAATGTCTTGCAGAGTCAGATGATGGTCTGGTCGCTTCTCACGTCGTCGAGGCTTATGCCGAGCACGTCGCAGAAGATGGCCTCGCGGGCAAAGAGTCCGTTGCCGGCCTGCTGTATGTAGTAGGCGTGTGGGTTGTCGTCTACCTCGTAGGCTATCTCGTTCACGCGTGGCAGCGGGTGGAGTATTCGCATGTTGTCCTTACAGGAGCGCAGCATGGCGTTGTTGAGTATGTACACGTTTTTCACACGCTCATATTCCATCAGGTCGGAGAAGCGCTCCTTCTGCACGCGCGTCATGTAGATGATGTCGGCATCCTGTATCACCTTCTCGTTGAAGGCCGTGTGCTCCTGGTACCTGATGCCGTGCTCGTCGCAGTAGAGCTTGTACTCCTTGGGCATGGCAAGCTCCTTGGGGGCCACGAAGTGGAACGTGGGGTTGAAGTGGCGCATGGCCATGAGCAGCGAGTGCACGGTGCGGCCATACTTCAGGTCGCCCACCATGTAGATGTTAAGGTCTTCGAGCGTGCCCTGGGTCTTGTAGATGCTGTATAGGTCGAGCATGCACTGCGAGGGGTGCTGGTGGGCGCCGTCGCCGGCGTTGACGATGGGCACTGGCGACACTTCGCTGGCATACTGGGCAGCACCTTCTATATAGTGGCGCATGACTATCACGTCGGCGTAGTTGGCCACCATCAGTATGGTGTCCTTGAGCGTCTCGCCCTTGGTGCCGCTCGTAATCTTGGGGTCGGCAAAGCCTATCACCCGCGCGCCGAGGCGGTTGGCAGCAGTCTCAAACGACAGGCGCGTGCGAGTGGATGGCTCGAAAAACAGTGTGGCTACAACCTTGCCCTTGAGCAGCTCGCGGTTGGGGTGGAGCTCAAACTCGTGAGCCATCTCTATCATGTAGAGGATTTTTTCCTTGGTTAGGTCGGCAATAGTGACAAAATTATGCTTTTCCATCAGTTATCGGGTTTTGTTTGGGCAAAGTTACGATTTAGCGTGAACAAAACAAAGAAAATCTTTCTCTTTTTTGCCGAACGTAGGTAGCTTCGCCTTCTTTTGATGGCAAAATTACACATTATTTCTGATTTACGTGCTATAATTTCCGAGTTTTTTGTATTTTTGCACCAAGATTTTGAAAAACGAACCGACAATGAGAAAAATATTCGTGCGTTTGCTGTGGACATTGTTGCTGCTGGGCGTTGTCGCTACGGCGGTAGCTTTCTATGCCATCAGCGAGGGGTGGATAGGCTACATGCCACCCGTGCAGGAGCTGCAAAATCCCATCAACCGCTTTGCCACACAGGTCTATTCGTGCGATGGGAAAATCATCGGGACATGGAACTACAACCGCGAGAACCGCGTGTGCGTGGACTACACCAAGCTCTCACCGGCCCTCGTGCAGGCCCTCGTGGCTACTGAGGACAAGCGCTTCTACGACCACTCCGGCATAGACTTCTACTCGCTCGGGCGAGCCATCATCAAGCGAGGCGTGCTTGGGCAGAAGAGTGCCGGGGGAGGGTCTACCATCACCCAGCAGCTTGCCAAGCAGCTCTATTCCGACGTGGCACACTCAACGCTGGAGCGCCTGCTGCAGAAACCCATAGAGTGGGTCATCGCAGTCAAGCTGGAGCGTAACTACACCAAGGACGAGATCATAGCCATGTATCTCAACTACTTCGACTTCCTGCACAACGCCGTAGGCATAAAGACGGCAGCCAACACCTACTTCAGCAAGGAGCCCGACGCGCTCACCGTCAACGAGGCGGCCACGCTCATCGGACTGTGCAAGAACCCGTCGTACTACAATCCCGTGCGCAATGCCGAGCGATGCCGGGAGAGGCGTAACGTGGTGCTCCAGCAGATGGAGAAGGCAGGCTACATCACTCAGGCACAGTACCAGGAATACAGCGTCCAGCCCGTGGAACTCCACTTCAGGCGGGTGGACCACAAGGACGGCATAGCCCCCTACTTCCGCGACTTCCTGCGCCGGTACATGACGGCTAAGAAGCCTGTGAGAAGCGACTACCCGGCGTGGGGCAGGGTGAAGTACTACCAGGACTCCATCAACTGGGAAAACGACCCGCTCTACGGATGGTGCAACAAGAACACGAAGAAAGACGGCACGCCCTACAACGTCTACACCGACGGGCTGAAGGTCTACACCTCCATCGACGCCCGCATGCAGGAGGCCGCTGAGAAGGCCTGCCGCGAGCATGTGGTGGGAGTGCTCCAGCCAGCCTTCTACAGAGAGAACAGAAAGAAACCCACGGCTCCCTTCACCGACAAGCTTACGGCCCAGCAGGTGAGGAAAATACTCGACAGGTCGGTGAAGCAAAGCGAGCGCTATCGGGCCATGAAGGCTGCCGGGGCTACAGAGGGCGAGATAGACAAGGCTTTCAGAACCCCGGTCAGGATGACCGTCTTCGCATATCATGGGGAGATAGACACCACCATGACCCCGCTCGACTCCATACGCTACATGAAGTCTTTCCTCAGGTGTGGATTCATGAGCATGGACCCAAGAAACGGATTGGTCAAGGCCTACGTCGGAGGCCTCGACTTCACACACTTCGCCTACGACATGGCCATGGAGGGGCAGCGACAGGTGGGCTCCACCATTAAGCCCTTCCTGTACTCACTCGCCATGGAAAACGGATTCTCGCCCTGCGACCTGGCTCCAAACGTGCAACAGACATACATGGTGGCTGGGCAGCCATGGACACCAAGAAACGGAAGCCACTCGCGCTATGGGCAGATGGTTACCCTCAAGTGGGGCCTGCAGCAGTCGAACAACTGGATCTCGGCCTACCTCATGAGCAAGCTCAACCCAGTGGCTTTCGTCAACCTGCTCAAGGAGTATGGCATAAAGAACCCAGACATACATCCCTCCATGGCCTTGTGCCTCGGCCCGTGCGACATCAGTGTCGCCGAAATGGTGAGCGCCTACACCACATTCGTCAACAAGGGCATACGCGTGGCACCACTGATGGTGACCAAGATCGAGGACAACGAGGGCAACGTGCTCGCACAGTTCCAGTCGCGATTCAATGAGGTGATAAGCGAGGAAAGCGCCAACAAGATGCTCTACATGCTCAAGAGCGTGGTAGACGGGGGAACAGGCAGCCGGCTCAGGTTCAGGTACAACTTCAAGGGCGAGATAGGTGGAAAGACCGGCACCACCAACAACAACTCCGACGCATGGTTCATAGGCCTCACGCCGACGTTAGTCAGCGGATGCTGGGTGGGAGGCGACGACCGCGACATACACTTCGACCGCATGGACATGGGCCAGGGAGCGTCAATGGCGCTGCCCATCTGGGCCTTGTATATGCGGAAGCTGTACGACAACAAGCAGCTTGGGTACAACGAAGCCGCCGTGTTCGAACTCGACGAGGGCTACAACCCATGCATCTACGCCGACAGTGGCATCGAGGAAAACGACATAGAGGAGGTCTACGAGTAGCAGGCGGCCCAGCCTGCGCTCCTTCCCCATGGGCTACTGTGCCCGGCGGTTTTGCCGCCGGGCTTTCTGTTGTCGCCACTGTGACGGGCGGGCTTTTCCGCCGGGTGAGCAAGTCGCTGAAAATCAGCCTGTCGCGACTTCCCGAAAAAAAGCACTGACTTTTGAAAAATAGTCAGTGCTTTTCGCAAAATAGTCAGTGCTTTTCGCGCGAAAGTCAGTGCTTTTCGCCGGCGAGCGTTTTCCCGGCTTTCGCAGCCACGCCAGACGCTACAAATTCCTGTTGAGTACCAAGCTTACGTCAGCCGTCTCCGTCTGGGGTTGCCAGCTGCTCATAAGCTCGCAAACCACTGTGCCCTCCGCATTGGCCAGCGAGTGTAGGTACCGACCGTCGTCGGTGCGCGACATTCGGCATATAAGGTTGTCGCCAAGGTAAGTCTCGTGCAACCAGTGGACAGTGAGCGACGACAGCGTGTGCGAGGCCAGCAGCTCGTCGGGCATTGTCAGCAGGGCAATGCTCACGTAGCTGCGGTTGCTCACGTGGAAGTTGAAGTCAAGCTCCAGGCGAGTAGCCTGATGCTCCATCTGCATGAGAACCGACTGCGCCTTAGGGAAGCGCTGCTTCTTGTGGCTGGGTGTCATCAACTCTGGCACCACTGTCAGGCAGTCTGTGAGGAACTCTGTCGACTCCAGCCGCTTGGTGTCGTGGTTCAGAATGTTCCACTGGCTTGTGCCAGAGGCTATCAGCTGCTCGTTGTCCTTGCGGAAGATGCGGAAGTCGCAGTAGATGCGGAGTGGCGTCAGCTCGCTCACCCAAATCTCTACGGTAAAGTCTTCCGACCAGTAGGTGACAGTAGGTTGGATGTCAATCTGTACCTCGGTGATGACCCACATGCGGTGCTGCTTGACAATGTCGAAGGCCGCTACGTTGTGGATGGTCATCAGGCGTGCAAAGCTGTCTTGGAAGTACATCAGCATGGCCTCAGGCGTAAGCCTGTACAGGGGGGTGATGTCCGATGCCGTTGCTGTGTATGAATGTCTGTATTTCCCGTTTGTAATCATGTGGCCAATAATCCTTTCTTTATATGTTTATAACTCTATTCAAGCTTCTGCTGGGTCCAATGCTCTCGCTGCTGCCTCGCTCGCCGACGAGCGGCACGCGCGAACACGGGTGCAAAGGTACGAAGAAAAGTGGGAAATGCCAAATTCAATTCAACTTATCCAATTCCATTCAGCTTATCGTGTAGGCCATAATGCCTCTCGTCTGTTGTGCGGCCTTGCAGGCCACCCCGCCCAGGGTGTCGCTGTCTAACAAAGCATTTTGACGGTTCACTTTCAGAAGTTGTTGAAAAATATAGGCGTAAAGATTTGGAAGATTGGCCTTTTATTCGTATTTTTGCAACCGATATGCGTAAACCTACCAACCACCTTAGCCATACGCTCTCCTTCAAGATTGCTCTGAGGGTGGTTGCCGCCATAGCCCTGCTGTTGATGACGGCAGTGATAGTCGTGCTCTGGTACACTCACAAGGCTATGAAGGAAGACTCCATGCACAACGCCTCAGAGACGCTGGAGTACACCATATTGCACATAGACAACCAGCTGCTTAGTGTGGAACAGTCGGCGGGCAACGTCTACTGGGACCTGCTCATGCACCTCGACCAGCCCGAACGCATGTTCACCTACGCACGCAAGC
>Ga0310694_10007194_pt1 | contig 10480 bp, 10 predicted proteins | sample 174DNAGHGhighgp2_FD_203884 | JGI IMG/M metagenome (GOLD analysis project Ga0310694, IMG submission 203884) | Sheep rumen microbial communities from Palmerston North, Manawatu-Wanganui, New Zealand - 1742 DNA GHGhigh gp2 (v2) (version 2) | ecosystem: Host-associated > Mammals > Digestive system... | reverse complement strand
ACATAACGTTGATAATTTAGGTTTGTGCAAATGTTAATAGATGACGAAGCATAATATTGCGGAAAACATACCCGACTTTTGGCAAACATTCATATTCATACCGCACGCCGCGCGTGGTATAGTTTTGGTATAAGGGGGGGCAATATGTCATTAGATATTGAATACCAAAAACTTTCAAATGGAAATGGATTCTGTGCAAAGTGTGACGGTAAAATAATCGGTGAAATAGATATTGTCTATGTCGGCGCAAATCGTTTAATCATTGAATCCACGCAAATCGATGGCGCGTTTGAAAACAGTGATGTATGCAAAAACCTGGTGCGGTGCGTTGCGGAATGCGCGCGCCGGGAACATCGAAAGATTTTATCGCTTTGCCCGCGGGCGCAATCAATCTTTAACCGGTACGCGGAATTTGATGATGTTAGACTTATGAAACTTGCCGCGTAAAAATTATTCCACATTCAAATTATGTTAATACACGATTAATATGTGACACTTAAAATTCCAGAGAATCGTCACACCGCTGAAGAGCGGTGCCCAGGCATCGCGATAGCGGTGGTTTGCCCCGCAGGGGATTCTGAAACGATCCGTCTTCGCCTGTGGCTACGCCGAGACATTGGTTCAGAATGACAATTTATTTGATGTCTGCGACGCAAGTTTTTGCATTCGCAAAAACTGGGCCCCGGCCTTCGCCGGGGTGACGGCATTCTGGAATAATAACCTCGTTCCGTTTTAATTGTGCTTTAAACTTCCACATTCAAATTATCAAGGACGAATTTCCAATCGATTAGAAATTCCAGGAAATTATCAATAAATTCCGTGCGCCGATTTTGATAGTCCAAATAATATGCGTGTTCCCACAAATCCAAAACCAGCACAGGTTTTAATCCATGGACAATTGGTGTATCCGCATTCGCGGTAGATATGATTTCAAATTTTTTATTTGAATTTTGTACAACCCAAACCCAACCCGAACCAAAAACATCGTTCGCAACCGATTTGAATTTTTCTTTGAATTCGGACACGCCACCAAACGCATCCGATATTAAATCTGGAATCAAAGTATTCCCGCGCCCAAGGCAATTGAAAAAGAATTCGTGATTAAAAATTTGCGCCGCGTTATTAAAAATTTTTGTCGCGTTTTTATCCCTGTGCGATTTCAAAATAATTTCGCGCAAATCCATGTCGGCGTATTCTGTTCCGTCGATTAGTTTATTTAGATTCGCAATGTATGCGCCCATGTGTTTATCGTGATGCGTACGCACCGTTTCAACGGACATATACGGGACCAGGTCTGTTTCACGAAATGGTAATGGATATTCGGCAAGGTTAAACATTTTTCTATCTCCTTTGTGGGCATTCTTGCAAAAATACGTGGCCGTGACCATAGGAAAAAATGTTTGTTTTTTATTAAAAACCACTTGCGCTATGATAATGTATGTTTCTATAATCACCATGCAAAGTAATAAAGGAGAAAAAATGACAAAAGCAACTTTGTTTGGTGCACTTGCGGGTGCGATGTTTATTGGTAATGCGATGGCCGCGGATATCACGATTTACTATTCGCCGACGTGTCCGCACTGTCATCATGCGCGTGAATTTATTTCGCAGAATTTGATTTATGAATATCCGAATCTGAATGTGACAACGGTCAATGTTATGGACGCCGCAAATCGTGATGAATTTATGGCGACACTTAAAAAGTGCGAATACGAATCGGGTGGTGTACCGGTGATGGTTGTTGGTGAAAAATGTTTCCAGGGCTATGGCGATTCCATGGGTGATTCAATCCGCGCGGCGATAGAAATTGATATGGACGATGCCGCCAAGGGGGTTGCCGCCGATAACAAGAAAGCAATGGAATCTGATGCGGCCGCGTTTCGCAGTGCACATGCGGACCGGACATCGGCAATCGTTGAACGCGTTGTTGAAAAGACCGAAAACGCGGACGCAAAAAAAAACTAATTAAATGGAACGCGAACTGGTTCTATTACGGAATACTTGGGATTTTTGTTTTGGGATTGGTTTTCGTTCTTTGTCGCAAAAAGAAATAAATAACAGGAAAGCACGATGTTTAATTTGACCGGACTTGATTATGCATATGTTGGAATGTTGCTTGCGTCAACCGTGTGGGCGACGATACGCGGTGGAATTTATGAAACCATCGCAACGTTGTCTTGGGTTGTGGCGGCGGTGACCGCGCGGTTCGTGTCGCCGATGCTTGATAAATTGCTTCAGGGTTGGTTCGGGTTGCCCGAATCAACCGTGGGCACATTGGTCGCATCGTATTTCATCGTGTTTTTTGTTATATTGCTAATTGTTGGGTTCTTTAATCAGAAACTGCGCGATAAAATTCAGGCCAGTGTGATGAGTGTCACCGACCATACACTTGGTGTGATTTTCGGAATCGTTCGTGGTATTGTTGTGATGGGCGTTTTCTATTGGGTTGCGCTTTGGTATTTTTCCGACACGCCACGCGTACCGGCGTGGATTACCGATGCGCGCACACGTCCGGTGATGCAGGTGACGGCGTTAAAGTTGGACGAATGGTTTATCCCGGGGGAAACAAGTAAACTGTTGTTGCGTGATATTGAGGGTTCGCGTGAAGCACAGCGGATTTACGATAACCTGATTAATCCGCGTGTTGTTAATGATTCAAATAAAGATGGTGCGAATGCGGGCGCGGAAGAAACAGGATATAAAAATTCCGAACGGGGCGCATTGGAAAATCAATTACTGCAAATTGAAAATGTCGCCAACGCGGTCGAACAGCGCGAGAAAGAACGCCAGGGAAAAAATTAAAAAACGGAATCATTTGATTCCGTTTTTTTTATTTTTGATTTTCCTTATTTTTTAGTGTAATATACATGTTGACAAGGCAGTTGCTTTGTTGGGGTGTCAGAACCCGTTTTTATGCTCGGTGTCCGCGGGGACAAAAAATACCTCCAACCAAACGTGGTTGGAGGGCGGTGAATATGTAGAATAAGCCCACTATTTTTTCGAGCATAATAGTTCTGAACCTCCAACCACATGCTTTGTCTTGTGGTTTTTTAATTTAACAAAAAGGAAAACAAAATGAAAAAATTATTGTGTGCTTTGGGCTTGCTATGTGTGTTGTGTGCATGTGACCAAAACGAAAACAAAAAGCAACAATCACCACTAGTAAAAAGTGTAATAACTTTTCGGGCTTTTCATCAGGATGTTTGCAAATGTGTTCTTGGGAATATGCCGACATTTGTTAAGACACTTAATTCAGACGGGTATAATAATATCAATGCTTTTTGTTTTTGGGGTGCGTATTTTTGTTCAAACCAAAAATCAGACGAAACCATTATAGCCGCCGCTAAAGTCATTGACGGTTTAGGCAGTTTCCAATGCGCCGATCCGAACTTTAATGAAAGGTTTGTTGCGGCCAGTGAAAAGGCAGGGGTCGATGCTTTGTGTCCCGCCATATGGCAACAAGATAATGTTTTGTATTTAAGCAAATTGGCGCATTTAACAAATTCTTGTCAATCAACATTTGGTAAAAGCGAAGTCGAATGTTTGTGTGTGGTTGATAATTATATGTCGCATTTGTCTGAAGCCGAATTCAAAGCATTAAAAAGTTATGGGCAATTCTTTCCGGGTTATGGTTGGATGGCGAATACCAAAGAAAAACAACAAATGACCATTAGCATCATGGCAAAAATGCGAAATGCGGTTGCGGCATGTTCAGAATAAAAAAACAAAGGACAATCTTATGAAATCTATACAAAAGATTTTAATTCTTTCATTATGCTTAATTGAAACTGGTTGTACCACCATTCCAACCGCAATAATAGAAGGACAAAATTATGCCAAAAACATGGAGGCAGAAAAGGATGTTGTTGCAACCATAGAAGCATATGGCAAATATCGGGAAAGGTGTTATCCATATATAAATGCGAAAAAATCAACACTAGCGTCTGATATAGCTCTCACTGTATTTCTTGCGCCTTTGGCAGTTCCTTTGGAGATAAGAAAGTATATCAAAACAGGCAATTTTTTCGAATACCACGAAGCCAGAGAAGCGTGCTTTTATGGTGATGCGTTATCAGAACAAAACATAAATTTTGATTGTTTACAGGATTGGCGCAAAGGGGATGATTATTATGAATCTGATGAATGTATATTGTATCGGCGAAACATTCATAAGAGTGACGTAGGTTATTTTGACTATAAACGGTTCCTGCCAAAGAATAGCCCCATAAATACCGATAGTAAATTTCTAACCTTAATTAAGTATTATGACAAGATAAAAGATTGCGATAATTTGCGAAATGTGACAACAGACGAAATCGCCGCATGTAAAAATAAGGTTAAAGATATAACAATAAAAATGGCCACAAGTGGTGTAAAATGTATGGAGGCTTATGAAAAAGAGTATTCCGAAAAACTGGATTCAGAAGGTAGTTGGTATGAATGGGCAATAAATCATGACCCTTATGAAATTAAAAGACAACTTTTAATGGTTGGCGAATATGACATGGCCCTTTATTCATCGCCAATTCCAGTTTATGGTAAACAGGAAGCGTTAAACGAAGTAAAAAAAACTTTAAAAGACTTTGGTAAAGACCACTTATGCAACATTGATGGTTGGAAAGCCGATATAAAAAAAATGGGCTACCATATGTAAGACAAACGAATCATGTGCTGTGACGATAATTTTCGAACTTATGTGTTATCATATTCGTATCACAATATGTGTAAAGAGCCATTTATAAAATATTAAAGGAGTAAAAAATGACAAATGACAAAAAGAAAAATGAAACCAAAATAATTTCACACGTACCGTGGGGTGTTCATTTGATTATTGCATTTATTCTAGGTATTTTAGCAGGATATTTGATAGCAACAAATACATATAGCGGAATGTACAGGGCTTATTATTCTGGGGGGTATTATGCAGGACTCATAATACTATGTATTTCAATTGTGTTTGATATTCTGGCTTTAAAATCCCTTATTACTGAAGCCCATATAAAAGCTCTAGAAGTATTTTATGGCAAAGCACGCGCAGTAAAGAATGGTTTTGGTGAATTGGTTGATAGTTTAGAAGACTAAGAGTTTTTTGTTCTGGCTCGTCTTCACTGCGTTACGCCGAGACTTCACTAAATTTTTTTAACCCACGCTTCGTTATCACCCACGAAATTTTCAAATTTCGCGGGACCCGATTTGCGTGGGCTAACAGATGATTTGGCCCGCCTTCGCCGATAAGTGTGAGATTTGTTTTTACGACCAATGCTACGGCGAGGCATTCAATTTTCTTAAACAAAAAACCGCAGGAATGCGGTTTTTTGCCCGGAATACTTGTCCGCCTGCGCTGGTGCTTAAGTTCGATTAATGAATTATTTGTTTTTGATAAATTATTTTCGATATACGCGCAAGCTACGGCGTGACATCCGTTTTCACTGCGTTACGCCGAGACTTTGCTGAAATTTTTTAAGCCCGCACTTTGTTGTGCGGGCTAACAAAATTTCGTGGTGCCAGTTGTCGGACTTGAACCAACGACCCTCTGATTACAAATCAGATGCTCTACCAACTGAGCTAAACTGGCAACGCCACATTATTATACACAAGCGAATATTAAAATCAAGTGCTTTTATTTTATACATTTTTGTGATATAATTCGTTAGGAGTTCAAATGAGAGATGTATAAAATCTGGGCATTTTTATTGATTTCGATTGCGCCGTGTGTGTCCATTGCCGATGATGCAAGTGACAGCACAACATTAGAAGGTTTATACGATCTGTATCAAACTGTTCAGCATTTTTGTGGTGGAATTTCGGATCGTATTTCGTCTGTATCGGGGGTATCAAAGATAAATACTGCGGTGACGGCGGTTGGAACAGTTGCGGCCGGTGGCGCATTGGCGTTCGGTATCGCCAAAGCCCAAACAGATAAGTATATTGAAGAATTACAAAAACAAATATGTGAACACGGCGGGTGCGATCCCGATAAAGTAGACCAAATGTCTGATGATGAGTTTTTTGGTAATGTGATACACCCACTTACCGAAGCAATTGAGGCAGATGCGGAACTTAAACGTTTACAAGATGAACAGGCCGCAGAGATAGAAAAATCCAAAAGACAAGGTAATTGGCGCACAGGGCTTATGGTGGGCAGTTTCGGAACAAATGTTGCATCGGCGATTATTGCGGGTCTGAACAGAAACCAATCTGATTTGATTCAGCAAATAACGGCGTGTAATGTGGCGGTTAAAAATTTGCGTGCGGCGCGCACAGCGGCCATCAAAAGTGGAATCGATCCGGTTGAAAATCCGATAATTAGCGAATTTAACGATACGCTTCAAATGTGTGGGACATTAGATGTTGAAAACGTTGAAAAAATTGAAAAACGTATGACGGTTGTTATGGGGACAAGTATCGGTGGCGCGGTAATTAGCGCGATTGGTGCGGGGACCAGTATCGCCGCAAATACCGATTCTGTTCGCGATGATGATACCGCGGCCGGGAAACAGCGTGAAAAAAACCTTAATACAACCGCAAATGTATCGGCGGGTTTGGCAACGGCAACCGGTGCGGTCGGAACGGGATTTAATATATCCCTTATTACACTGACCAAGAAATTATTAAAATCTGCCGAACAATGCGAGGATACATTATGACAAAAACATTCGCATCTCTTTTTATTGTGTTGGCCTTTATCGGCGATGCTTTTGCCGGAATCGGTGGTCGTACGGACAGACGCGAAGTCATAGGTTGGATAGGTGATCAACCTGATTATTTAGACGATTTAGAAAGTGTAAGATATATATGGGACACATCACCGTATAGCAGCATTGTCCAAGTTCGTAGCGGAAGCACGCGTGGTACCGGTGAATTTATATCGCCACGTCACGTTTTGACGAATGCGCACGTTGCCCAAGGGTGTGGTACCAACGGAAAAGCCGATTGTGAAATTTATACATCGAATAACCAGGTCCTTAACGCACGTGAGGTTTTTTTCGGAACAAATTTGACCGATGCAAGTGGCAAATTTGATGATGCCAAATGGTATAGAAAACGGAGTCAAGATTGGTCAATATTAGAAATCAACGGTGATTATTGTCATAAAGAATACAGAACCATGCAAAAGGCAGGTTCAAGGATGGATGGTCTTTGGCGCGCCGGTTTCGGGGGATTACGGGTGTTAAACGAAGATGATATAGTAGCAATACGCCGAGCGTATAAAGCGTATCTGCGGTCTGGTGGTAAAATTGACAAACGTGGCACGGCCTTTGGTAGTAATGTTTCAAGTTCCAATGCAAAATTTGGAAAATTTTTTGAAGAGTTTACAAAACTTACCGGTAAAGATTTCATTGCGGATTACAACCAAGATAGTAATACACTAAAACTTATAGAAAACTGTAAATTTACGGGTGTAAGTAAAAATTCAGGAAGTATGAATGTTGTAAGACATTCGTGTAACGCATGGGCCGGAGATTCAGGCAGTGGCATTAAAAACATGTCGACTAATGACTTAGTTGGTTTGGATTATGCGGGGACATCTTATGTGACCCTAAATAATAACGAAGATATTTCATTAGACGAAGCGATATTGATGAATACGGTGTATTCAAATGAAATTCAAGAAGCCATTAAAAATTCGACAACCAGTTGCGCAACAAATAAACCAATAGAAGAATTGAAACCAAATGCGCCAAAACCAATAGAACAAAAACCAGATTGGCCAAATGTTAAACCCAAAGAAAAACCGATAACACCTGTACCTGAACCGATTAAACCAGTGGCACAGGAACCGATACAGGTTGTGGAACAGCCAACCGCGCCACAACCGGAACAGACCCCAGAACCCACGGAACGCGAACTTTGGGGACAATGTTTGGCGGAAGATTTGGCAAAAAAACCACATGCAACGGCGGGGCACTATATTCCACATGGATTAAACGATTTGAATTGTAAAGGTGAACAAAGATGTGCTTGTGCGGCAACAGAATGTGAAGAGGGTTGGTATTTGGCGGCAAGTGCCAAGGGAACATCAAATGGGTATTGTCGTTCAGGGAAATGCCCAAAGGGAAAGCATCCGAAAATTATAAATGGTAATCTAATGACCGGATGCGTTAAAGAGTGACGTGCAACATTAAAAAGATATTATTGTGCAATTGATGCCCCGGTCATAAAATCGCGTTCATTATAAAACAAACTATCGTCGTATGCGGTGTATTTAGTACCATTATGCCAAAGATGCAATTTTGACATATTATGATTGGTCGGGCTAAGGTTTACATAAAACATATCGCCATTTTCCATTTGGATATGTAGCGCGGGTGAAGTTTCTTTATTTTTTCGCATATACAAAACACCATCCCCAACATGTAAAGTTCGACCACAGTCGTTTGCACTGTCCGCACCATGGCCATAACCCACGGTCGTTGTTCCCACCGGACACGCATTCCGTATTCCGACAGAACCAAGGTTCATGACACTTGCAGGTGCATAATACCCCATCCCAACATTCATACATAGGCCTTGTGCAACATCTGGTCCAGCAGTAAATGTTCCAGTGCCTGAATTTGTGAAAAATGTCCCTGTCACAGTATCATACATTCCGATAACATTATCCACATTACGACGGACGGGTATAAAATCGCGAACCAAAACACCATTTTTATAAATTTTTTGATATTTCCATTTTGCACTTACAGAACCACCTGTAGTAGACCCACCAATAGAATATAGTGATGCACCATCTGAAATGGATTTAGCAAATTCCTGTATGTGTTCTTGTTCTCCGTTAATAGCAAGTTTTCTTTGGGTTTCTGTAGTGGTCGTCTCAACCAAATAATCAGTATTTGCAAATATTAATTGTTTAATACCCTGATTGTAAACTTCACCATTTTGCAAAAATACTCGCACCCCATAGTTAGGATAGCTTACATATAACAGATGTGTTTTGTTCACAGCTAAAGAAACAAATGAAAGATTAGTTAACACCTTTATTTCATTAGTATCACTTGTTAATACTATACCTGTATCAATATATTGTGTGCCACTACTTTCGATATATTCCAATTGGGTGTATTCACCATTCCATGTTCCTGCTGGACACTGTATTTGACACTGCGATGCCGATGTTTTTCCCGTGGTTGTATTATAATCATAACCGGTGGGACATGCCTTGCACGCCGATGCTGCGGGTGTATCATTATATGTCGCATTGGCACAAGCCGTACACGTCGTCGCCGATGTCGCATTGATCACATTTGAATATGTTCCCACCGGACATGCCGTCCGCAATCCGACCGAACCGTAATTTACCGTCTGTGCCGCCGCCCAATATCCCGCACCAGCACTCGCACAAAAACCCTGGACCACCGGCCCAGCAGTAAACGTTCCGTCCCCTTCACTGGGGAAGAATTTGCCTGTTATCCGATCATACATACCGACCGCATCATCCGAATCTCGCCGTGCTGGGATTCCATCAAAAACAAGCACCCCATCATTATTCCAAATCTTGGCATACTCCCATTTTGCATCGGCAGCCCCGCTAAATACACCACTTGGACTATTAAGCGCCCCAATATACAAACTAAGACTATTTCCATTCCAATCAACGGGATTCGCAATTTCGGATTTTAATACGTCATTAACATAAATACCATTTTTTGTTAATTTAAAAGTATGAAAAACATTGGCCTTATTTTTAATACCAAGCGTATTCCAATCAGACACGGCGATCGCATCGCCCCATACGGTTGTATAGGTCTTAGTACCAAGACCATACACAAATCGATACGATGGGGGTCTATTCCGCAGAACATTGGTACCAGAAAGGCCAAAAAGACCGCTCGCATTCGCCTGTGGCCAAGCAACTTTAAATTCCGCCGACCAATTGTAATTGGTCGGAACAATTTCAGTATCAATATATGTAAGAGTGGATGTCGTCTGGATATATTGAAGTTCTGTATACCCCCCATATGTTCCACCATCACAATGAATCTGACAATCGGTGATATCATCCTTGCCGGGTTCGGTGTTGTAATCATACCCCGCCGGGCATGCTATACACGCATCCGTATCGGCATCATAATATGTTGCACCGGTGCAATTATTTGCCGCATGTGCCGCGCCAACCGTAAAAAGCAACAAAAACGTAATTGAAAACTTTTTCATATCGCCCCCCAACCTTGCAAAACAAAATTGAAAACCACCGAATTTCTTCAAGTGGTTGGAGGTTCAGAACAATTTGAATCGAAATTGTGTGTTTATTTTGATGGGTCACGCGGGCCCACATTATTCACATCCCTCCAACCAAATTGGTTGGAGTCTGTTTAACGTCCAATAGACGCGATTCAAACGAGGTTCTGACACCCCATCGGCGGAACACCCACCGACAGAAAAATGTTATCAATGTTTAAAATTCTTTGCAACAAGTTATTTTTCTTTGCTCAAAAATTTCAAAAAAATCTTGCAAATGGCGGGGGGCGGGTTAGTATTA
>Ga0310694_10007192_pt1 | contig 10480 bp, 6 predicted proteins | sample 174DNAGHGhighgp2_FD_203884 | JGI IMG/M metagenome (GOLD analysis project Ga0310694, IMG submission 203884) | Sheep rumen microbial communities from Palmerston North, Manawatu-Wanganui, New Zealand - 1742 DNA GHGhigh gp2 (v2) (version 2) | ecosystem: Host-associated > Mammals > Digestive system >... | reverse complement strand
ACGGAGAAGTCGATATGGACGAGCTGGTGGACTTGATCGACCGCCTGGTGACTGAATGATACCCAAAATGAGGGTGTGCCATAATTCTGTCGCTGGCTTTTAATCGGTCGATTTGCCTCACGCTAAGCCGCTAAGGCGCAAAGAATTATATTCAATAGGCTCGCAATATGCAGAGCCGCCACATGGGGTTACCATGTCAGTAATGAGGAATGGAACCACCTTAAAAACTTGGCGGCTTGACGTGAGATTCATTCCGTGGGGGGCGGCATGCCTAATAAGAATTGTGGTTAATGTTGTTCCACGTTGTTCAAGTTGTTTGATAAAACTTGGCGGCTTGGCGTGAGATTCTTTCCGAGGGGGGGCGGCATGCCTAATAAGAATTGTGGTTAATGTTGTTCCACGTTGTTCAAGTTGTTTGATAAACCTTAGCGGCTTAGCGTGAGATTCTGTTTCAGAAACTTTCGCTGAATAGTCCCCGTGGGTGGGTCACAACAGGAAGAAAAGCGACACGCCGATGACCGAGATCAAGGCGCCCAGCAGGCTTTTCATCGTTATAGGCTGCTTGAATAGCCAGTATGCCGGCAGGATGATGATGATGGGGGTCAGTGCCATCAGTGTGCTGGCGATGCCGGCGGCGGTATATTGCACAGCAAGCAGCGAGGCGCCCACGCCGACAAACGGACCGAAGACCGTCGTGGCGACGGCGGCGGTCACACCCTTGCGGTCGCGCATGCCCTTGCCCAAGGGGGCAAAGCCCTCTCGCCAGGCCATGAGCAGGGTGAAACCGACGGTTCCCGCTATGCAGCGGAAGAAATTGGCATGGAACGGCAGCAGCCATCCTGCCATGTCGCTGGAGAGAGAGGCTTCATAGTGATTCATGCCGATCTTGCTGAGCACCAGGCCCACGCCCTGACACACGGCAGCACCGATGGCAAACAGCACGCCAGCCAGCGGCAGCTTGAGCGACAGCTTGTGGCCGTCGCCGCGGCCTAGCACGCTGATGGCGATACCGGCCAGCGTGACCATCATTGCCAGCAGTGCCTGGGGACGAATCTGCTGCCCCAGCGTGAACCATGCGGTGATGGCGGCGGCGATGGGGGCGAGCGTCATGAATAGCTGGCCGAACTTGGAGCCGATGATGATGTAGCACTGGAACAGGCAGAAGTCGCCGATTACATAGCCCACCAGTCCCGATAGCATCATCCACAGGTAGGCCTCGGTGCTCGCGGGGGCGGGCAGGGGCGTGCCGCCTGTCGCCCAGAACAGGATGCCCGAGAAGACGAGTGTGATGACCATGCGCATCAGGTTCAGGGTCAGGTTGCCCATGCGCTTGCTCCCGAACTCGCTCAGCAGTGCGGTCGCGGTCCACGAGAACGCCACACCGATAGAAATCAGTTCACCAACGTATTGCATGGCTGCAAAGGTAGTAATTACTTTTCTGGTTTCTTGCGCTCAGCCACAAGTTTTTTGGATAACCGTTGTTTGCGCAGTTTTTTTGGCAAAAACTGAAAGTTAAAAAACCGAGAACTTAAAACTTTTCATTATATTTGCAGTTTGTAAGGTGACATTCTGCCCGCTGGATGGTTTCAACGGGCTGAATGATAGTAATTTATGTAAATAACTAGACCAAGATATGAGCGAAAAGACTACTGGAAAGAAGAAGAACAAGAGCCGCAACATTGCCCGCAAGATGTGGACGTGCTTTGCCATCTTTGTGGCATTGGTTGTGCTGCTCTTTGTGTTGATTTACAATGGCGTGATTGGCTATATGCCCCCCATCGACCAGTTGAAGAACCCCACCGACAAGTTCGCTTCCACTATTTATAGTGCCGATGGTGTGGAGATGGGCCGTTATTACCGCAGCCGCAGCAACCGCATCTATGTGGACTTCGACGAGATGTCGCCCCACTTGACCGACGCGCTCATCGCTACCGAGGACTCCCGATTTGACGAGCACTCGGGCATCGATGTCAAGGCCATCGGCCGTGCCGTCATCAAGCGCATCCTCATGGGGCAGAAGAGCGCCGGTGGTGGCAGTACCATCACCCAGCAGCTTGCCAAGCAGTTGTATTCGCCCGAGTCCCACAACATCTTTGAGCGTGCCTTGAAGAAGCCCGTCGAGTGGGTCATCGCTGTGAAGCTCGAGCGCTATTACACCAAGGATGAGATTATCAAGATGTACTTCAACCAGTTTGACTTCCTCAACAACGCCGTCGGCATCAAGATGGCGTCCGAGGTCTACTTCGACAAGGATCCCAAGGACTTGAACATCCAGGAGGCGGCAACGCTGGTGGGCATGTGCAAGAATCCGTCTTACTATAACCCCGTTCGCCATGCCGAGCGCACGCGCCAGCGCCGCAATGTGGTGTTTGAGCAGATGGTCAAGGCCGGCTACCTGAGCGAAACGGAGTGTGAACAGCTCAAGACCCTCCCGCTGGTCGTCAAGTTCAAGAAACTGGACCACAACGACGGCCCCGCCCCCTACTTCCGTGAGGAGTTGCGCCGTGTCATGAGTGCCAAGAAACCCAAGCGCAGTGATTACCCGTCATGGAACCAGCAGGCCTTTATCGATGACTCGGTGGCATGGGAGGTGAACCCGCTCTACGGCTGGTGCAACAAGAACACCAAGCCCGACGGCTCACATTATGATATTTACACCGATGGCCTGAAGATCTATACCACCATCGACTCCCGCATGCAGGAGTATGCCGAGAAGGCCGTGCACAAGCACATGAGCAAGACGCTGCAGCCGGCTTTCCTGCGTGAGCGCGGCGGCACCAAGAATCCCTACACCAACAACAAGAGCGAGCTTTCCAGCGCCGGCAAGCAGGCGCTCATCAATGCGGCCATCCGCCACAGCGAGCGCTACCGTGTGCTCAAGAACCAGGGCTTGAGCGACGCTCAGATCATGGAGAACTTCAAGAAGCCGGTGCAGATGCACCTGTTCAACTATGAGGGCGGCTTTGACGCTCAGATGTCGCCTCTCGACTCGTTGCTCTACACCAAGTCGTTCCTGCGCTGCGCCATGATGTCGATGGATCCTGTCACGGGATTTGTCAAGGCCTATGTGGGTGGTCCCAACTTCCGCTTCTTCAAGTATGACATGGTTTCGACGGGACGTCGCCAGATCGGTTCGACGGTAAAACCCTTTGTCTATTCACAGGCCATCGAGTTCGGCGGATTGACCCCTTGCTCGACGCGTCCCGGTGGTGCCCCCAACATTATATGGAATAATGAGGTCTATAACCCCGCGAACGAGGGTAGCGGCGGCGGAATGACGCTGAAACAGGCGTTGACCTACTCCAAGAACTGGATTTCGGCAGGTTTCATGCGTGGCACTCGCGAGAACTGGATTGAACGCAACGGTTACTACACCATGACGCCCGACGAACTGGCCAAGTGGATGCACAGCTTCGGCATCACGAGCTATCTCGACCCCGTGCCGGCATTGAGCCTGGGCTCTTGCGAGGTCACGTTGCGCGAGATGGTCGCCGCCTATTCGGCGTTTGCCAACGGTGGCATGCGTGTCGAGCCGGTCTATGTGTCGCGCATTACCGACAACCGTGGTAACGTGCTCGCCGAGTTCACGGGTAGCCAGACCGAGATCATGAGCGAGGAGACTTACCTGAAGATGCTCTCGATGCTCACCAATGTCGTTAACGAGGGTACCGGTGCCCGACTGCGCTACGCCTATGGCATCACGGCCGAAATGGGTGGCAAGACCGGTACGACCAACTTCCACAGCGACGGCTGGTTCATGGGCTTCACCCCCGAACTGGTCACCGGCGTGTGGGTCGGCGGCGAGGAGCGCTACATCCATTTCAACAGCATGGCGATGGGTCAGGGTGCCGAGGCCGCACTTCCCATCCTGGGTTACTTCATGAAGTGGATCTATGACGACAAGAACCTGCCCTACAAGCAGAGCACCAAGTTTGACTTCCCCAGCAACTTCAATCCGTGTGACGACGAACTGGGCGGCTACTACGGAACCGGTGGCGGCGGCTGGCACGGCGGTGGCGGTGGCGGCGGCGACGCCGGCGGTGATGGCGGCGGTGGCGGCCAGGACGACGCCACCGAAGGACTGTTTGACTAAGTTAGTGAACAGTGAACAGTTGATGGTTAACTATAATTGCTGAGACATCATATAGCCGTTGAGGCTGCTTCTATAAAAGAATGAGGACATCGATCGATGCCCTCATTCTTTAATACAATCTTATGATTATTTCTCGATGTTTTGACGACTTGTTTTTGCTATGCTGATCAATAGTTTTATTAACTCTTTACAATCGGCATCGATGCTGGTATACTCAGAATCTGACAGAAATCCAGTCTTGTTCAGCAGTTCCAACCAATACTCAGTCTCAGCGGCTTCTTTTAGAGAGATGAATACTTTGGCAATGAAATCATTGCGACTGACACCATACATCGCCTCCGAGAGATTCGCACCGATTGAAGTGCCACAGCGTAATAACTGTTTAGACATGACATACTCGTGTTTTTAGTCACACAAGTATTTGTGAAGATTTACAATCCGTATTGCGAAATCCTTACTCTTGTCTAAGGTCAAGCTATCTGCCAAATAACCAACTGTTCACTGTTAACTATTAACTGAAATACTCTTTCTTGGCGGCGGCTAGGGTGTTCTTCATCAGTGAGCAGATGGTCATGGGGCCGACACCGCCGGGAACCGGCGTGATGTACTCGCACTTGGGAGCCACCTCGTCAAACTTCACGTCGCCGTTCAGGCGGTAGCCGGTCTTGCTGTCGGGGTCGGCCACGCGGGTGGTGCCCACGTCGATGACGATGGCGCCTTCCTTCACCATGTCGGCGGTGACGAAGTTAGGACGGCCGATGGCGGCGATGATGATGTCGGCCTGGCGGCACTCCTCCTTGAGCGTGACAGAGTGGCTGTGGCAGATGGTTACCGTCGAGTCGCCATGCTCTTTCTGGAGCATGAGCTGTGCCATGGGCTTGCCCACGATGTTGCTGCGGCCCAGCACCACGCACTTCTTGCCCGAGGTGGGGATGTTGTAGCGCTGCAGCAGGGTGATGATACCCAGCGGGGTTGCCGAGATGAAGCTGGGAAGCCCCAGCGCCATGCGGCCGGCGTTCATCGGGTGGATACCGTCCACGTCCTTGCGGTAGTCAATGGCATTGATGATGTGTTGCTCGTTGATGTGCTTGGGCAGTGGCAGTTGCACGATGAAGCCGTCAACGTCGGCGTTCTCGTTGAGCTTGCGGATGCAGTCCAGCAACTGCTCTTCGGTGGCATCCTCGTCCATGCGGATGAGCGACGACTTGAAGCCGCACTTCTCACATGCGATGACCTTGTTTTTAACGTAGGCTTCCGATCCGCCATCGTGTCCCACGAGGACGGCGGCAAGGTGCGGGCGTTTCATGCCTGCTGCTATCATCTGGTCCACCTCTGCCTTGATCTCTTCCTTGATGGCAGCGGCGGTCGCTTTTCCGTCTATCAGTTTCATTATCGTCTCTTTATCAATTGTTTACTATTTGTTGCTTAAAATCAAGCAACAAAATTACTCTTTTTTTGTGAATTAGGATGGTTTTACGGCCAACTTTTAAATAATGCTGCTGGTTTTGTTGTTAAATGTAGGCAACGCTGACCCTCATTTTTTTACGATTCCACGAACAACAGGCCACCCCATCACTGCCTTGCGCCAGTCCACAGTACAAGTGTCACCGACTTGGAGCTGAACATGGATATCATAACTTATTAACGCCAAATGAACTTAACCAGTCCATGTGAGTTTTTATACTGGATCGACGTCGTAGTAGAGGCGCACGGCCTTCATGCGGGCATCGGCTGCAAGCATCTGCTCGTACAGGTCACGCAGGATTTTCTTTACCTTGCTCATCGAGGCGGTGGTCTCCATCTTGAGGGTCACCTGGCGGATGTAGAGATTCTGAACCCTGGCGACAAACGGCGCCATCGGACCCAGCACGCGGTTGCCGAAGACCTGGCGCAGCAAGCCGCTGTAGCGCACGGCCAATTCACCCACTGTGGCATCGTCGCGATGCTTGAGGTGGATGTTGATGACCTTGGTGAACGGCGGGTAGCCAAACTTCTGACGGTCAGCCAGCTCGTGCTGGTAGAATCCTTCGTAGTCGTGGGCCTGAACAAACTTGATCACGTCGTGGTCGGGCTGGCTGGTCTGGATGATGACTTGTCCCTGCTTGTGGGCTCGGCCCGCACGGCCCGAGACCTGTTCCAGCATGTCGAAGGCGCGCTCGTGGCTGCGGAAGTCCGGGAAATTGATCATCGTGTCGGCGTTGAGGATGCCCACGATGCTCACTGCGTCAAAGTCCAGCCCCTTGGTCACCATCTGTGTGCCCACCAGGATGTTGGTGCGATGGGCCGAGAACTCGTCGATGATGCGGTCATAGCTGTTCTTGCTGCGTGTCGTGTCAAGGTCCATGCGCGAGATTCTTTCGCTCGGGAACACGGCATCGATGTCGTCCTCGATGCGTTCGGTGCCATAGCCGACGATTTCCAGGCCGGGCAGTTGGCACGCGGGGCACAGGTCGGGCAACTGGATGGTGTAGCCGCAGTAGTGGCACACCAGGCTGCGGTTGTGCTTGTGGTAGGTGAGCGACACGTCGCAGTTCTCGCACTTGGGCACGCTGCCGCATTCCTTGCAGCGCACCATGGGGGAATAGCCGCGGCGGTTCTGGAACAGGATCACTTGTTCGCCGTCGTTCAGTGCCTTGCGGCAGCTGGTGACGAGTTCGTTGCTGAACATGCCGTTCATCTCGCGGCGCTTGCGGGCATCGATGGTGTCGATGACCTTGACGCTCGGCATCAGGATGTCGCCATAGCGGGTGAGCAGCTTGACCAGGCCATAATGGCCCGCCAGCGCATGATGATATACCTCGATGGCTGGCGTGGCCGAGCCCAGCACGGTCTTGGCTCCATGCATCTGTGCCAGCACCAGCGCAGCGTTGCGGCCATTGTAGCGAGGAGCGGGGTCCTGTTGCTTGTAGCTGCTGTCGTGCTCCTCGTCGACGATAACAAGCCCCAGGTTGGAGTAGGGGAGGAACACCGACGAGCGCACCCCGATGATCACCGACGGCTCGCTGCTGTCCAGCAGGCGCTTCCAGATGTCCACACGCTCGTTGTCGCTGAACTTGGAGTGGTAGATCAGCAACTTGTCGCCGAACACGCGGCGCAGCCTGCGCGTGAGCTGCGTGGTCAAGGCAATCTCGGGCACGAGGTAGAGCACCTGCTTGCCCAGCCGCAGGGCGTCGGCGATGAGGTGCATATAGACTGATGTCTTGCCGCTGCTGGTCACCCCGTGGAGCAGCGTGATGGCATGCTGGCGCATTGACTGGTGGATCTCGTCATAGGCCCGTTGCTGCTCTTCGCTCAGCACGGGCGGTTCTTCGAGCACGCTGCCCAAGTCGGCAAAGCGGTTGATTTCCTTCTTGTAGACCTCGAGTATGCCGCGTTTCACGGCCTCGTGGAGCACCGCGCTGCTCACGCCAGCCCGTTTCAGCAGGTTTTCCTTGCTCACCTCGCGGGTGTCGCCGTTCTGCAGCCATCGTGACATGTCCAGGTAGGCGAGCAGCAGCGCTTCTTGCCTGGGTGCTCGTTTCAGCTGGTCAAAGAATTGGTGCAGTTTTTCTTCGTCGTTGCGGGCAATGGTCAGGCGCACACATGCCTCAGTCTTAGGGCGATAGTTGTCTATCACGCGTTCGCTCACGTGCAACGCGTCCATGTCCAGCAAGTGGCTGACATTTCGTTCTACGGTCTTGAATCCTGTTGCACGGGCGATTTCGGCAATCTGGACGCGTCCACGCTGGGCGGTGAAGTCCAGGATGACGCGCTCGCGGTCGGTCAACTGTCCGGGCTCGCTTTCCTCAAAGTCGGGATTGGCGCTGATGGTGGTCTCGCTCTCGACCTTCAAGCCCGACGGAACGGCGGCTTTATAGACCTCGCCCACCGTGCACAGGTAATAGTCGGCAATCCATTGCCAGAAGTCGAGCTGCGGATGGCGCAGGATGGGCCGGTTGTCGAGGCTGCCCAAAATCTCCTTCACGTCATAGCCTTTTGGCTCCCGGTCGTGCAGGTTGGCGACGATGGCCGTGAAGATTTTCTTGCGGCCAAAAGGCACCAGCACGCGCATCCCGATGGAGAGATTCATCCCCTCGGGAATGCGGTAAGTGTAGGTTCCTGGAAGCGCCAGCGGCAGCAATGTTTCGGCAAATTTGGGCATATTTATAGTGACTTGAATTTTTACTTTAAACTTACAATTTGTTTCTTGTGATTATCAGCAGATAAAATAGATAATATTTAAAATTGAAAGAAAAATCGTAACCGATGAAATTTATCTAAATATTCACTTTATGGTTATAGTGCAAAACTATTGTATTTCAACTTGATTGGTTGTTGTGATTGAGATATTGCTGATAAATGCGGTTTTCCTTGACTGCGGTGGCGGTCCAGCTCACTTCGGGAGGCAGCTGCTGGTCGATGTCGCCCTGCAGCAGCTCGACGGCGCGCGTGGTGAACCGCTGCACAAAATGTTCACCCAGGTCGATGGCATTCTCGCGGCCCACGGCCTCGGCTGTGCCGATGACATTGGTGGCCACGACATGGGCGCCGCACGAGAGTGCCTCGATCACTACCAGGGGCAGTCCCTCGAGGCTGCTGGGCAATACCAGCAGGTCGACGCAGTTGAGCAGGTCGGGGATCTTGTCGGGCGGCACTTTGCCGGTGAAACGGCATTTCACGCCCTTGGCTGCCATGAGCCGGCGTGTCTCCTCGAGCTGGACGCCGTCGCCGATGGCCCAGAATGACAGGCCGCCGCCGTGCTTGCGGGCGATTTCGGCATATATCTCGGGGAGCAGCGTCACGTTTTTCACCGGTTCAAAACGGCCCACAAAGGCAACCACCTTCTCGCCGTCGTTCACGCCGTGGCTTTTCCTGAGGCGGGCGCGTTGCACGTCGCTGTAGCGCTTGAATTGGGGACCCGCACCGTTGAGCAGCACTTCGGCCGGGAAGCCGTCGGTCAGCTCGGCATGGGCTTTGTCGAGCAGTCCCTGGCTGACGAAGAAATTGCAGGTCGCGCTGTGCAACAGCTTGACGGTCTGCTCTTTGATCATCGGGTCGCGGGGTGGGTCGGTGTAGATGCTGGCGCCATGCCACGTGATGAAACAGGGGATGTGCAGCTTCTTGCCGGCAAACACCGCCACATGGCCCATCAGGCGGTCGTGGGCGCTGATCAGATCGCTGCCGCGCATCTCCCAGCCCAAGCGGTGCAGGCGACGCATGAGCGCGCGCGGCGGCTTGTGGAACAGGCGGTGAATGATAGCGTCGCTCCAGCGACGCCTGAACCAGGTGACGTGCACTTTCACGCCGTCGGCGTCGATCTCGTCGGGGCGGTAGGCCACTTTGCGGGAATGGCGCACCAGGCGCATCAGCCAGCCGTCATACACCTGCAGCATGTGGACATCTATCTTGTAGTCAGCGATTTGCTGCAAGTGCTTCACGCGGCTGATGACGGCATTGAACACGCCCAGCCTGCGGTTGATGTCGCCTTCAAAGAGAACTGCGATATGTTTCATAACACGTAGGGGTTGTTGTTTGGTCTAGCAAATTTACACATCTTTTCAAAACTGTGCAAGCCGTGCCGCCCATTTAGCCGCAAAACGGTACAAAAAACGAGGTCAAGCATATCGCTCAACCTCGCCTCTAGTAGCGGGAGCCAGACTCGAACTGACGACCTTTGGGTTATGAGCCCAACGAGCTGCCACTGCTCCATCCCGCAATTTGCGAGTGCAAAGGTAATGCTTTTTCTGGACCTGTCAAGAGTTGCCATGCTGAAAAATGTGTTTTTTAACATATTTTTACTGAAAACGGTAGTGTTTGCAACTGTTCGTCACAATAGTTTGCCGCAAAATCTCACGCAAAGGCGCCAAGCCGCTAAGTTTTATCAAACAACTTGAACAACGTGGAACAACATTAACCACAATTCTTATTAGGCATGCCGCCGTCCCACGGAATGAATCTCACGCCAAGCCGCTAAGGTTTATCAAACAACTTGAACAACGTGGAACAACATCAACAACAATGCTTATTAGGCATGCCGTCGTCCCAACGGAAAGAATCTCACGCCAAGCCGCTAAGGTTTTTTAGGCATCCGTCCTCACCGTCGCCAGGGGGGCCACATGCCGCCCTCTCGGAAAGAATCTCGCGCCACGGTGCTAGGTTTTCAAGGTGATTCCATTCCTCGTTGCTGACATGGTGACCTCGCGTGACGGTTCTACAATGTTGCGAGCCTATTGAATATTATTCGCGTCCGGTTAAACTCATTGAAGATGTTAGCGGTTCGAAGAACCGATTTCAATGTGAAAGACCATGCAACAGCCTCTTGTCTCTTCGAGACATAAAACCAAGCCCCCAAATCGGCAGTTACTCATATTTGCCTTAGTGTTAATTGTTTAACCGCGAAGTTGCTAT
>Ga0310694_10007191_pt1 | contig 10482 bp, 10 predicted proteins | sample 174DNAGHGhighgp2_FD_203884 | JGI IMG/M metagenome (GOLD analysis project Ga0310694, IMG submission 203884) | Sheep rumen microbial communities from Palmerston North, Manawatu-Wanganui, New Zealand - 1742 DNA GHGhigh gp2 (v2) (version 2) | ecosystem: Host-associated > Mammals > Digestive system... | reverse complement strand
CGCCTTCAGGCAGTAGCACGCCGCCGCCCACGTCATCAGCGCGACCGGCGCGCCGTCCTCCTCGAACACGAGGCGCACCACGTCCCCCGCCCCATGGGACTCGCCCATGTAGTGGTATTCGCCCTCCAGCTTGCGGAACCACGCGGTCTCGCCTATCATGCACTGCCTGACTGTCAGCATCTTCTCGCTCCTTGCCCGCCTTATGGCGAGGCGAGAATAGTATCTCAAAAAAACGCCGGTTTGTCAAGCGGGGGCGGAAATCAAATCACAAATTGACTCTCTGCTGCATATCTGAAAACGCCGTGTCCGAACCCATTGGGGCCGGCAATCATGCGAAATCGTCGAACGTCAGAGTTCCTTGCAGACCACCAGGTTCTTCTTGTAGAAGGCCATGCCGAACTTGAGGATGTCGCGCCTCTCGCCATGCGCGGCGAAGTCGGCGAGCATCTCGGTGGTGTATTCATGCGTGTCGATCTGACGCCGCGCCGCGCGGGCGAGCGCGTCGAGGTCTTCCGTCTCTTCTTCCGCCGCCTTGAGCTCGATCACCACGCCGGGCATGCCTTCAATGAGCGGACGCATGGAGATGTCGTAGCGCCCTTCGACCGACTCGCGGTTCGACTTCACGACGAACCGGTTGCGGAAGCACGCGATGAACCCGAGGACGAGCCCGTGGTAGAACCCCTCCGCCGCCGTGTCGAAGAAGCTCACCGACTCCCTGAGATACGCCGCGAGGTATTTCCCGAAGAGGAACGGATCGCGTTCACGCAATGCGTCTTCGACTGCGGAAATGCCGCCTTTTTTGTCGAACGAGCGGACCTTCTGGACGACCTCCCGGTAAAACACCTGGCTGAGCTCTTTGTTCGGTATCGTCACCGGACAGTCTCCGTTTTCGTCAATCGGCCCGACAGCCTTCAGATAACCCGCCGAGACCAAAAGCGCATAAAGCGTGTTTTCGTTTTCGCGGATAAGTTTGTATGGTCCAAGCTCCTTCGTCATCGGAACCGTAATCGTCTCGCCCTTCATCAGCGCATGCAGCCTGCGTTCCATGTTGAACGGCAGTTCCTGCACGATCTCGGTGATGAGGTCGTTGGAACTCGTGTCGAGCCAGTAGGCGTCGGGGCGACAGTGGCAGTCAAAGTACCGCAGCACGCTCCACGGATTGTATATTTCCGTCCCGCCGAAGTCGTAGCCGTCGTACCACGACTTGATCTCCGGCATCTTGTCCTCGGCGCCGTAGTACCGCGCCATTTCGGCGACCTCTTCTTCGGTGAAACCGAAATACTGCGAGTACTCCGACTCGAAGACCGTCCAGACCTTGGGATTGTTGAGACCGGAGAGGATTCCCTCCTTCGCGACGCGCAAGACGCCCGTCATGATACCGATGTGGCAATGCTTGTTGTCCTTCAACGCGCCCGAAAGGAACACGCGCATGAAGTTACACATCTCGTCGTAGAATCCGTTCGTCGAGGCCGTCGTGATCGGCTGGTCGTATTCGTCGAGCAAGATGACAGGGCGCTTCTTCGTGAACGCATGGACTGCCTCGGAGAGAAGTCCGAGCGATTCGGAAAGCTCGTCCTTCGTCCCCTCGCGGTTCATCACCTTGCGCAGCGACCGTTTCTTTGCCTCGTCCCCCCATCCGTTTTCAATGCAATCCGCGAACCGCGCTACCTCGCCGCCAATCACGGCAGCAAGGCGAGTGAAAGACTCTTCTGCTGTGGTCTGTTTGATGTCCTTGAACGACAGGAATATGACAGGGTGCTTGCCCTGCTCCTGACGGTACTTCGCGCCTGCTGCCCAGATCTTCTTATCGCGGAACAGCGACGCCTCGCCATCGTAGAACGCACGAATCATCTTCAGCATGGTAGTCTTGCCGAAGCGCCTCGGACGCGTGAACAGCACCACCGTCGATTCTGAGTCAATGAGGTCTTTCAGGATCAGCGTCTTGTCCACGCAGTAGGAGGTACGTGAGAACCTTACCCAGTCGCTCGTCCCAACGGGCGGCGGCAAAAGCCCTTCTCTGCGCGCCGTTTTCCCGACGCGCACTTGCTTTCTGCCGTTTTTTGCAATCACCTTCTTCAATATTACTCCTCGTCCAATTGAACGGTGCAAATGTTAACATAAATCCCCGCCGCCCGCAAGCCGAAAATTCCAGCTCGCGACAAGCGATCCCAGTGGGGTTTTTCTCACACGACGGAGCGCGTACCACTATCACGCACGGCGGAGGATGAGGCCCTTTAGGTAAAGTCCCTCGGGGAAGGAGAGCAATACGGGATGATCGGCACCCTGACGCGTACGCGCAAGTACCTGAAAATCGCGCTTGGCATCGAATGCCGCCTCCGCACAGATCTTGTCGAAGAGGTCGGTCGTGACCGCCCCGGAGCAGGAGAACGTAGCAAGTACCCCGCCCGGACGCAGAAGCTTCATCGCAAGTAGATTGATGTCCTTGTACCCACGCGCCGCGCGCATGAGACCAGCCTTCGTATCGGCGAACTTGGGCGGATCGAGCACGATGAGGTCGAACGTCTTACCTTGGTCGCGGTAGAGGCGCAGCTGCTTGAAGACGTCCGCCTCCACGAACTCGCTCTTCGCGCCGCAGAAATGCATGAGATCGGTGTTCCTACGCGCAAGCGCGAGGGCGTCTCCGCTTGCGTCAACATGCGTTACTGCCGCCGCGCCGCATGCACACGCCATGATTCCGAACCCGCCGGTGTACGAGAAGCAGTTGAGCACTTCGGCCGTCGGCGCGTACGCGGCGACAGCCGCGCGCGCGTCGCGCTGGTCGAGGTAGAATCCAGTCTTGTGTCCCTTGCGCACGTCAATGAGGAACGAGACCGGCCCTTCCTTCACCTCGACAAGTTCCGGCGGCTCCTCGCCGGCGAGAAGTCCCGTGGCCGGTTCAAGTCCCTCGCGCGCACGGGCGTCCACGTCGCTGCGGTTGTAAACGCACTTGCAGTCAGGCACGTACTTCTGCAGCGCGGATACGATCACGTCCTTCCAATATTCCGCACCGGCGGTCGCGAGCTGCACCACCACGTTTCCCGCGTAGTAATCGGCCACCACTCCTGGCAAGCCGTCAGATTCCGCGTTCACGAGGCGGAACGCATTCGTCGCACCATCCACCCAGAACGACGCACGGCGCGCTACGGATGCGCCAACGAGACTTTCCACGTAATCGGCGTCAGGCTCGCGTCCGCTGTCGAACGAGAGCATGCGTACGCGAATCTGCGAAGTGGGCGACCAGCTGCCCCAGCCGAGACGCTCACCGCGCGAATTCTCCACGCATACCGTCTCGCCCGGCGCTGGGTTGCCATCCACGGAGCGCACCGCGCCGGAGAATATCCACGGATGGTGATGCGCAACGGTGTAGTCGCGCTTGGGATTCAACGTCACCTTCTTCATGATACGCGTCCATCCTTCAAAGTGAGAATACGCTGGTTGGACGATCCACGGAATCGGAGTGAGATGTCCTTCTGCGCCTCGATGAATGGGCCGTCAACGAGCGTATCGATTAACGAAAGCATCTCGTCCGTCACCTCGCAGCGCCACGGGCTTTCCTTGAGAAAATCCTGCTCATACACGCATCCCGTCCATGCCCAGACGTCCTTTTGCGGGAAACGCGCGCGGAACTCACGCAAGAGCGGCAGCAATGCGCGCTGGTTGTCTGGTTCGAACGGTTCGCCTCCGAGGAGGGAAAGCCCCTGTATCCAATTCGGTTCGCAGGAGGCGAGAACCTTCTCCTGAACGGCGTCCGTCCACGACTCGCCGTGGGCGAAATCCCACGTATCGGGATTGAAGCAACCGGGGCAGCAGTGCGTGCATCCGCTCACGAAGAGCGACACCCTCACGCCCGGTCCGTTCGCCACGTCGCATGTTCTGATCGCTGAATAGTTCATGTCTTTAGTATAGCATATTTCAACTCTTTGCAAAGCCTGGCGCGCCTTTGCGGCGCAGGAAAAGGAGCCACGCCACGATACATACCACCACAGCCCCGATACTGATGAGGAGCACCGGCCACGGTCCGAGCTTGAAGACAAGCGGCACGGACATCGCCACCCATACGCCTCCCATCAGCGGTTCGTGGAAAAGTTGCTTGCAGCCGAACACGGTAGATGCAGAGGTCTTGGAATCGGGATCGACAGTCCGGAGCAGGAGGAGGCCGGTCGCGGTCACGCCCGTGTACTGTCCGAACTCCACGATGGCGCGTTCGAACCAGTCCTCGCCGAACATGCGCCGCGCGAGCCAGCAGGCACCGAACAACGACCACGCCACGCCCGCCAAGACGAGTATCACGAGCGGCTGCCAGAACTTGATGATGAAATCAAGACGGATCGTTGCCACTGCGGCCACCACGAGGAAATCGAGCGACGCACCGCCGATGCGGTTTATCTGGCCGCGGTCCACGAGCGAATCGAGCCGCGTGGCGACGAGCAGCATCTGGATGAACAACCCGCCAAGCATGCACAGCGGGAAAAGCGGGATTGACTCGATGATGCGAAGTTCCCGCACGTGGTCCGGCAGATATGCGCCCGCCCAGACAAGAATCGACTTGAGTCCGTAGCCAACGAATACAGCAAGGCCCACCACAGCAAGATGCCACGCGAGGGAGTCGATGGAGTCGCAGAGCACGGTCTGCTTTCCGGCAGGCGGCTGTGCGTTTGCCGGATAGAACCCGCGTTGCTCCACTTCGCTCAGCTCGTCGAAGGTGCGGACGTTTTTCACGTAGCCCTTCCGCACCGCCCAGTTTACGAGCGTCATGCCAACCGTGATTCCGATGATCATTCCAATCGTCGCCATCGTGTATCCAAGGTCGCTACCCTCCGACCAACCCAGCGCTGCGAACGTCTCCGAAAGTCCGCCGACCGTACCATGTCCGCCCTCGAAACCGATTTCGAGCAGATTGCCGAACGCAGGCGGCACCCCGAAGTACGGAGTGAATACGAAGATGGAAAGCGCAAGCCCCACCACGTACATGCCCCACGCGATGATTTGCGCGAAGCAGAACTGCTCGGCTACGGCGCGGCCTGTATGGCGGATGTTAGGGAAGCTCTTGCCGATGAACATCGTGGCGAAGACTATGTTGATCAGAAATCCCGGTATCGACTTCCAACCCTCGTGCCATTCGGCTGGTATGTGCTTGCCGGCGCTCGTGAGGATGACCAACCCCAGTACACCGCCCACGATGGAAGAGGGCAGGTAGAGTTTCCTGAGGAACGGAAGCGAAGTGCGGATAGCCTTGCCGCAGACGAGAAGGAAGCACAGTACGCAGAACGAGGCAACAGCGGTCATGGGCAGAAAATCTCCCTGTAGAACGGAGCCCAGTACGAAATCACCTGCGTTGCGCCGGCGCGGAAGATCGCGTAGAGAGACTCCCTCGCCGTCGCGTAGAGGTCACAGTAGCCCTTCTCGGCGGCGGCGTGGATCATGGAATACTCGCCGGAGACGTTGTACGCCATCACGGGCAAAAGCGAGCGGCGTGACACCTCCTGGATGAGGTCGAGGTAGAATAACGCTGGCTTCACCATGAGAGCGTCCGCGCCCTCAGCCACGTCGAAATCGGACTCACGCAGCGCGGTACGAGGATCGCGGTACGACGCCTGGTAGCCCTGGCGGTCGCCCTGCGACGGCGCGGAGTTCTCCGCATCGCGGAACGGACCGTACATCTGCGACGCGAACTTCGTCGAATACGAGATGAGCATCGTCTTCTTGAAGCCCTCGTCATCGAGTGCGCGGCGGATGGCGGCGATCTGTCCATCCATCATCGCGGACGGCGCAACACCGTCCGCCCCCGCCTGCGCGTGGCTCACGGCGACGCGCGCAAGCATCTCGCAGGCGGCGTCGTTGTCGATGTCGCCGTCGGGGTCGTGCGGGCCACAGTGTCCGTGAGCGGTGTACGCGCAGAGGCAGACGTCCGTGAGAATAACGAGGTCGGGATAGGCGCGGCGCAGGACGGGTATCGCGCGCTGCACGGCACCGTGCGGATCGGCGGCGGGTGTACCGCACTCGTCCTTGCCCTCGCCCTCGTGCTGTCCGAAGAGAAGCACGCTCTTCACGCCTTGCGCGACGACCGGCTCAAGTTCCTTCACCAGCTCGTCAGCAGAAAGGCGGAACTGTCCGGGCATGGATGCAATCGCCTCGCGGCGTCCCTCGCCCGGAACCACGAACACCGGCCAGATGAACTTAGACGGCGACGGCGCGTCCATGCCGAACATGTCGCGTATTGCCGCCGTGCGGCGCAGCCGCCGCAACCTGACCTCTGGATAGCCGTCCATCAGCGCCGCGCCTTACTTCTTCTTGGGCGTAGTCTGCTTGGGCGTAGTCTGCGCCGCATCCTCAGCCGGAATGATCAGCTTCTGGCCCACGCGGAGGTTGTTCGCCTTGACGCCGGGATTGGCGTCGAGAATCTTCTGCACGGTCGTTTCAAAACCCTTGGCGATGAAAGAAAGGGTCTGCCCCGCCTCGACCACGTGTTCGTAGTACGGTCCCGTGTACGCGGGCGCGGCAGTGGCGGGCTTAGCGCTTCCTCCATTGGACGCCGCGGGTGCGGGCGCGGACGGACGCGATGCGTTGCGCTTCGTGTATTCGGCCTGTTCGCGTGCGGCTTTCGCGGCCGCCTCTGCCGCCTGCAGTGCGGCATCGGCCCGCGCCTGTATCTGCGCAAGCGCCTTCTCCTGATTCTGCTGCATCTGCTTCGTGATGTCGTTCAGGCGGCGCGTGAGGTCATCGACGATCTCGCGGCGCATCGCATCCTGGTCGCGGCGCACGGCTGCGCGCAGTTCGGCGACTTCGCCCTTCAGCGTGGCGATCTCGGCGCGGAGGGATTCAACGTCCGCGTTTCCAGACTCCACCTTCACGAGGCGCGCCACTATCTGATCATAGTTGTTCACCATAAGGTCGAACTGCTGGATCAGCTGGGGGATTTCCCTAACCGACTGGATTTCTGCATACGACAGCTGCTGACCGGCCGGCGCCTGCGCCCACGCGGACGCGAAAGAAGCCAGACAGAACAGCGGAATCAACGTTTTCTTCATGATTTTCTCCTTGTTTAGCTTTGGTTTTAAATGATCCAGAAAACAAGCCACAGCACGGCAAGGGCGCAGGCAATCCGCAGGAACCTCGTCTGGCGCCGCTCCACGATAATGCGCTCGCTGGAAGTGCCGAATGCGGAAAGGCCACCGCCTGAAAGATAGTGAAACAGCCTCCAGTTTTTTTTGGCGTCAACAGAATCCAGGACGCTGGGCACTTCCTCAACGTCAATGTACCACGGCACGTCCGCGCCTGTCCAGGCGTGTTTTCTCTTTACAAGCGATGTGCTGAGCGCGGCCATGGTCAGGGGAGTTTGATTGTCATCCCTTCCTTGACGCGGCCGTCAGCCGGAATCGTGGCGAGGTTCGCGTTCCTGATATCGCGCCACTTGCCGCGCGAACCATAGAAACGCGCCGCGATGTGCATGAGCGTATCGCCGGGCTGGACGACGTACGTATCGGGGCGGGACGGGGCTGCGGCCTTTTTCTCACCGCCGAGGAGTCCGTTAAGTCCGCCGGTGCGCGCCGTGGCGGTGCCGGCGGCAGGTTTCGGTTCCGGTGCTGGGGTATTGTCGATGATGAGCGGCGGCTTGACGATTGGAGCAGGGCGGACCTTCTCAGTGGGATCTTCACGCTTTGCGTCCGCGACCTGTTTCTTTGCGTCTTTTGACGCCATGATCGGCGCATCCTCGCCGTCGTCGTCCAGAAGCTGCGCGTCCGTGGGAATCACGGTCTTGCGGCGAGACGGCTCCTCCCCCGCTTCCGTCTCGCGAAGCTCCGCAAGCAGCTTCTTCACCTCGGCGTTCAGCTGCGGCTTGCGTGCGACTCCGGACGCTCCCATCTGCGAAACGAGGAAACGCAGGTTCTTGTTCTCCTTTTTCAGGCGGTCGGCCTCTGCTGCAAGACGCGTGTTTTCGGCCTCCAGCTTCCGGATGGCGTCGTCGTCGCCTTTACGGTTCGGGGCGATGCCGCCCTTCTGCGCATACTCCGCCGCGAGAAGGTCCTTGCATCTGCCGCTACGCTCCTGGGCGAGAGTGGTCTTGTCGGTCTCAGGGCGCATGTCGAGATATGCGCGGTAGTGGACGAGTGCGCCCATGTAGTCCTTGCGCACGTCTTGCAAAAGCGTGGCAAGCTGGAAATGCGCAAGGTAAAGCGTGGGATCGTCCTTAAGGACGTGCTCGAACCCGGCGATGGCGGCATCCACGCGCCCAGCCTGGTAGTCTTCCATGGCGTTCGCAAACACGGTTGAACTGCGCGCGCGCGCCTCCTGGTCCGCCCCCGATCCTGGAAGGCGGTCGCATCCGCAAACGCCAACCATGATGGCTGCGGCGAAAAGACCGTGCGCAACGGCAAGATTCTTAAGTGTCGTTTTCATCTTCATCTTCCTCCTCATCTTCTTCTGTTTCCTCTTCATCAAAATCATCATCGTCGTCATCGTCGTCGTCGAATTCGTCCGGCGTGTCGTCGATGAAGAAATCGTCGTCGTCGGGATCCGTCGATCCGATGCGGGCCGATGTCGTGGGCTCTTCATCGGATTCTTCGTCGAACGATGCCGTTCCCGGCGTCGTACTGGACAGGGAATCCGGCAGATCATCCACTTCTTCTGCTCCATCGTCGATGGTTGCCTCTGACGGCGCGGAAGCGGCTTCCTTTGCGGCATCCTCCAGAGTCGGCGCCTCCTCCTTCGGCTTTTCCTTCTTCACGAAAAGCTTTGCGCGCTCGCGTGGATTGGAGCGCTGGAGCGTGGGGTCAATCGCATTGAGTTCGCTCAGCGACGCTAGGCCGAAATGCTCCAGGAAGAGCGGCGTGGTGCCGTAGAGGAACGGGTGCCCCGGCAGTTCGCTGCGTCCGACGAGACGCACGAGCTGCAAATCGACCAGCGTCTTCATGATCGTATCAACAGCGACTCCGCGTATCTGCTCCACCTCGGCCTTAGTGATCGGCTGACGGTAGGCGACGATTGCCAGAGTCTCCAAAGATGCGCGCGAAAGGCGGTTCGGGCGGTCAAGCTTCAGCAGGGAGCGGACATAGCGCCCACAAGTGGGCGTGGTCTGAAGGCGGTACGCGCCGCCAGCGCACACTAGACGGGACCCGCAACCGGAACGCTCCAGTTCCTTTTCAAGGCCGTGGATCGCCTGTTCGACCTCCCGAGTAGTGCAGCTCTGGTAAACTTTCATCACGTCCGCGTCGTCCCCTTCCGCCGGCTCCACGCCGCGTATGCACTGGCGCAGATCCGTGACGGTGAGCGGAGTCTGCGAAGCGAACAACAACGACCCGACGATCTCCTGCAGCGATGACGGCAAGGGGATCTTCGGCTCCTTCGGTTTCGGAATGGGCGTAGGCTTACGCTCTTCTTCCGGCGCAGCATCTGGCGTCTCCGCAGGCGTTTCCACCGACGTTGCCTCGGGCGTCTCCTCGGACGTTTCCGCCGGCGTCTTCTCTTCGAGCGTCTCCGCCGGCGTCTCTTCTGGCGTTTCTATTTTCTCTTCTTCAGCTTCCATAGTCGTCCGGTGCCTCCAGAGGTTTGTCGTCCGGCATCTCCTTCGAGGGGAGAACGGTGATTTCGTGGAATGCGTCGTTCTGATATACAATCACGCGGTGCTGCCTCAGCAGTTCGAGCAGTGCGAGGAACGTGACGATCACCTCGCCGCGCGGGGAACGCTCGTTGAACAGCGTGGAAAATGACATCTGCCCGTCCCTGCGCGACCGCTCCAGGATCATGTCCATCTTGTCCGGCACGCTCCAGCGCATGCCCTTAAGCTCTTCCTGCGGGACCTCGTTGAGCCGCGCAAGCACCTCCTGGAACGCGGTGAGGAGGTCGAACATGTCGATGTTGGCTAGGGCGTCCGCCGCGTCCGCTGCGGTCTTCTCGAACTTAGGGCGTCCGCCGCCGTAGTCGAACGACTCCTGCGTAAGCGCCTCGTATTCCGCAAGGCGTCCGGCGGCGTCCTTGAACTTCTTGTACTCGATGAGCTGGCGCACCAGGTCGAGGCGCGGGTCAACCCACTCCTCGTCCGAGCCCTCCTCCACCGCACGGCGGTCCACCGGAAGCATCATGCGGCTCTTGATCACCATGAGCGTGGCGGCCATCACGATGAACTCGCCCGCCACATCGAGGTTAAGCTGGCGCATGAGGTCGAGGTACTGCATGTACTGCTCGGTAATGCGCCCGATGGGGATGTCGTAGATGTCCAGCTCCTCGCGGCGGATGAGGTACAAAAGCAGGTCAAGGGGACCCTCGAATATCTCGAGGTTCACCTTGTAGTCTTCCGCTAGAAGTTCCGCCTGTGCCATTCTTTCTTTTATCTCCGATACAGGCCGCTTATTTTACCCTATTTCCGCGTGCATTTCAATCCAAATCCGCTATCTGTTGCAATTCGGGCGCATCCGTTGAGTTTGGACTTGTTTCCTGGTAGGGAAACATGGTAAACTATGAGCTTGTTTTCAACCAGAAAGGTGT
>Ga0310694_10007190_pt1 | contig 10484 bp, 7 predicted proteins | sample 174DNAGHGhighgp2_FD_203884 | JGI IMG/M metagenome (GOLD analysis project Ga0310694, IMG submission 203884) | Sheep rumen microbial communities from Palmerston North, Manawatu-Wanganui, New Zealand - 1742 DNA GHGhigh gp2 (v2) (version 2) | ecosystem: Host-associated > Mammals > Digestive system >... | reverse complement strand
ATGGACTTCTGATTCAGCTGTTCCCGTACTGTTTTTTTCAGGAACTGCGCCTTTTCGATGAAACGCTCCGGGGTATCCATCGCCGCATATTGGAATGCGGTAAAGGGCTTCGGGACAAAAAAGGAAGAACTCGCCGTGATCTGGATCCGCCCATGACGCTGCTCCTTCGGAACCGTCTCATAGTAAAGCGCCGCGATCTCATTACAAAGTTCCGCAATGGCCGCGATATCTTCCTGCTCTTCAAAGGGAAGGCCCAGCATAAAGTAAAACTTCACCTTATTCCAGCCGCCCCGGAACGCCATCTCGGATCCCCGTCGGATGTCTTCGATCGTCAGACCCTTATTGATCACATTCCGCATCCGCTGGCTGCCCGCCTCCGGCGCGAAAGTCAGAGAGTTTTTCTTCACGTCCTGGACCTTATTCATAACGTCCAGGTAAAACGCATCGATCCGAAGAGACGGCAATGAGATATTGATCTTTTTCTCGTTGCACTTGTCGATCAGATATTCCAGCAGTTCCTTCAGTCTGGAAAAATCGCTGGTACTGAGGGAGCTTAAGGAGATCTCCTCATACCCGGTATTTTCGATCAGCGCATCGGCATATTTTTTCAGTGTCTCCACGCTGCGTTCCCGGACCGGTTTGTAGATCTGCCCCGCCTGGCAGAAACGACAGCCGCGGATACAGCCGCGCTGCACCTCCAGTACCGCGCGGTCCTGCGTTGCCTGCAGGAACGGCACTACGGGAGCCGTCGGATAGTAGCCGGAATCCAGATCCTTGACCAGGGTCTTACGCACACGCCTCGGCACACCCTCTTCACGGGGTTCCATCGAGTCCAGCGTGCCGTCCTCCCGGTAACTGACCGTATAAAGCGAAGGAACATAGATCCCTTCGATCGAAGCCGCACGCTTTAAGAATGTCTGTCTCCCGCAGCCTTTGCACTCCTCGTACAGGTCGAACAATGCACGGTAAACGGTCTCCCCCTCTCCGATATAGAAAAGATCAAAAAAATCCGCGATAGGTTCAGGATTTAATACGCAGGGGCCGCCGCCGATCACGATCGGATCCTCCTCCGTACGTTCCCTTGCATAGAGCGGGATCCCGGAAAGATCGAGGATCTGCAGGATATTCGGATAGCACATCTCGTACTGCAGTGTGATCCCGAGAAAATCGAAGGACCTGACCGGGTCCTGGCTTTCCAGCGCAAACAGCGGGATCTTCTCCCGGCGCAGGATCCTGTCGCAGTCCGTCCACGGGGAAAAGAGACGTTCGCACCAGACATCTTCATAGGAGTTCATCATTCCGTAGAGGATCTGAAGCCCCAGATGTGACATCCCGATCTCATAAACGTCGGGGAAACATAAACAGAAGCGGATCTTTACAAGGTCCGCTTTTTTCATGACGCTGTTCAGTTCCCCGCCTGTATACCGCGCCGGTTTCTCCGCTTCCATCAGGATCCGGTGCGGCAGTGCAAGCTTTCGTTCCTGCATGTCCATATCGTTACCGGAGGACTTTCCTATCTCCTTGCCAGTTCCCTGGTGATATCCTCCCAGGTGACTCCCTTGACCGCCATCAATACCATCGCATGATACAGCCAGTCTGCGATCTCGTATTTGATCTCCTCGGGATCCGGGTTCTTGGCGGCAATGATGACCTCCGCGCATTCCTCGCCGACTTTTTTCAGGATCTTATCGATCCCCTTATCAAAAAGATAATTCGTATAGGATCCTTCCTTCGGATGTTCCCTGCGGTCCAGGATCACATCGTATACATTCTGGAATACGCGCATCGGATCCGTATCGATGGTCTCTTTTTTGATGATCTCGTTAAAGAAACAGCTGTAACTGCCGGTATGGCAGGCCGCACCGACCTGGCTGACCTTCGCAAGGAGCGTATCCTTGTCACAGTCCGCATAGAGCGACTTCACATACTGATAATGTCCGCTGGTCTCGCCCTTGATCCACTGCTCCTGACGGCTCCTGGAAAAATAGGTCATCCGCCCGCTCTGGATCGTGGTCTGAAACGCCTCTTCGTCCATATACGCAACCATCAGGACTTCCTTCGTGCGATAGTCCTGTACGACGACAGGGACCAGTCCGTCCGCATTGGTCTTCAGATCCGAAAAAGCCAGCTTTGCGTCAAAACCGTCCACATCGACATCCATGGATGCACAGAAAGATTTGATCGCGTTGATCTCTTTGGCATTGGCATTTACGATCGGCCCGAACACACCGGAGATCTTTTCTTTTCCGAGCAGCGCAGCGATCTGTCCCGGAGCGGCATCCGGCATCGGTACGAGTACCGGCACTTCCGCCTCCTGCAGCACTTCATTGATCGCGCCGCCGGCATAATGATCGTCCGCATTGACAAAGATCAGTCCGGAAATAAACTCATGGATGATCGTCCGCTTTCCCGATATCTCCCCGATCCCGCCGACACAGGCCAGGATCCGGTCTTTCCCGAAGCGCTTCGACACTTCCTCCGCCAGATCCACGTTCGTGTCTTTGGAGAAATTAAGTGCCACCCTGGCACATCCGGTATACAGGATCTTTTTGACATCCTCGAAACGGCGCACATTTCCGCAGCCGGTCACCGGTACTTCCGCCGCCGCTACGATTTCCTTCAGTGCACCGATCGCCGCATCATGCTCCTCATCCGTCTCGGACAGATCGAACACCAGGATCTCATCCGCACAATAGTCCGAATAAGCCCTTGCCAGTTCTTCCGGTGTTTCACTCAAAACCGTGCGGTCCATGCGGCTTTTCACTGCATGTCCCTTCTCCAGATAGATTGCCGCCGTAAACTTCTTTTTCATAATTTATCCTTCGTACTGAGTACTCCCTCGATCCGCGGATCCAGAGAGGTTGCCATATCCGTTGCTTTGGCGAACGCTTTGAACGCCGCCTCGAGTATGTGGTGCGCATTGATCCCGGAAAGCTGCTTTATGTGGAGATTGATCCCCGCCGAATAGGACAGCGCATAGAAAAACTCCCGTGCCAGCACGGTCTCGAACTCTCCGCACCGTTCCTCACTCATTTCCAAGTCGTAGGAAAAGTAAGGTCTTCCGCAGAAATCCACGGTGCAGAGCACCAGGGCGTCGTCCATAGGCAGGATAAAACTTCCGTACCGTTTCATCCCGGCTTTTTCTCCGACCGCCTTGGCAAACGCCTCGCCGAGCACGATCCCGGTATCCTCTACCGTGTGATGTCCGTCGACATTCAGATCGCCCTTTACGCTGACCTCGAGATCATAGAAACCGTGTTTTGCCAGCCCTGTCAGCATGTGATCGAAAAAACCGATCCCGGTATCAATCTTCGCCTCCCCTTTTCCGTCCAGGTTCAGACGGATCCGGATATCCGTTTCCTTTGTCTTCCGGCTTACTTCCGCCTCTCGCATCATTTTTCCTCCGCTTACTTTCTCTTCCCCATGATCCTGAGCAGACGCAGGAAGATATTGATAAAGTCAAGATAGAGTTGAAGCGCTCCGAACAGTGCGAGCGATGCGGTGTTCTGCCCGTCCGCATAGCGTACCCGCTCCTTGATCTTCTGCGTGTCATATGCCGTAAGTCCGACGAACAGCAGCACACAGATGATCGATACGATGTAGTCCATTCCTTCGCTGTGCAGGAATAACCCGTTTACCACCGTGGAGATGATCACCCCGATCAGACCCATCAGACAGAAACTGCCGACGGAAGTCAGATTACGGTTCGTTACCATCCCGTAGACCGCCATCACGGCGAACATCGCTGCCGACATCAGAAACGCCGCGGTGGCGGAACTCTCCGTATACGCGTAAAGGATCACTCCGATGGTCGCTCCGTTGATAAACGAATATACCGTAAACAGGATCGCCCCGAGTACCGCATTGTTCTTTTTGATCGCTGCCTGTGCCGCAAATACGACGACCAGTTCGGAAATGATCAGCACAAACAGTGATGAAGGATTGGTGATCAGCATCTTCAGCAGCAGATCCCGCGTTGCAAACGCAGAGATCGCGGTCACAACGAGCGCCGCAACCATAAACAGGAAGGACTGCTTCACGACTTCCTGCTGCATCGCGGTATTGACGGCTTCGAATGCACCCGAACTCTGCCGGAGGTTTTCCCCGTAGAAACCCTGCTGCGCATCCTGGGCATGCATCATCGCATTCTGCATTTCCATGCCCCCGTATACGCTTTGACCGTAAGCATCCGCTCCGGCATTGCCCTGTCCGTAGACATTCTGGCCACCATAGACGTTCTGGCTGCCATAGACATTCTGACTACCGTAAACGTTTTGTCCTCCGTAGACATTCTGACCGCCATAGACGTTCTGGCCGTATCCGTTTCCGTTCTGGTTCTGATTGTTCTGATTCCAGTCCATCGTAGTTCCCTCCTTTTCTTATTGAAATCTTACCGCGACCGAATTCGCGTGTGCCGTAAGTCCCTCTTTTTCCGCAAAATAAACGATATCATCACAATCCCGCTGCAGCGCTTCCCTGGAATATGAGATAATGCTCGTCTTCTTCATAAAGTCATCCACATTGAGCGGCGAGAAAAACTTTGCCGTTCCGTTCGTCGGAAGGATGTGGTTCGGCCCCGCAAAATAATCTCCGAGCGGTTCCGAGGAATACGCTCCGAGGAAGATCGCTCCGGCATTTTTTACCCGGGTCATATCCCCGTACGGATCCTTCGTAATGATCTCCAGATGTTCCGAGGCGATATCATTGACCGTCTCGATCGCCATCTCCATATTTTCCGCCACAAACAGGAAGCCGAACTGCTCCAGGGACTTCTCTATGATCTCCCTGCGGGAAAGCTTCGGCAGGAAGGCTTCGATCTCCTTTTTCACGGCTTCGGCAAGAGCTGCGGAAGTCGTGACCAGGATCGCCGATGCCATCTCGTCATGCTCTGCCTGCGAAAGCAGATCCGCCGCCACATAGCGGGCGTCCGCCGTTTCGTCTGCCAGCACCAGGATCTCGGAAGGACCTGCCACAGAGTCGATGCTGACCTGTCCGAACACAGCCTTTTTGGCAAGCGCCACATAGATATTCCCGGGTCCGCAGATCTTGTCTGCCTTCGGGATACTTTCCGTTCCGTATGCCAGAGCCGCAATCGCCTGTGCACCGCCGACCCGGTAGATCTCGTCTACCCCTGCGATCTGTGCCGCAGCCAGCGTCTCCGCACTGATCTCACCGCCCTGTCCCGGCGGGGTCATCATCACGATCCGTTCCACGCCGGCCACCTTCGCCGTCACCACGCTCATAAGCAGTGAAGAAGGATATGCCGCCTTACCGCCCGGTACATACACGCCTGCGGTCGCCAGCGGTGTGAACTTCTGTCCGAGGATCGTTCCGTCCGCTTTCGTATCGATCCAGCTAATCCGCTTCTGCTTTTCATGGAACACACGGATATTCTCCGCCGCCTTTTTCAGGACTTCGATAAAGCGCGGCTCCACTTTCTTTACCGCCGCATCGATCTCCTCTTTCGTCACGCGGATGTTGTCCGCGTTCAGCGGGTAATGATCAAACCTTTCCGAGTACTCAAAGAGCGCCTCGTCACCGCGTTTCTTTACATCCTCGATGATCGCCGCCACACGCTCCTCGATCTCGGAAAAATGATTCGTCGAGCGCTTCGCGAGCACTTCCTTTAATTTTTTTCTGTTTTCACCGGTTAATTCAATGATCTCCATAGTCTCTTTCCTCACAGTTTCCGATTATACACCATAGAGCGGAATTATACAATGTGCAATTACGTAAACCAAAGTTTACACTTTCTGTCCCGAAGCCCCGTCTTTCGCACGATTAAGATACAAGTCCTTCGCGATGGCGAGCAGGTCCTTATCGATTTTTCCCGCTTCGGCCTCCTCCTCCATGATCTTAAAGGCGATATCCACCGGCTTCGGCTTTTTGTACGGACGGTCATCTGCGATCAGGGAGTCATAGATATCCATGATCGTAAGGATCCTGGTCTTTACGTCCAGGTCTTTCTCCGTCAGTTTCTTCGGGTAGCCGCGTCCGTTCAATAATTCATGGTGGTTGGCTGCCATCGCACGCACATCTTTATACGCATCCCCGAAGGTCATATGGGAGAGGATCTTATCCGTATAGACGACATGGCTCTGCATCACGGTTCGCTCCCCGTCGGAAAGGGTCCCCCGCTCGATATGCAGATCCGCCTTTTCCTCTTCGGTCAGATACGAGGTCCGGCTGCCGTCTTCCTCCGTATAAACGCCTTCCTCCATCCCTGCGATGATCGCCCACTCATCATCCGACAGCGGTCTTCCGCAGTTGAACGCATCGATACGATCCTCGAATGCACGGATCTTCTCGATTTCCTGCTCCGCGCGCTTCGCATCGCCCCGGCCGCTTAAGATATCATTTTTCAGTTTCAGCGTAATGATGGTAAGACGGTCCCTGAGTCCCGCCTCTTTGCTTCCCAGCTTGGTCGGTTTGTCCATGACTTCCAGCGGGACGTCCATCTTTCCCACATCATGAAGCATTGCCGCAAGATACAGCTGTTTCTTATCCGCATTCGTAAAGAAGAGTTCGCTCTTATGTGCCTTATGCAGCTCGTTGATATAATCCAGCATCTCCACACAGCGTCTGGCGACGTTCTTCGTATGATTCGCATTATAGGGAGTACGTCCTTCGATTGCTTCCGCAAAGCCTTCCGCCATGGAAAAGAGCATCTCCTGCGTTTCCCGCTGCCGTTTTTTCAGGAGCAGGACGTAGTTATAGAAGAGGCTTAAGATATACATGACCGCAAAAGCGCCCACGGGAGCGACCAGCGGCAGTTTCAAGCGGAGCAGCCAGAAGACGGAAAACGCGATCAGCAGGTAGGAAGCGGTAAACACCAGAAGCCAAACCGGTCCCCTTCGGATCGGGCTTTTCACGATGAGCACCCCGAACGATGCCGCGACAAGAAGAACAATCAGAAAAGCAGCGGCTGAAGGCAGTTCCCGTACCGTCCGGCCGTGCATCAGTGCGATAATGTAGTTGGCCTGCATCTCGACCCCGTACATTTCCCGCTGGTAATCACAGGGAACTTTATAGGAGTCCAGCATTCCGCCGGTATAGGCCCCGACCAGTACGACCGCTCCCGCGAAGTGCTCCGGCGGCACCGTCCCGTCCAATACCCTGGCCATCGAGATTGCTTCGACCTCTCCGGGTTTTACGGAATACATGACCTCTTCCCTGGTCCGGTACTCGGGCAGTTCGGACAGTCTCGATGCGATACGGTAGGCAAAGCTGACATGGTCGGGCGGGATCCGCGTATAGGTCCTGCGAACGATCCCGTCGCTGTCATTGATGACGTTCGTAAATCCGTACTCTGCTACGGCCGCCAGTTCATCAAAAGGTTTATATTCATTGCTGATATAAGTGCTGGTGTAATACTTGCCCTCCTCCGTCAAAAGGCGGTAATCCGATTCCACGGAAGAAGCAAAGACAAGATTATCGGAACGGGCCGCCGCTTCGACCAGCGCGCGGTCCTCGGGAGAATCATTGGTCCCGGAAAAGATGACATCGATCCCGATCACCTTCGGACGTTTTTCCTCATCCGCATTCAGGATTTCGATCAGTCTCGCAAAATAGGAACGGTCCCAGTCGGAATAGGGACCCAGCGCATTCAGGCTTTCATCATCGATCGCAATGATCTTGATATCTTCCGGGATCCCTTCCAGTTTTCGATATAAATAATCCTCCCCGTAGTTTTCCAGACGGAGAGGAATCCGATACATTCCGCCGATCGCCGCGATCAGCGCGATCAGAACGATCACGGCAAGGGTCAGTACTTTTTCGATTTTCGACTTTTCTTCATCAAATCTCACGATGGATCTTCCGTTCGCTTATCGTGAAACGATATCTTTCAAGCGGTTGATGATACCGCGGATCCGTTCATGCTCCAGACGCATGCTGACCTGGTTTACGATCATCCGGGCCGAGAGCGGACGGATCTCCTCGAGTACTTCCAGTCCGTTTTCCTTCAGAGTCGAGCCCGTCTCCACGATATCCACGATCACATCCGACAGTCCGACGATCGGCCCGAGTTCCACGGAGCCGTTCAGTTTAATTATATCAACGGTCTGGAACTTCTGATTATAGAAATAATCCCTGGCGATCTCCGGATATTTGCTTGCCACGCGGATCCGTTCATGATGCGCGAGCAGTTCCCTTGCCGAAGCCGGTCCGCAGACACACATCCGGCATTTTCCGAAGCCGAGATCCAGCACTTCAAATGCCCTTCTGCCTTCCTCGAGGATCGTATCCTTTCCGACGACACCGAGATCCGCTACTCCGTATTCCACATAGGTCGGCACATCCGGCGCCTTGGCCAGGAAGAACCGGACCTTCTGCTCTTCATTGACAAAAACCAGTTTTCGGCTGCTCTTATCCCGGATCTCGTCGCAGGAAATGCCGATCTGTTCCAGCAGATCCAGCGTTTTTTCCGCAAGGCGTCCCTTTGTGAGCGCAAATGTCAGATATCTTTCATTTTCCATAAGTCAGAGCCCCCATGATATCATCCAGAAGGAAAACACAGCCGACCGCAGGCGCATCCTTACCAAAGTGTGCGAGCAGTTTATCGTAGCGCCCGCCCTTTACGATCGCGTCGCCGGCGCCGTAGGTATACGCCTTGAAAATGATACCGGTATAATAGTTAAACTTACTCAGCATTCCGAGGTCAAAAGAAAGATACTGTGCCAGCCCTTTACGTTCGACCAGTCCGTACACCTCGATGAGCCTTCTGACCGCGGATTTTGCTTTTCCCTCGCCGAGTTTTTCCATCGCGGCTCTCAGTTCATCGATCGTGCAGACATCTCCCGCGTACAGGAGAAGGTCGCTGTACTCTTTCGCCACGCCCTTTTCTTTCAGAAGTTTCTCTGCCGCATAGTAGTTTTTCACGGAGATCCGCTCACGCAGTTCATTCACCGTCTCTTCCGGCAGCGCCGCTTCCTCGCAGATCCCTTTGAAAAATGCGATCTCGCCGACACTCACCGTAAAGTCCTTAAATCCGCAGTTTTTCAGCGCCTCGATCACAAGGATCAGGATCTCCGCATCGCCCTCCGCGGAAGCGTCTCCGATCAGTTCCGCTCCGAGCTGCGTCGTCTCTTTCAGTTTCCCCTGCAGTTCCGAGGTATTGGTAAACACATTCCCCTCGTAGCAGAGGCGCACGCTCCGCTCCTCCTCGAGGAAGTACTTCACCGCGCATCTTGCCACCGACGGCGTAAAATCCGGCCGCAGCACGAGCGTATTTCCTTCTTTGTCAAAAAACTTGTACAGATCTTTCGACGGCGTCGTCCCGACTTCCTTCGAAAAGATATCAAAAAACTCAAACATCGGCGGCTGGATCTCCTGGTATCCGCCCGCCTCGATCCGGGCCATGATCGCGGCCCCGGTCTTCTTCTTTTTCTTCAGTTCCTCGCCGTAGATATCTCTTACTCCGGCGGGGGTATGGATCAGTTGTCCTTCCATTGTTTTATCCTCCGACACGCGGATAATTATAGCGATTCGAGCATACTATGTCAACCAAGCGACCCGTACTTCTGATAAAAAAACCGCCCTGCTTTTGAAGCAGGGCGGTCTCTTTCGTTTTACTTATCAAGCGGATACGGTCATCGCCGATCAGCGGATCGCATATCCAAGTGCTGCAAGATACGTTGTCGTAGGATCATACCAGAACCAGTGTGCATAATTTGCAGTATCGGAATAGGAGAACCAGTAGATCCGGAGATTGTTTTCCTGAGCTGCCTGGATCGCATTAAGCGCTGCATCTTCCCAGACGGAACCCGCATAAACGCCAAGATCCAGAGCCGGAGCATCACCCATCACAGCCGTGTAAGCCGTAAACTGTGCATATTCGGTTTCCGGATAGAACACACCGTCAGCGATAAGATTCTTGTTCATGTCACCATTTTCCAGACCGTCCTTGTAAGTACCGGTCGTGATCACGATCTCTCCGTCATCGTAGAAGATGATATCCTGACCTTCCCCGTTCGGATCATCGTTCGCAAACGTACCCGTAAAGGTCTCATAACCCGCGGTGGTACTCCAGCAGGAAGCACCTTCGCCGGTACGGATTCCGTTTACAAGGTTGCCGTAGAAGAAATAGTATCCGCCTCCGCTGATCTTATAGACGCCGGCCGCAACACCCGTGTAATCATCGGCAACGATGCCATCTGCCGTAAACAGGATGCAGTCATCTTCCGGAAGTACTTCCGCGATCGCCTGTGCGATCTCGGTACCGTCATAATTGAGAGCAACCTCATCATACTCTTCCGCTGCCATCAGCGTATATACATTGCTTAAGAATACATCCACATCGCTGTCTTCGACCACTTCGAACTCTGTAACGGTCGCGATCGTCGTTCCGTTGCCCTTCGCCTTTCTTCCTTCCTTCTCGCCGACCATCACATAGTGCTGGAAGAGTGCTGCCGGGCTGTTCCCGACTACCTTTACGACGTCCGCATTATTCTCCGCATAGTATGCTGCATCGAAATCACCGAGAT
>Ga0310694_10007186_pt1 | contig 10486 bp, 9 predicted proteins | sample 174DNAGHGhighgp2_FD_203884 | JGI IMG/M metagenome (GOLD analysis project Ga0310694, IMG submission 203884) | Sheep rumen microbial communities from Palmerston North, Manawatu-Wanganui, New Zealand - 1742 DNA GHGhigh gp2 (v2) (version 2) | ecosystem: Host-associated > Mammals > Digestive system >... | reverse complement strand
TGATGCGCTGCACCAGGAAATGGGTGCGCTTGTCCCAGAAATGAACTTTGACATGCTGCTTACGGTAGGCGAAAAGGCAAAGCTTTATGTGAAGGGTGCAAAGGCCAAGGGCATGAAGGCGGCGCACCACTTTGCAAACGTTCAAGAACTGATTGACACGCTCACCGAGATTGTTGCCGAAGGCGATGTCCTTTTGATCAAGGGCAGCCGTGGAATGCACATGGAACAAGTGGTCGAGGCGATGCTCAAGCTGACATCTGTCAAGGCATAGGAAAGATACTGAGTCGATGGAAAGCGTAGTTGCACATCCCGGCATGAACAAACTGCTCCTTGTAGCGGCGTTGTTGCTGATTTGTATAGGTGTTCCTATCATCTATACGGCTTCGGCGCATTTTGCCGTGTCGCAAGGTTTCCCTGCAGAACATTACCTGCAGAAGCACTTGGTCAAGGTGGTTTTCGGCTTGATTCTAATGCTTGTCTTTGCAAGGTATGTCGATTATGGCTACTGGCAATGGTTGGGCCGCATTGCGTTTGTCGCTGGCGTCATCTTGACGATTACGGCGCTTGTGGCGGGTCACGGCGTCAAGGGCGCTAACCGTTGGATTTTTGGAATCCAACCGTCAGAAATTATGAAGCTCGGCATGTTGGTCTGCATTTGCGCGAAGCTATCACAGGCGGGAGACAATATCAAAAGTGTCGCCTGTACGTTGGTGCAGCCGGGAATCTTCTTTGGAACGGCGGCGTTCTTGATAGCTCTCCAGCCGAACTATTCGATGATCGTGATGCTTTCGTTTGTGGTGATGTGCGTGATGGTGACCGCCGGGGTGAACCTGAAATACCTTGCGATGACGATTGGTGCCGTAGCGCCCTTGGGACTTTTGATGTTGCTTGTGACGGGACATTCCAGCAAGCGAATCCATGCGTTCTTTGCCGACGAAGGCGAAATGGTCGCCTCGAACTGGCAGGGTGAACATGCTTTGGAAGCCCTTGGTAATGGCGGATGGACGGGAACGGGCTTTGGTATGGGCGTCCAGAAACTGGGCTATCTGCCCGAAGCGCATAAGGATGTTATCTACGCCGTGGTGGGTGAAGAGTTTGGACTTGTCGGAACGCTTGGCCTGTTGGCCCTCTATGCAATCCTGTTTGCGCAGGGATTCAAGATTGCCCGAGAATCCTCGACGCTCTTTGGTAAGTATTTGGCTGTTGCTCTGACTTATTCGTTGTTTTTCAACTTCTTGGTGCATGTCTGCGTCTGCGTGGGTCTTTTCCCCATGACGGGCCAGCCGCTGCCGTTTATCACTTTTGGTGGAACCAACCTGATTTATAGCTGCGTTGCCGTTGGAATCCTATTGAACATTTCTCGACCCAATACAGGAAAGAAAATTAGAGAACCTTATACGAGTGCCTCGACGGTGTCGAGCAGCGCATTTAGAAATTTTGACTTTACAAGGAGTGGCATATGAAAAAGTTCCTTTTTGTATGTGGCGGAACCGGCGGACATATTTTCCCTGCCGTAGCGATTGCGAATAGCCTGAAAAAAATGGGCGTCGAAGACATTACCTTTGCTGGCCGCAAGGATTCTATGGAAGAACGCCTCGTTGCTCATGACTGGCCTTACGAATACATTTCGGCTGTACCCCTGCACCGCGGACCATTCCTTAAGAATTTGGCTTTGCCGTTCAATCTTACCAAGGCTCTGGTGCGCGCGAAGAGCGTCGTGAAAAGGGTGAACCCCGATGTAGTTGTTGCGACGGGCGGTTACGTGTCGCTCCCGATTGTGCTTGCTGCAGGCTCCATGGGCATTCCCGTGTATCTGCAGGAACAGAACGCCGTGGCGGGTGTCGCAAACAAGGTGGGCTCACGTTATGCGAAGACCATCTTTGTGACGAGTGAAGCGGCGTCGAAGTTCTTTCCGCAAGAAAAGTGCATGATCTTTGGAAACCCGGTTCGTGAACTTCCGACTGAAAATACCCTGCCTCGTCCTGCTGAATTTGCTCCGGGAAAGAAAACGGTGTTTATCGTGGGCGGCTCCCAGGGTGCTGTAGGCATCAACAACAAGATTGAAGAAAGCATCAAGACGATTGCAGCCCGTGAAGATGTTTCTGTGGTGTGGCAGGTTGGCGTCAAGAATGTGGAGGCTATCAGCGCTCGCGTAGGTGATGTCCCGAACGTGGCCATTCGCGGTTTCTTGGATAATATTTACGCCTACATGCAGCACGCCGACTTGATTATTAGCCGTGCAGGTGCGTCTGCCTTGGCTGAAATCCTTGCCTTCGGCAAGCCCTCGATTCTCTTGCCGTTCCCGCATGCGACAGCCAATCACCAGGAACATAACGCCCGTGTGGTCGAAAAGGCGGGTGCCGCCTTGGTGGAACTTGATGCCGAAGAAAACCACCTGTGGGAAAAGGTGGAATCGCTCTTGGGCAATGAATCCCGTTTAAGTTCCATGGCAGTCGCTGCTAAAAAGCTCGGAATGCCCGATGCGGCAGACCAGATTGCGCGTGTGATCCTCTCAAAGGAGAATGGTTAATGCAGATTAATGATTGTAAGCGTGTTCGTAGACTCCACTTTGTGGGTATCGGTGGTGCCGGTATGTCTGGCATTGCCGAGGTGCTCCATGCGAATGGCTTTGTCGTGAGTGGATCCGATACGGGTGAAAGTCAGGTCATTGATTACCTCAAGGGCCTTGGAATTAAGGTCTTTTCGAAACACGAAGCCAAGAATGTCGAAGATACGGACTTGGTGGTGTATTCCTCTGCCGTTCCGCATGACAATCCCGAACTTGTGGAAGCGCACAACCGCCGTATTCCCGTAATCCGCCGTGCCGAAATGCTCGGCGAACTGATGCGCATGAAGTACACGCTTTCGATTGCGGGTACCCACGGAAAGACGACGACCACGTCCATTGTAGGCCAGATCTGGGAAGAGGCTGGTCTTGACCCGACGATTATCGTGGGTGGTGTCGTGAAAGGCAAGGGTAGCGGCGCGAAGGTCGGCAAGGGCGACTACCTGATTGCCGAAAGCGACGAGTTTGACCGCAGCTTCCTTTCGATGATGCCCTCTTCTGCAATCATCACAAACATTGACGCCGATCATCTGGATACTTACGAAAATATCGAAGACATCAAGGATGCCTTCGTGCAGTTTGCGAACAAGATCCCGTTCTACGGCCAGGTGATTGTTTGCCTCGATGACCCCAACGTGCAGCAGATTTTGGCGCGCCTCAAGAAGCCCGTGATTACCTACGGCTTTACGCGCCAGGCGAAGTATCGCGTGGATAACCTCCGCTTTGAAAAGGGGTATCCTGTCTTTGAAATTTTGAACGATGGCAAGAGTCTCGGCGAATTCAAGCTACAGATTCCCGGCCGCCATAACGTGCTGAATGCGACGGCTGCCGTAGCGCTTGCAATTGAAGAAGGCATTTCTGCCGATATCGCCCGCAAGGCCTGTGCCGAATTCGAGGGTGTCAAGCGCCGCTTTGAGTTTATTGGCGAAAAGAATGATGTGCTGGTCTTTGACGACTATGCGCATCATCCGACCGAAGCGACAGCGACCCTGCTTGGATTCCGCGATGCTTTCCCGAATCGCCGCATTATCGTTGCGTTCCAGCCGCACCTGTTTACGCGTACCCGCGATCAGCACGACGCCTTTGGCGGAGCCTTTGCTAACTGCGACGTGCTTCTGGTGACCGACATCTATGCTTCCCGCGAAAAGCCGATCGAAGGCGTGACGGGTTCGCTGGTGTCTAACAGTGCCACCGACCGCGGCCACCGCGATTCCCGCTTTGTAGGCGACCAGCTGAACCTGCTTCCGATTTTGAAGGACGAACTCAAGCCGGGCGATGTCGTGGTGCTGATGGGTGCCGGAAACATCTGGAAACTGGGCGAGAGAATCCTTAAGGAATGTCTGTAGGAGACTGAGTTGAAAGAACGGAAAACCACATTGCTTGGCCGCCGCATCGGCACCAACGAACGCCTGCGTAAACAGGAACGCGCCCGTAAGGTGAAAAACGGGGTGTCTTCTGCTGCACGCTGGTTTGTTCGCCGAGGCTGGATTTTTGCGGCCCTGCTGATTGTGGCGTCTGTTCTTGTGATTCATAACCGCTTTTATTTGCAGCGTTTCAATCCCCTGGAGCTTCGCCATTTGCAGTATGTCGAAATTGAAGGCAACCGCATGCTTTCTTGGGAAGACGTAATGCAGAGCGCCCAGGTGGAAACGGGTATGCTGATGTCGGAGCTCAACGAGGACTCTGTGACGGCCGCCTTGATGCAGCTGCCGTTGATACTGTCCGCAAAGGTCGAGAAGAAGTTCCCCTCTTCGCTCTACATCAAGCTGCACGAGACGTCCCCGGTGCTCACGGTGCTTTCGGAAGGTCGTGCGACGATCTATTCCGAAAAGGGTTACCCGCTGCCGTATTCGGTGGCGACGGCGATGCGGCTCCCTGTAATGGACGTGGAGTCTATGGAACATGTGAAGTCGGTGACCCGGTTCTTGGTGGACATGCGCCGTGCCGATATGGACCTTTACGATCGAGTGTCGCAGGTGTCGTGGTCCACCGAAGATGATTGCGTCAAGGTGTATTTCAGGGATATGGGGTACACGGCATTGTTTTCCGCGAAGGGGAATAATGCGGAACAGTTTGTGTTGTACAAGTCGCTAGAAAATGGCTTTGTCAAGGATTTGCTTTGTGCTGGCGAAGTGGACATGAGATTTATGGGCTTTGCCTACGTAAGGAATTATGATAAGAGGTGCGTCAATGGATGACAGTAGACAGGACAGAAAAAAAGAAGAGTACATCTTTGGTCTCGACATAGGGGCTTCCAAGATAAATCTTTTTGTTGGAATTTCTGAAGGCGAAAATGTCCGCGTGATTGAGTGCGGCGACTTTCCGCTTAAGAATGCCGACGAGTATGATTTGGTCGTGGAGACTCTCCAGCAGGCCGTTCAGGTCATCGAGAACTCGACGCGAGTCGATGTTCGTGATGTCTATGTGGGTATCGCCGGAAAGCATGTCCGCTCACACAGCTTCCAGGGAATCGTGACACTCCCGGCCGGAGAAGTTCGCGAAGAGGATATCGAAAACGTCAAGAAGCAGGCGAGCACGGTTCCGCCTTCTGCAGGCGAAATTATCCACGTGTTCCCCGGGGAATACTCCTTGGACGATGACAAGCATATCCGTAATCCTAAGGGCCGCACTGGTCGCCGCTTGGGTGTGGATGTACAGGTGGTGACGGCTCGCCAGAACTCGCTGCAGAATCTTGCAAAGTGCATCAATAGAGCGGGCCTCAACGTGGCTGGCTTTGTGCTGGAACCCTTGGCGGCGGCCAGTGCCGTGCTGACCAATGATGAACGTGAACTTGGTGTCGCTCTTGTCGATATCGGTGCCGCCTCTGCCGATATTGCGGTTTTCGTGAACGATTCCGTTCGCTATACATATTCGGTGGAATATGCTGGCAACTCTATCACCAGCGATATTAGCCAATGTCTGGGCGTTCCTATCTCGCTTTCTAAAGCCGAAGAAATCAAGAAGAAGTACGGAACATGCACGATTAGCAACCTCATCGAAGACGAAACATTCCCGGTGCCTGCTGTCGGAAACCGTGGCGACGTGCCGTGTTCTCGCAAGCTGCTGGCCAACGTGATTTCGGCTCGCGTTCATGAAATTTTCCATATGCTGCAGGCAGATCTCAAAAAGTGCCAGGTGGACACCCTTATTAATGGAGGCATCGTCCTTACGGGTGGTAGCTGTGCATTGGAAGGTATCGAAGATATTGCTGCGAAGGAATTCGGCAAGCCGGTGCGTATCGGTCATCCCAAGGGAATGACCGGTATTCAGGAGGCTTACCAGAATCCGTCTTACGCGACGGGCATAGGCTTGCTCTACTACGCAAATATGCAACATCGCGACAGGAAAAAGAGCGAAACGGGTGCACAGATTAAGGTTTCCGTCAAGAAGGGATTCCAGCGTGTACTTGAATTCATCAGGACTTATCTATAACAAAAACCAACACTCACTATCAGGGAGATAAAACACATGAGTGAAATCGACAACATCAACTTCGAGGTAAAGTCTCGCATCATGGGCGAGGAACCATCCTACAACAACGCCAAGGTCAAGGTATTCGGCGTCGGCGGTGCTGGCGGAAATACCGTGAACCGCATGGTGAACATGCACATCGAAGGTGTGGAATATTACCATATCAATACCGATGCCATGGCTCTCGACCTGAGCCTTGCTGACCACAAGATTCTGATCGGTGAAAAGATCACGAGGAATCTGGGTGCCGGTATGGATCCTGAAGTCGGCCGTAAGGCTGCCGAAGAAAACATCGACGACATCAAGGAAGCGATGAAGGGCGCCGACATGGTGTTCGTGACCGCTGGTATGGGCGGTGGCACGGGTACGGGTGCTGCTCCGGTGGTGGCCAACGTGGCTCGCGAACTGGGCATCCTTACGGTTGCCGTGGTGACCAAGCCGTTCCGCTTCGAAGGCAACGCTCGTATGTCCATTGCCCAGAGGGGTATTGCTGAACTCCGCGATTGCGTGGATACAATCATCGTGGTCGAAAACAAGAAGCTCCTCACGCTCCTCCAGGCCTCCAACCAGAAGGCCACTATGGATGAAGCTTTCAAGATGGCCGATGAAATCCTCGGTAATGCAGTGCAGAGCATTTGCGGCATCATGTTCCGTCATGGCCTCGTGCATGTGGACTTTGCCGATATCCGCAAGGTGATGCTCAAGGGTGGCTCGGCTCTCATGGGTACGGGCTATGCTCAGGGTGAAAACCGTGGCATTATGGCAGCCGACATGGCCCTCGCTTCTCCGCTCCTCGAAGACATCGATATCGAAGGTGCTTCTGGCGTGCTCGTGAACGTGGCTCACGGTGAAAACTACTCCTTGCTCGAACATAGCGATGCTATGGACCACATCTATGAAAAGGTGGGCGAAGAAGGCAACCCGAACATTATCATCGGCGATATCACTGATCCGGCTCTTGGCGACAAGGTTTGCATCACCATTATCGCAACGGGTTGCGGTGGCACGGCCAACAACTGCGCGAATACTCCTGCTTTCGATGCATCCATGTTTGTAAATCCGGTGAAGCAGAAGTTCATGACCCAGTCGATTCCGGCTATGCCGACTCAGGCTGCTGCCCCGTCTGCTGCTCCTGCCGTGCAGAAGGCAACTCCGCGTCCGACCAGCTTCAACGTCTTTGATTTTGACAAGATCAAGGATGACAGCGAAGTGGAACTCTTCACGCGCCCTGTCGCTAAGCCTGCCGCTCAGCCGAAACCGGTTGCCGAAACTGCTCCTATTCCGTCTCTCACGGAAACCCAGGTTGTCCGCAACATCAACGCTGCCATGTTCAATTCTCCGGAATTCAACGCAGCTGCCCCTGCCGAAGAAGAAACGGTTGCACAGGGTTCTGAAACTTCTGAATTCTCTGCAGTTGCCGAAGAAGACCGTATGAACGGCGGCCGCGGCGGTGTCGAAAAGACATTGGCTGTCGCAGGAATGGACGCTCCGGCATACACTCGTCAGACGATGGCTGCCGAATCTACCGCTCGCACGGCGGTGGCTTCTCGCACCGAAGTCGCTGAAGAGGCTGCGCAGGATTTCGTGGATTACAGCCTTCCGGCTTATCTGCGTAACCGCGACAACAACATGAACAACTTCTAAGATGAACTTGCTGATTAATTCGGTGAGCGAAACTACGGGACACCCGTCCCTGTAGGTTTCACCGGATTGCTCCAAGAAATTCACACACACAACAAGTACGCGAATGCGTACTTGCCACAACACAAAAAGGGTCACCTGGGACTCCCTGCCTGGGTGATCCTTGTTTTTTATTTGTAAATTGTGGGTATGCGTTTATGTGCCGTTGCGATGTTCTTTGCTTTATGCGCCTTGGGTGCTGTTTCGGCGTTTGCCGAGACTGTGGATTCTGTGCAGTACAAGGGCTACTTCCAGATCGGCACGGATTTCAACTTCGGCTTGAACGGCGGCCCCACCGACCCGACCTTTGCCGTGGACACCGTGGAACGCTACGGGGGCAACTGGCGCGGGCTCCGCATTCCGCTCGAGACGGCGCGCAGCTACGAAGACCATATTGACCCGTTCTTCACGCTGAGCTTCCGCGCGGGCTACAGGGATTTTCACTTCCTCTTGGAAGCGCCTCTCCGCAAGGACATCGAGGCCTGGTACGATAGCGACCTCAAAACGAACTTTACCTACAAGCCGAGCGAACTCGACATCGGCGTGCCCATCAACGCCTACGCCCTTTGGAACAACCCGGTGGGCTATGTGCAGCTGGGCCGCTTCGACCCGGCAGACTTGAAGGTTTCCCCGAACGACTTGGCCCTGGGTGGCACCCCCTTCCACGACGGCCTCCACTGGAAATTCAGGGCGGGTATTTTCCGTTACGATTTTTTGGTGTCGTCTCTGAATGCATGGCTCTTTGACGACGTCCCCGGTGAACCGGACGAAACGGGTTGCCGCTACCGCGAAGGTTCCGAGGCGGCGGCGCAGAAGTGCCCCGCAAAGGGCACGCAGGCGAACAACCAGCGCGACCGCATTTACGACGACAACGTGAAGAACCTGGTGTACCACCGCGTCGGTGTCGAGACGCGTCATTTCTGGACCTACATCATCGAGGAAAGCATGGTCGGCGGCAAGGAACTCGAGTTCCGCTCCATGAACCCGTTCATGTTTTTGCACAACAACTTTGCGGGCGGCTACACCAAGGCGGTCACCACGTTTGAAATAGGCTTTACCCCGGTTCGCACCTCCAGGTTCTATGGACAAATTAACATGGAAGACATCAACAGCCCCGTGGGCGAAGATGATGACAAGGGGACGAACCGCAGCATTTTGAGCTACATGGTGGGCTACTACCAGGAAATCCCGACGCGCCGCTTCGGCGAGTTCTCGTGGCGATTCGACGTGGTGCGCACCGACCCCGCGCACAACAACGGACGCCTGCCGCTGCTGGAATATTCGAGCCGTCGCCTTTACCGCAGCAACTACCGCGAACAGGACGATCCCGACTACGCCGACATGTACTTTGTGGACTACCCGATTGGCTACCGCCGCGGCTCCGACGCCCTGGACATGTGGCTTGACCTCGGCTGGAAATGGGGTAGGCATGCCGTCAAGCTGACCCTCGCCTGGCTGCAGCAGGGCGACAAGGAACTCTACACCGACTACGACGTCGCCATGGAAAAAGAGACGTCGCCGTCTGGCGTGAAGGAATCGCAGACCTTCGTCGATGCACTCTACTCGATGCAGTTCAACAGCTGGTTCGGTATTTACCTGGGCGGCGGATTCCGCAAGTACGACAACCTGGCCCACGATAGAAACGAAGACGGCATGGACGGCTGGATTCGTTCCGGTATCAAGATGACCTTCAACCCGGTCGACACGAAGTTCTAGACATTCCAAAAGTCACCCCGCACTTGTTCCGACATCTAAATCACCACCAGCTGCGACGAACTCAAAAAAACAATTCTCAAACAAAACTTCCAAGGAGAAAGCTAATATGGGAACCGTAATCTTTATCATTTGCATTGTGATAGCGGTGATAGCTCTCGCATATTCTATAGGAAATAAATGGGTTCAATTTAATGTTGATTTTGAACACCTTTTTACTAAAATCGGAATGTTGAAAAATCTTTCGGAAGGGAATCTACGGATTCATCGTGATTTACTTCTCAATACGATGATAAAAAGTCAGACATCTGGAAACGCTGCATGTTCTGAAATTCTATCGAAAGTCATAAAAGCTGATGAGCAATGCGGAAATCAAGTTGCCGCTCAATGTAATGAAGTTACTAAGCTAATTGCTGAAATGTATGTAACTCATCCAACTTTTGTCTCTTTTAATCAAAAATAAACGCCTAAAAAGGAGTCCAAAATGAACGATACAACCCTTATCCTCGTAGTAATCGTGGCTTCTATAGTTGCGATAGTGGCGGTAATTGCTTTGTTTGTGATGAATAAACGGAAAAAAATTCAAAATGTTCAAAAGGAATTTCACGAGATTTTTCAAATTATTGAAGAAAATGAAAAGGCAATAGAAGAAAATCGAAAAACATCAAGAAATCTATTGGTCAATGCTACGCTGAATTGCCAATCTAATACGGCTTTGGCTGAAGAATTGTCTGCCATTATAAAAAAGATTGAAGAAGACAGTGACATGGCAATTGCTCTTAATAAGGAAGTGCGCGAAATTGTCATGAAAGTGTATTATAGGCACCCGACATTGAAGGATATGTAGCTTACGAAATCGCGCCGGGTCGATTCTTTATGTAGTCAATTTTTAGGTCAAAAAAGTCGATAAAGACCCCTATAGCTTTTCGACAATCTGTTTTTATCCTAAATTTTTAGTAGTAAAATGAGGATGTTTATATGAGTATCAAGAAACAAGAAAAGTCGTCTTGGACCCGTATGGTGATCGGGTCCATTGCAGTAGCTTCTCTCGCTTTG
>Ga0310694_10007184_pt1 | contig 10487 bp, 12 predicted proteins | sample 174DNAGHGhighgp2_FD_203884 | JGI IMG/M metagenome (GOLD analysis project Ga0310694, IMG submission 203884) | Sheep rumen microbial communities from Palmerston North, Manawatu-Wanganui, New Zealand - 1742 DNA GHGhigh gp2 (v2) (version 2) | ecosystem: Host-associated > Mammals > Digestive system... | reverse complement strand
TATAGGTCTCGTCGCCACCAATCGAATGTGCCGCCTCGGTAAATTCGCAGCCCTGCAATACGTCGGTGATGAGTACGTCGCCTCTTTCGGGGTTGCCGTATGATACGATGATGTCGAAGTGGAGGTCGAGGATGTCGTGCCCCGGTGCCATCGCTACAAGGCTTTCAAACTCGCTTTGCAACATGTCGATGGAGCCGTCGTAACTCTTCTGACCCCTTTGCACCGCCACAGGGTTCACGCCCTTGCCGTATATCACTTCCTTTTTCTGCTGCACCTTGTACTCCACCTTCTGTATCCTCGTCACCTCGACGCCGCCTATCAATACGGTCATCTCCGCAAAGGTGTACTCTGTGCTGTCAAAGGTTTGTTCTAATTTCTTTCCCATAATTATGAATTGTTAATTATGAATTATGCATTATGCATCGCCTACGCCTCCGTGCTGAATCCCAAATTGACCTCGATGTACTTGGCGTAGCCGTAGGGCTTCACCTTGATGGTTACGTTGAGCCTCGATGTGCTTACTACGTCCTGGCTCGGGTCTATGTAGCAGGTTACGCCGGTGTCGGAGGGGTTGTTGCTGTCGATGCCGAGGTTGCCGTTCACTGTCATCTGTGCGTAGATGGCGCGTTCCACGGAGTTCTCGATGTTCTTGCAGGTGTCGCTCGGGATGCCGCCGCCGCTTGTTACGGGGATTTCGTCGTTGATGTAGTTTACAAGCGTCTGGTATGCGATGCGGTATGCCTTGTCGATGGTGCGGCGGCGCGGAGTCAGCGCGTAGTCGTCGGTGGCGGGGGTGGCCATCAGGTCGTCGCTGATGTAGAATCCAGCCTTGCCGGTGTAGGTGCGTGCTGTCACGAGGCCTTTGGTGTGCCTTGGCTCTGCGTAGATGTTGTCCACGAGGTCGCCACCTGCTGTCTTGAAGGCTGTGGCGTACAGTGCGCCGTCTTTCACCCTGCCCGCGCTCCTTTGCACTGGCGATACTGCCAACCTGCCTGCCACGTAATACAGCAATGCCGTGCCGTCGGCGTCTGCCACGCAGTCCACAACGCTCACGCGGTTTTTCTCCAAGGTCTTGAAGTTTGCCGTGTCCTCGATCAGCGCAGCCGTCGCTCCTACGAGCACAAGAACCGGCGCAAAGAGCGTCTCCGCGCTCCATTCAGCAACGTTTTGCAGAAGGTTGATTGTCGCAGCTGCCGCCACGCCGTTTATCACCACCGTGCGGATGTCGCCGTTGTACTCGCTCAGTTTGTTTTTCAGTGCCACGTCAGTGAGTTCGCAGTGCGACACGATGAGCCTTGCATTGCCCGCAGCCTCGTTGTAGAATGCCACCACTTCGGGGCTTTCTGTCGCGTTGCCTATCTGTCGGCGGTAGTCGGTCAGGTTCTGCACGTCGAGGTCGTCGCCGCTCCCGCCAAGTATCATCAGCGTTACGCCGTCGTCCATCGGCTCACTGCCGCCTATCGCGCCGTTGGCAAAATTGATTTTTACGTATGGTAATGCCATTTTATTCTGAGTGTTTTAGTTTCTTTTCAATCTTTTCTAATACGAGGGAAAAAGTGTTGAAGGCCATCGTGTTTTCCTTCACCACGCCGATGAGTTCTGCGTTGGCTTTTTGCAGGTATTCGATATACTTGTCGCGCAGTTTCAGGTTTTCCTCCTCGTGCTTTTTCAGGTATTCAATCCCCTTGCGCCCCGCAAGCACTCCGATCAGGATGAACACGATGCAGAGTGCTATCGGGAAGCCAAAGGAGGAGAATATTTCCACGAAGGTCTTTTCCATAATTGTGAATTGCGAATTATGAATTACGGATTACTTACGCGCTCGTCACCTTGAAGATGCCGGCCTTGTCGCTGCGCACGTATGAGCCGCCTGCAAGTACAGTGGCACCGATGATGTCGCCAAAGAATTCGACGCGCCTTGGGTTGTCGATTACGTCCACATTGCCGAGCGCAACGCTCACGCAGTCCTGCTGCCATGCAAACGCGGTTGTCTTGTTGCTTGCCGCCGTGTCGATGGTAGAGCGCATGTAGAAGTCGAAGCCGAGGTATTTGCCCACTGTGCCGTTGGCGGAGTTCGCTGCTGCCGAGAATGCAAACTGCTCTGCGTCGCTCAGTTCGTCAAGGAGTTCGTTGTAGGCCTCGGGGGTCAGCACGATGCACCTGCCGTTCTGCGGGATGTCCTTCTTGTCGAAGGCGAGCTTGATGGCAAGCACTGCCGCCTTGCCAAAGGTGGCTGCCACGGTCTTGTTGGCGGCTGCGCTGCACGCTGCCACCCAGCCGGTGAGTATGTCTGAGTACACCTTCTCGGTGAGGGAGTTGCTCACGCCGGTAAGTACGCTGGTCCTCTTGTCGTAGGAGAGCTGAACGTCGTCGATGCTGCCCACGCGCACAGGGCCAATCTCGTATTTGTGGAGGTCGTAGTTGAGGTCGGTGTCGGTGCGCTCCGAGTGTTCCACGGGGTAGGTTGTATTGTCCACCGTTACTGGCGGAAGTGCGCCGGCGTTGGGTACGTGCACCTTCTTGCCGTCAGAAAATGCGCTGTGGTTTTGTGCGCGGCTCGCAAATGTGTCGTTCGCAAAGAGCTTCTCCACAATGGAGGAAACCCAAATTTCTTTCTGTAATGCCATTTTATTGTCGTTTAAAGGGTTTTGAATGTTCGTTTACCAGTTCCACTCCGTGCCAAACTTCTCCCTGTAGAGTCTCTTGAACTCCTCGGGGTTGGAGGCTTGGAGGTTTTTCAATGCGCCGGGTGTCTTGTCGAGGTCGTCCCATGTCGCGCCGTTGGTGGCGTCGCCGCCTTTCTTTACGAGCGATGACAATGTAACGCCCGCCGGTTCTGCCGTCGGTGCGGGGGCGTTGCCCCTGATTGCCGCCATCAGTCGGGTGGTGCGCTCCTTGTTTTCAAGGTACATGGCAGTGATGTCGCCTTTAAGCTCGGCGGGTATCTTGCCGTTGTCCACTGCCTGTTGTGCGAAGTCGTCAGCGTCGTGGTATTCTCGCTCGGCAAGGTCTTTTTTGAGGGCGTCCACCTGTGCGGTGAGGTCGGCGATGGTGCAGTCTCGCTCCTCGATCTGCGCCTGCAACTGTGCAATGTCCTGCGCCTGTGCAGCTGTTTCTTTCTGTGTTTCCATTTCGTAAAAAAGTTTGTTGAAATCGTTTATACTGAGTTGCTGTTTCTTGTCAGCGTCGGCATATACCACGAGGGCATTTTCGTCGGCCGGGATTGATACGATGCTTGCCTCGAGCAGCACGCTCGATGTCGCCGTGTCGATGCCCTTGCTGCGGGTCATCTCCTTGATCATTATGCCCATGGAGCATCCTTTGATGAAGCCGTCCTCGACCTTGCGGGCAATTTCGGCGGCAAAGGGGTCTTCCATATCAAATACAGGCGTGGCGGTCAGTTGTGACGGACGGCCGTCTGTCTGCTCGACGGCGATGTCCTCCCATCTGCCTATCACCCTTTCGGGGTCGTGGTTGTAGAGCATAACGGGGTTTTTCTTGAACCGTGTGAGGTCGATGCCGTTGACGTCGGTCTTGAATCCGTAGCTGTTTACCGTGTTGCTGTCACACAATACTATTTTCATCGGTTGATTTGTTGATTTAGTGATTTGTTGAGGATTCCATGCTCCTCGTTCCTCGCTCCTCTTTTAATAAAAAAGCGGCGCGGCATCCTAAGTCTTTTATCTGCGTCCATGCCGCACCGTAGCGACGCTTTTGTTTTGAACGCACTGCAAAATTACCCACCGTCCCCGTCTCCCCGAAAATGTGTGTAAACCAAGTACATACTTTTTTTTCAAACGCCCTGTAAACCCCAATTTTGCACCATAAAAACAATACTATTATGACAAAACAGGAAACAGAACTACGCAAGGGGTACGCCTACCGGCTGTTTATGTCGGGCGAGACACAGAAGTCAATCGCCGCCACCACCGGCGTCTCCGAGGCCACAATATCCAAGTGGGCGCAGAAAGACAGGTGGCAGCAACAACGCGACGACCAGAACACGTCCACACAGTCGCTCTCCAACTCCCTGATGGCGGCGGCTAAACGCATGACCGAAAAAATCGTGGACCTCACGGCGAGACCCGACGTGGACATCAAGTCGCTATCGCAATGCTCCGACAACCTCGTCAAGATTATGGCGTCCGCCGAGCGCATCTCAAAGAGTGTCAACAAGGCCACCATCATTGACGTCATTATCGCCCTCGACAGGTGGCTCGCCAACCGCAAACAGTTTGACAAGGATCTCACCGACGAGCAGTTCAAGTTCATCACCAACTACCACCAGAAGTACATCGAGGAACTTACAATCAATTCGTAATTCATAATTCGTAATTCATAATTGCATTAGCCATGAACGACGACAAGAAGGCGTTAGAAAAGTATTACGAGCATCTGAAGTATTTGCAGAGCGTCACATCCGCTACAAAGGATTTCTGCCTCTCGATAGAAGACACAAAGTCGCGCATCGAGCGGGCGCGGAAAGACTACGCCTTTTTTGTCGCGACATACTTCCCGCACCTCGCAAAATCCAAGTGCGGCAGGTTTCAGATAGATGCAGCCAAACACCTCAAATCCAACCCACGCGCCCGCGCCGTATTCGAGTGGGCAAGGGGACACGCAAAATCAAGCCACCTCTCGCTGATGATTCCCCTTTGGCTCAAAATCCAAGACGACTCACCCTCAAAAGAGCCACTTGTCATGGTGCTTGTGTCCAAGAGCTACGATGCAGCCAAGCGTCTCCTCTCCGACATACAGGCGGAACTCGAAGCCAACGAACTCTACATCCACGACTTCGGACAGCAGAAGACCAACGGACTGTGGACGGACGGCGAGTTTGTAACCGCCGACGGCTCCATGTTCGTAGCTCTCGGACGTGGTCAGTCGCCGCGTGGCATCAAAAAGAAGGGCATCCGTGTCAATTATATCTCCATAGACGACATCGACGACGACGAGATGGTGCGCAACCCGCGCCGCGTGGACGAGGCGGTAAAGTGGTGCATGAGCGCACTACTCGGCACGATGGCAATGGGGCGCGGACGGTTTGTCCTCGTCGGAAACCGCATCGGACAAAAATCTGTGCTTGGCGACATAGCCGAAAAGCCACACTTCTACCACACGATAGTGAACGCCCTCGACAAGAAGGGCGAGCCTTCATGGAAGGAAAACTACACCAAGGCGGAGATACAGTCGCTCCGCGAGGAGATGGGAGAGCTGCTCTTTCAAAAGGAATACATGAACAACCCCGTGGTGGAGGGAGCGGTATTCGAGAAGAAATACATACGCTACGGCAAGATGCTCAAAATCCGCGACTACCGCGCCGTAGTGTGCTACACCGACCCGTCATTCAAGGACACATCCAAAAACGACTACAAGGCGACCATGCTTGTAGGCCTCACCAAAGAGGGCGAGTACCACGTCATCAAGGCATACGCCGACCAGACAAAGGTATCTTCTATGGTAGAATGGCACTACGACATCCAAGCCGCAATCGGAGAAGGAGTCTGCCGCTACTACATGGAGGCAAACTTCATCCAAGACTCGCTCCTCGACGAGTTCAAAAAGGAAGGTGAGCGGCGCGGATTGCAGATCCCGGTACTCGGCGACAAGCGCAAAAAGCCCGACAAGTTTGCCCGCATCGAGGCTATGCAGCCCCTGTTTGAGCGCGGATTGGTATTGTTCAACGCGCAGGAGAAAGACACTCAGGGATTCCAAGTCCTCGAAAACCAGTTGCTCGGTTTCCAACGCGGCTCGCGCATCAACGACGACGCGCCCGACGCCCTCGAAGGCGCAATATGGATACTCTCCAACGTAGAGCGCAAGGCCAACAACCGATACGTCGCCCCGCCCCGCAAACGCCGCCAATGGTAATCCCAAAATCAACAAACCAACAAATCCCCAAATCACCATGTTTCTCTCAAAATCTGACTTCAACACCGCGATGTACTTCCACGTCATCGACGAAATATCCGACAGCGACGACTCCGCCCTCGCACAGTGCATCGCCGTAGGCATAGAGCAGGTGAAATCGTACCTCAAAAACCGCTACGACACCGACGCCATATTCTCCGCCGAGGGCGACGACCGCAACGCACTGATACTCGAATACTGCAAGGTGGTGGCGGTGTGGGAACTCCTCAAACTGTGCAGTGCGGAGACCTTGTACGAGACATGGCGCGAGCGTTACGACCGCGTCATCGAATGGCTCGAAGGGGTGCGCGACGGCAAGAACACGCCCGAACTGCCCATCCGCACCGACAACGACGGCAACCTCGCACTCGTCTTCAAATTCGGCTCTAACAGGAAATTCAAACACAATTTCGACTAATTATGAGAAAGCTCATTGAATCAATCATAAAGAACCAGACTTCAATCACGCGCAAGGACTTTGCCGATTGGAAGTCTGCACAGCAGTACGCACAGTCCATCTACAACCCCAAGCAGTATCTCTTGCAACGCCTCTACAAAGACGTGATGCAGGACGCCCTGATGACCTCGCAGGTGGAAGTGCTACGTATCTCCAAGACCAAGGGCGCGGATTTCGACATCATCACCCGCGACGGCATCACCGACGAACTCTCGACGCGGACCATCAAGGACAGCGGTCTCTACGAAACCATTGCCGAAATGGTCTTAGAGTCCCTTTTCTACGGCTATACGGTCATGGAACTGACGAAAGACCGCACAGGCGGCGTCCGTGCGACATCCGTCCCGCGCGAAAACATAGAGCCTACGCAGGGGCTTTTTCTCCCCGACTGCACCTCCGACAGCGGAGCGATACACTACCGCGACCTCCGCGAGTACGGCAAGACCATACTTGAGGTAATACCCAAACCCGACGACCTCGGGTTCATCAACAAGGCCGTGCCCTACGTCCTCATCAAGAAGTTTGCCTTCTCCTGCTGGTCGGAGTTTTGCGAAATCTTTGGTATGCCGCCCCGCGTATTGAAGACCAACACACAGGACAGCACGATGCTCGACCGCGCAGAGACGATGATGAGGGAGATAGGCTCGGCGGCTTATTTCATTATTGACACCAACGAGGAGCTTGACTTCGGGCAGGGAGTCACGTCCAATGGCGACGTGTACTCAAACCTCATTTCTAAGTGCGACTCCCAAATTTCGCTCATCAACCTTGCCGCCGTCATTGGTCAGGACACACAGAATGGCAACTACTCCAAGGAGGAGAGCAGCGCAAAACTCACCGATGCCGTCATCGCCGCCGACAAGAGGTTCGTGGAGCAGACATTCAACCGTCAGGTGCTCCCGGCACTCGCCGCATTGGGCGTTATAAAAGACGGTCTCCGCCTCCAAATCACAAAATCAAAGGACATCGAGGCTCTTTGGAGCAAGACCGTACAGGCGTTGCCATACTACGAGATAGACCCCAAGTGGATAAAGGACACGTTTGGCATAGAGGTTACTGAAAAAAAGGCCGGTCAGCTCTCCGCCATCGACAGTTTTTTCGCCTGACGGGGACAAGTTCCCCCGGGTATTACAAGAACTTGAACGCAGCACTGCGGCAGCTGTATTTCGGCGACGGTCAGTTTTATGAGTTGTCCCCCGACGACGACTTCCAATTCGACTTTGACGACTCGCTCTTCGATGCGGCTGCCCGTGAGATTTTGGACAATGGCGGCTACACCCCCGACTACCTCACCACGCCCACCGGCTCCGCGCTAATCAACGAGACCAACCGCGCATTCACCGACGCCATATCCAAAGGCCTCGGCGAGCAGCCAGACCCCGCAGTAGCCGCAGCACTCCGCGAAAACGCCTTCATATTCTCAGGCTTCAAGACACACGCCGAACTTGAGCAGGTGGCGCAGCTCATCACCGACGAAAACGGCAATATAAGACCGTTTAACGAGTTTTTAAACGACGTTAAACAGCTCAACCAAGACTACAACCACCGCTATCTCCGCACGGAGTACAACCAAGCCGTGCAGTCGGCGCAGATGGCGTCCAAATGGGCGGACTTCGAGCGCGACAAGGCGCACATCAACCTCCAATACCGCACAGCCAACGACGAGCGTGTCCGCGCATCGCACCGCGTACTCCACGGCGTAACCTTGCCTGTAGATGACAAGTTTTGGGAGCAATACACCCCGCCAAACGGATGGGGCTGCCGCTGCACAGTCATCGCCGTTCCCAAAGACGATCCCGACTTCCCGGTCCGCGACGCCCAAGGCTCCACAATCAACGGCAAAGAGGTCTTCCCGACACCAGCCTACGAAATCTTCAAGACCAACACGGCAAAGGCAAAAAAGGTATTCCCTGACAAGCACCCGTACTTGCCCAAGGGCTGCGGTAACTGTCCCCTCAATAACAACAAGTCGTTAACCCGTTATCCTGTCTCTAAAAAAGGCGACTGCACACACTGTAAGATACGGGAGAAGTATTTTGAGTGGAAGGGAAAAACAGTTGCTCAAAAAATAAAAGAAAGTGCTTTTGCGGTGATACCGCCAAATGGCCGAGAATATCATCTCCCTAATCTTGTATCAGGGAAAACGGTTGTTACAAGAAGCAATGTGACAAACTTGATTGACCATATTCCAGTGGCGTACAAGAAGTATGTGTTAATGCTTCTATCGAACCTCGAAAAACTAACATTGGTAAAACCTTACGGAGAGAAAAAATATGAAACAAAGAAATCAAGAGCTTATGTCTATTTTAATTATTACGAACTGACAGTTGATGGGAAAACGCTGTTTGTTACAATGGGCGTAACCAAAGAAGGCGAGGAAAAATTATACGCAGTGCAAGACAAAATAAAAAAATCGGATTAAGCGCGGTACCTCCAAACCCGGTGGCTTCGACTTACAAACCCGATTTCACCGCAAAAGTACAAACAATTTTCAAACCAACAAACAAAAAACGAAAAAAAATGAAAGCAATTTGGAAATTAGACCTTGATTTCGGTCGAGACGGAAAACTTACAGGCATCTTTGTAGCCGAGAAAGAAGACCTCGCCGCAATAGACGGCGAAGTTATCTATTTTGGCGATGCGCTTGGCAAATATTCGGCTGTGAAAATCTATTTCGATTTTTCCAGTGACGTCAAAATGGTAACGGACAGTACAGAAGCCGTGGCTATGTTTGAAAAGTACGATATGAAAACCGGGTACGACCCACTCGCTTATTTGGACCCGGAGTAGTGTCTGCGTATCTCGTCAGGCCTCCAATAATAAACAAACAAAAATCGAAAAAAAAAATGGAACCAACTAAAATTCGCAAAACCATAAAGAAGGTAACGGTGGAACTTTGGCAGGACATTCTGACAAAAGAATGTAAGGAAGACGGCACTCCGATTGCGAGCGGAGAAGTCGTCGCGCAGGGATCCGCCATCACTGATATTACAGACGACCCCGACAACGGCACTCTCATTCTCCATGATTACCGCACTGGCAGACAGATTCTCGACGCCGCGCCCAACATTGCCGAGAGATTTTTGGATGCTATTTCAGACTACAACTACGAGGGGAAAAAAGAAAGGGAGACCCGACTGTTTCGGGAGTCTTTTACCAAACAACTTCTGCGAGTGCTATATGATATAAAGTCCGACGTCTAACCAACAAACAAAAATCGAAAAAAAATGGGATCATCACCTTTCGACAGACGTTAACCCGTAGAGACGTTGCGCGCAACGTCTCTACAATGGGATGAAATGGCAAACCGCCAAACTGTAAAACTAATACGCCCTCACCCTCACCATGACCGCACTCCAGCAACTCTTTGCCCAGCTCGTAAAAGCCGTCGCCATTTCCGCCAACGCCATATTTGACAAGTCTTTCGAGACCAAGTCTTTTGACGGGCGACCGTGGAAGGCGCGCAAGCATGGCAACCGTGGCTCGCTCCTCGTCGATTCGGGTGCGCTCCGCCGTTCCTTGAATTACACCATCAACGGCAACACCATCACATGGACATCCAACCTCCCATACGCAAAGATACACAACGACGGCGGCTACATCAAGATAACCCCAAAAATGCGCAAGTTCTTTTGGCACATGTACTACACTTGCACCAAAAAGATAAAGCGCGGCAAGAAGGGGCAGGTGCTCAAGGCGTCACTTGTACACAGCAAGGACGCCGAGTTCTGGAAGGCGATGGCACTCCTTGCCAACCGCAAGCAAGGCAAGTACATAAAAATACCTCGCCGCCGTTTCATTGGAAACAGCAACGAGGTATCCCGAAAAATTAAGCAAATTACAGACGCCTTCATGAAGCGACTTGACGACGCTATTACCCGACAGTCAAAGGCGAGGTCGCGATCCTGAAAGTCTTTACAGGCTGCGTATCATGCCTTACCACCGGCGGCGTGGTGTAGCCCGTGCGGTACATCACGCGGTACGTCGATACGCCCGGCTCTGTGTCTTCCTTGTAGAACCTTATGCGCATCAGCGGCTGGTACTTGTCCGTGCCGTATAGGTGCAAAGCGTCCTGTATCTTCGCCAGCAGTTCAAGGTCGGCATACGAATCCACGCGCCT
>Ga0310694_10007183_pt1 | contig 10487 bp, 21 predicted proteins | sample 174DNAGHGhighgp2_FD_203884 | JGI IMG/M metagenome (GOLD analysis project Ga0310694, IMG submission 203884) | Sheep rumen microbial communities from Palmerston North, Manawatu-Wanganui, New Zealand - 1742 DNA GHGhigh gp2 (v2) (version 2) | ecosystem: Host-associated > Mammals > Digestive system... | reverse complement strand
GGTAAGAGTTTTTTTGGATGAGAGTTGTTCAATTTCTTTATTAATAGAATCCTATTTAGAAGAAAATTGTTCATATAAAGCTTCGTCATAAACATCTAATTCTTTTCCACTAGGGAATGGTAATGTTTCAGAAGCTTTAAGCATTTCTATAGAAGAAAGACTCATAAATGGACTCCATCTTACATATTTACCATTATGAAATACACTTCCTAATAAACTAGCTTTATCTACATCAAAATCACTACCCTATAAATAAAGTTGCATTCTGTTAACATAAGCACTATTTACACCAGATTCATCAAATGCCACTAATTTCATAGGCATAAATGATTGATGAGATTGTGCTGGAGTTCTTGATACTATATAATCAAGAGATTTTAGGAAAGATGTATGAGTTTCTATTCCAGAAATTATAATTTGTCTAATAATCGGGTCATCATAATCAGTAACATTAATATCCCATCCTTTTTGAAGTGCTGTTTGAAGTGCTTCAAGATTTTCTTGTCTGTTTTCAATACTTGTAGCAATAGAAGTTTTGATATTTTCTACAATAGAATTTATACTTATTAAAGTTTTCTCATCAGGATTTTCTATTGACAACATAGTTTTATCCTACGCAGATATATAAGCATTAACAAATCTTTGAGATTGAGAATTTTTACTATCTCCAATCTATTGAAGTACTTTTATTAAGTCGGAATTTAATATATGAGGACTAAATTCTATATTATTATAATTAAGATTATTAACAAAATTTGTTATATTATTAGTATATATAATTTCGTTACCTTTAGAATCAGTATATATTTTAGCATTAAAAGTAATCTTTCCATTTTCTTTTGTGTAAGGTAGTTCATAAAGTCTATGTCCATCAAAATCAAGTCTATAACATTTCTCTCCAACCCAATCAAGATTATTATAAAACTATTCATCAGAAATAGGCTATAAATCAGATGGAATTTTGGTTTCAGAACCTTGATATAATAAATAATAATTTTTTCCGGAAATAGTTTTTAGAACAATGTCATAATTATTAGAGTCAGCAGAATTACTTTGTAATAACTATTGATTTACAAATTTTTTCAAAAAATAGTTTCTATCCTAACTAATTTCTGTTAAGTTATCTCCAACTTTAAGTCCAAAAGTAGTAGCATAGTTTTTAGAAGCAATTAATTCGTAAGGAGATACAACAGTACTTCCCTTAATTATTCTTTTCTTTTCTCCGTTAATATAAACTATACTGTTATTACCTGAACCTATAGCATTTAATTCCACTTGTTTTCTTCTGTGTATTAAAGTTTTAAAATCTTTTAAAAACTCTGAAGCAGAACTTCTATCAAGTTGAGAAGGATTAATATGAAACTCGGTTCTTATTTGTTCATCTGTATACTGTTGCCTTATATTTTCTATAATACTAGGATTAGTTTCAGCCATATGAATATGTCTAATAGAATCCAAGTCCCAAAGCATAAAGCTTTCTCCTCCTATAGTGTCAAATGTGCAATTATATGGAGCTAAGTCTCTACCTGCTGCTATGTCTTCTACCATAGTATAAGACTTGCCTTTTAATAAATCTCTAACTTGATAATAAGTATCTAAATCATCTATTTTAATAGATTTTCCAGAAAGAATATTAACAGTTAAAGGATTAGAGGAATCAAACTGTTGTCCAGGATCTAACCTAATAATATAAGAAGCTCCTATAGTTATTTGGTGTAATTTTTTAGGATTTCTATCGGATTCTTCTTGAAGTTTCTTTAATCTTCTTTGTTCTGCCTAATTACTGTTTATTGATATTTTTTCAGTCTTTTTTATAACATTTCCAGTATTTTTGTCAACTATCTCAGTTGTTTCCTCAATTTCTTCGTCAGAATTAATTAATTCATCCTGATTGTAATATCGTGTAGTATTATAAATTTGATTTACTTGTCCTCCTACAATTTTATAAATACCATCTGATGGAACAAGTACATTCATACTTCCAGGGAATGAAATTCTAATTCCCATTTTACCTATAGTAGCAGCTATATTACTAACTATTTTATTTAATATGTAAGGATCACTTATAGGTAATTTATGTTTGAGAATATCATAATCATGTCCATTTCTTTCTTCAGTTTTAAGTTGAACTACTATAGAAGAAAGTAAATCTCCGCCGGTTTCTGATGTTCCTATTATAGATTTTAATATTAAAGAAGACATAGCATCTTTTAATGCTTTATCGTCTCCAGTTTTCATATCTATATCAATTCCATCGAATAGTTCTTTTAAATTTAAGTTAGTAAGATTAGCAAGTGCTTGATAAACTCTATTTGCGTGGTCAGCACTATATCCTCTTAAGCCTAAAGCATTAACTACCTAAGTCATAAGAGTTACTGTAGATTTGTCAGTATTATGTTCTGGATTTAACTACATTCCAATATCAGCAGTACTAATAACCTAAGTTGTTATTGGATAACCATCTTCTGTCATTAATTTAGTAGAATTAATATTAGCAGCACCTTGTTTAATAGCTCCTGCGGTAACAATCCAATCAATTTTAGCTTCTTTAAGAGGCAACCAAACATCAGCATTTGTAGGTCTAGTTAGTAAACCTTCAGTAGTTCTTTCACCTACACTAGTTTCAGCTATATAAACATTTTCTAACGAGGTATTATCATTTCCATATGATAATTCAGTTCCATTAAATGAAGCTGAATAAGCTCCTCCAAATAAATCCCATAATTCATAGTTAGTTCTTATAGGACGATTTGTCATTTTATTTCTTTTAACAGATAAACCTAATTTTTCAAATTTATCTAAATTCTCTTCTGAAGCATATCCAGTTTTTATAATATTCTAAATTTCAGGAGAAGCATTAATTATTTCATTATTTATTTCTATTTCATCAAAAGATGTCCTTCCGTCTCCTTGAATAATATTTAAATTAGTTCTTAAATAATATTTCTAAGTAGTTGGATTATAAAATATAATAGGCTTATATTGAATTTTATTTCCATCAAAATCTTCTAAGAAATTTCCATCAAAATCAGCACTCCAAGGTATATGTGTCATTACTCTATGAAGTCTAATATTTTCTTCAGAACTTCTAATACGTCCATTAGTAAGAACAAATACAGCAGTTTTAATAATAGTACCAGTACCTGTTTTCTAATTTAAATCATTACCAAGAGGTTTAGAATTATCAATACCTGAAGATTGAGAACCTAAAGAAAATCTTTCCTATTGTCTTGTACTGTAATTTCCTATAGTAGCACCGTCCATTGGTTTAATTGCTCCTTTACTTTGAATACCATTTACAGTAGATACACCAGCTCGCATATCTTCCATAACAGCAATTCTCATAGTAGGATTCATTCCTTTTATATTTCCTCTAGTATATTGGTTTTTCGAGCCTGTTTCTGCAACATTACGTTTAGTCTAAGCAGCAGATTCAATAGCTCCGAGTAGTTGTAAATTTTCAGTATAACTTTTTACTTCGTGATTAACACTAGAACCAACAGTACTATTAAGAGTTTCTTCAGAGAATAAATATCCTAAAGTGTTATATCTCTATAATTCTGGATTTATTTCTAAAGTATATTCGGAATTTGTAGAGTATTCTTTAGTAAGAAGATCACTTAATTCTTCAAGACCGTTATTTTTAATAAAAGATTTTATATTTGTAATAGTGTCAAGTTTTTTACCTATAAGAGAACTTATATATCTTTCTTTCCATTTATTTGAGTCCGAATTTATAATATAATTATCAGTAATTTCTTTTAACTCTTCTTCAGAAAGTTCATTTCCTTGAGATAGTGCATATTTAATTCTCCAAGCTTGATAATCTTTAACTAATTGTTCCTTCTATTTATCAGTAATTTCTAAATCTTTATATTGTTCAGCGTATTTCTTTTTTAATAATTGTTTAGCTTTTGATTTAAATTCATTAAGTCTATAGTAGTCATCAATTTGTTTTCTAAGTTTTTTATCATTAATAACTTCTAAAAAGTATAATAAATCAAAATCTCCGTTAATATTTAATCTTGAAGCATCTAGAATATTTGGATTATCTTTTATAAATCTTTGTAATCTTCCATATTCTTTCCATCTAACAATGTCTCTTTTAGAAACTAAATTTTTAGAAGTTTCTCCAAATTTTATTTTAGCCAATATAAGATTATCTCTAGTAATCCAATTTTTATTTTTAGTTTTCAAAGCTCTGATAGCAGGAGAATCTATTGTAATTCCATTATTATCAGTAAATCGAATTCCTTGCTTAAGATCCTAAAGAATATTTACAACTAACTCTGCTTCTTTTCTATTAAAGAAAGCTTCTGCTCCAGGACCATTTTTATCAATTTCACTAAATATACTATGCTTAGCATGAAGATTTCCATTTTTATCCCAAAAGAAATAAAGAAATTCGTTTATTTCAATATCTTCATTAGCATTTTGAGCTTTTACAATAGCATTGTGAATGTCCTTCTATAAATCACTTTTAGAAAATTTTATTATGTTTCCTTGTTTATCTGTAAACTCTTTTCTAGTGTGCTTATAATCATTATCAATACTATAGAAATTATCATATCCTGTACGCTATGCTAAATCAGAGTACTTATTAAGAATAGTTAAATTTCTTCTCATTTCTTTAACCATTCTATCATAGAATATACCTAGTTCCCTAGTAGCAATTCTTTTTAATTCTTCGTGAGTTAAATCTTTAATAGCTTTTTTAATTGGAAGTCCAGTAGTATCAACTTCTCCAGTTGGAATTTCTGTATGTCTATATATTTCTACTCTACCAAGATTGGGTTTATCGGAGAATACACCCATTGTAGTGCCATAGACTGAATCAGCTGAATTAGAAGAATCTTCTCCATAAAAATCATATATAAAATTAGCATAGAAAAGCTCTTCTACAGACATAGAAGTCGCGGATTTAACTTCTCCTTTCTTATTTACATAATCTCTAAAAAATGATATTCTTTTTATAGCATCTTTTACAGAGAAATGTTTAATAGCACTAGGAATATTTCCAACATCTTTAGCTTTCTCACTAAACCAAGGCCTAAACTATGTAGAAAGAGATTTAAGAACTACAGAATTAATCTGTTCTCCATTACCTCCTTTTACTATAACATTTCCAGCAATTCCATCATGTATGTCATTAGCCATAGAAAGTACTGACATCATAGCATAATTATCAGCAAACGGATCAAGCTAATTGTAGGAAACTCCTTGAGCTAGTTTTTTATCTCTAGTCCCATCATAATAATTAGATACTTTATCTCTAAAATCTCTAGTACTTAATCCCTATAAAACTTTAGAAACCTCGTGAGCATATATAAATCTACTACTCAAAGTAAGTAAATTATTGAGTACCTTACCCCAAGTAACTGGATATTTTGGATCTTCTAAAAGTCCTTTATAAATATCTAACAAAGGCTATTCATTAGATATAAAATCCATTTTTAAAGTATTTTTAAAAAATACTTTTAAATCATTTAATACTTCTTTAGCTTTATCCTAAGATAATCTTTCTTTTATTCCATTTATAAATAAAGAAGTGGTTTTTCCATTAACTATTTCTATTTTATATTCATTATTATTTCCACTAAGACTAAATGGTTTTACAACAATAGAAACTATTTTATCTTTTCCTTCTTGAAAATCAGTAGTAATAGTAGTTCTAGGAATATTTAATTCTTTTTGTGGAAAATATAATCCTTTTAAAGTATTCTACAAGAAATTTAATCTTTGATTGGCTCTTCCAACAGAATAATAATTTTTAGAAACTCCATCTGGAGATTCTAATATACCGAATATTTCTTTTCTGTCATGTGTAAGAAATATCTAGCAAATCATTTGGTAGATATCAAAATTAGATCCAGTAGATTCTCGTCTAAATAAGGAATCCTCTTTTCCTTCCTCTGAAGGATTTGGATCAAACATATTTTTATATATAGTTCCAATATTTACTTTATCATTTTCATTGATATATACTTTAGACTTATTATCAGAATCATATTTTATATTATCAATAATTCCATCATTTATTAATAAATAAAAAGTAATAGGAATTAAATGTTCATAGTCCTAAGGAATAGTATCAATAATATCAGCAATAGTTTTTCCTTCAATATATTCTTCTATAATAGAATCTATTACATCAACACGTTTTCCGTCTATTGTTTTAGAGCCAAAATATCCTCTAAAAGTTTCTTTCATCTACTTAATTATATCACTAAGTTCAGAATCATACTTATCTCCGTCTCTTAATGATTTTAAAGTAGACAAACTCATTATTTTAGAAAATACATTTACTACAGAATTTACATCAGCATATTCATTAGGTTGAGAAACCCAAATTCCAAGAGAGTTTCTTCTATATTTAGGCCATGAAGAAATAGCTATTTGTACAAAATCGTCTACTGATTGAGATACAACATATGTGGCATCCTCTTGTTGCCAAGTTTCAGTAGTTTTCCCATGTCCTAACCTTAATCCATATTTATTATCTAAAGCTGATAGCTTTCCTATAGAATTTTTAACTTCTAAAGAACCAACATTAGTTTTAATAAAAGAATCAAAATGGAATGGATCTATTATAAGATAATCTGCAAATGCTTGAGCATAATCCTAATCTTCTTTTTTAGTATTTGAATTTTCATATGCGGCAAGTTGATTTCCATTTAATGCTACACTTCCATCATTATTATAAAATATATTTCTATAAGCTTTTAATATATTCTATATTCTTTCTTCTGGATTAAGTACTCCATATTCAAAAGGCATATTTTTATCTATAACAGAAGTGTCTATACCTCTAGAATCTAAATATTTTTTAAGACTATTTATTCTAAAAGTTATATAATTTTTAATATATCTATTAACAGCTTCTTCAAGGGGTTCGCCTTTACTATTATATAATGGTTCTAGTATATAATTATTAAAGTCTCTCTATAAACTCTTTAAGAATTTCATTCTAGATAAATCATATAATCCCCAAGATTTATGAAGCCAATTATTCTATCTTCTAACATTCTACTGCACCTATAAAGGATTATCTATAGCAGCTTCTTTTCCAACCATGTCTTTACTTTCTGGATTAGCAGAATCTGATTTAGTAGGAGAAGTTAAAAATTTTCTTACTTCATTTGGATTTGATAAAAAGGTATAGGCTTCATTTCCAGCTTTAGGAAAAAAAGTAACTTTTTTACAAATTTGTAAAATAGAATCTATGTTATATTCAGTAAGAAGTTTGGTCAGAGTATCCTTTACTCCGACCAAATCTCTATTCTTCATCTAATTTTTTAATTTATTAACCTAACCTATGTCTATACAGCTCATATTACATATATATTTTAAAATGGTGCACCACTAGGACAACTATTATCTATATAAGATTTTCCTGTTAAAGGATCTATATTTTTCTTTGCATCTTCTCTTAATTTATTTAAGGAATCATAAAGTGTTTTCATTATTCCTTCTTCTGGAATAGTCTTAAATATATTAGTTATTTCATAATCTTCATCTGTTGGAAACTCAATCATACCCTATATTAAATCAATAAAATCAGAAAACTCTTCCACCTATAAATTTTCATCTAAATAAGGTATTATAGCTTCTAAAAAAGCTTGAGATTCTTCTGAAGATTCAAAATTAATAGAATTTAATATTTCATTAAGACTTTCATATAATTTATCGCCTTCTTCCTAAGATTTAACATAATCTACGGCTTCTTGATAAAACATCTATTCTGGCATTAATCTATCATTTAATTCAAGAGTATCAAAATTTTTAACAAAAGTTGCACCAAATCTTTTTAATTCTGTACTTAAATCTGTGGCTACTAATTTCTAATGACCATCTGTAGTAATTAAATAGAATTGTCCATCTTTTTTAAATATATTACTAGGCCATTTCTAAGTAATTCCAGGAGGTAATGCTACAATTTTAGTCTCAGAATCTGTAAATAATATACCATATCCTATCTTATTTAAAACTTCTAAAAGAACGTTTTCTTGTGTTACATTTTTATCTTTAAATTCATCAGGATGCGTTTTCATAATAAGTTCAATACTCATTCCAGTATAACCTTTGGATTTTAATTCTTCTAACACAGGGTCTTTTGGAATAGTTGTAGAAGCTTTTCTTGAATCAGCAATATACCAATCTCTCTACATTCCCTTTTTACTATTATCATTAATAGTTGCTAATATATGATCCATAATAGGATTAGCATCAATAACATGCATAGTAGTATCAAGTTTACCATTAATTCTAATAGCTCTATTTCCTTCTTTTATAGATTCTGTATCAGACATATAGTTAGTAGATTTAATAGGAATATAAGTATTTTCACCAATATTTAATTCATTTCCTTCTCCTCTAGATTCTAACTATGTAAATACTCCTTCTTTCCAAGAATCATCAAGAGATTCTATTACTTTATTGATATTAGATTCAACATTTTCGGATATATCTAATTTTCCATCAAATGTCCATTTAATTTCATCAGCTAATCCTTTATTATTTTTAATTACAAAGTATAATAACTAATTAGAAATGAAGTTTTTAATAGACTAATCTCCTTTAGCATAATTTTCTCTAAGAGCATTAATAATACGTTTAACACTATCAGAACCATCTGTAGTAATTAAATTAATATATTTACTATCTGCAAATTTAGTAGATTTTTTAAATAAATTAACTTTTTCTTCTGGAGTCATTTTCTCCATATCAGAAGTTATAGATGTTACAATATTCTTAAATACTTCCCATCTAGCTAACATTGATATTTTATCAGAAGTATCTTTAGTTAATTCCTTCATATACTAATCAAAAGCAGAATCGTTCTTAGTTATAAATTCGGCTATTCTAAATTCTGAAAATTCATTACCTATATTAGTATCTATTTTATCTTCTCCTCTAGTTGCTCCTTTATATTTTAAAGCAAAATTTCTAAAGAAATCCTAAATACTAACTTTTGGAGCACTTACATAGATTACAGATACTATTCCTTGTGATTTTCCTTTTAATTCAGTTCTCTCAAAATCAGCAAACATATCAGAATCATTATTATAATTATGATAATCAGATACTAGTACAAAGCGATGTCCTTTTCTTATTACTACTTCTCCTTTAGCATTTAATACATCCTCTGGAGTATAATAAATATCTTTTGAAAGATGGTGTACAGACTAGTCAATATCTTTCAGTTCAACGTACTCTCCATTATATTGGAATTTATCAGTAAAAACATAATCATATCCTTTAAGTTTACTTACAGTAATAGTAGGTCCAGTAATAGCTTTAGAAGCTCCTGCTAATGTCCAATCATCTGGCATATATACTACTACATCACCATCACTATTTTTATAAGTATATATTTCAAGAGCTTTTAATAGTTTATCTGCATTTGGAAGAGATTTAACAGCAGGATCATTTTTAAGTAAATCTTTCATTACTTCCATATTTTTACCTGCTTGTTTTTTAAATACAGAATTTAATGCAGCAAAATCTTCTGTATTTAGCATTGTTAAAGGAGAAGTAAATATAGCAAGAGGGACTGTTAAGAAATTAACTTTCTTGCCATCTACTATCCTGTGGACATTTAATGAAAAATACTTATTCTAACTTGCATCTTCTATATCAGATGTGGTACGAGGTCCTCTATGAACACCAATAAGTTTTTCTTTTAAACTTTTAAAAAGTCTATTATACCACTTTTTATCTTTCTTAGAATTTTCATCTCTCTATTCTACATAATCTTCATTTGTATTAGTTATTTCAAATAAAAAATCAATTCCAATTTCATCAGGAGAAAGATTCAATCCTAATTCTGTAATGATTATTTTTTTAATCATTTCTTTATCATCAAAATAAAGTCCAGCTTGTGTAATAGCATTTAACCTATTAAGAGCCTCTGTCTAATTATTAAGAGTTCTATCAGACTTAAGTCCTAAAGTTTTTGGAATAGATGTAATAGGTTCAGATTTTCCATCTTTTTCTATAGTCATAGATGGAAGTTTAGTAATACCATTTAATCCATCTATTCTTTGTGGATAAGCTACAGGATCACTAACTATATAATTTCCTCTAGCGTCTTTAGTAAATCCAGTTTCACTAACTGGCATACTATGAGTTAATATGTTAAATACTTTAGGATCTCCATTTGTTATTGGATATTTTCTATGATTCATTTTAGCTGCATCTTTATCTGTAGGAGCAATATCTCCCTCTGGATTTTCTTCAACAGTAGTTCTTTTTACTGGTGCTTTTCTAGATTTATTTCTAATATCAACATAATTAATATTATTAATATCTCCAGTAATATCGGATAACGAGTCTATAAATTCAGTACCATATTGTCTAATAGAATCCGCAGATAAAGGACTTTTTACTAATTCTGAAACGACTTTATTAGTAGCAATCTATTCAATATTTCTATTTTTAATAATTAAAGTACCTTGTTTAGAACGAGATATGGCAGTATAAAAAGT
>Ga0310694_10007182_pt1 | contig 10487 bp, 7 predicted proteins | sample 174DNAGHGhighgp2_FD_203884 | JGI IMG/M metagenome (GOLD analysis project Ga0310694, IMG submission 203884) | Sheep rumen microbial communities from Palmerston North, Manawatu-Wanganui, New Zealand - 1742 DNA GHGhigh gp2 (v2) (version 2) | ecosystem: Host-associated > Mammals > Digestive system >... | reverse complement strand
ATTACTTCCTGTCGAAAACAGAGTTCCAGTAGCGTAATATGTGCCATCTACTTCAAATGATATAGCACTAGAATTTAGGGCACATGAAATGGCCACCACAAGAGCAAAGAATCTTAATAGCAAATGATGTTTCATTTTCGTTTCTTTTATAGTTTGTAAATTGGTTTTGGCGAATCTACATATCTCACATCAGTAATTTACCGTAGCTTTGGCTAATATTATTGCATCAATGAATTAGACGCTAAAAATTTAATAGTTATAATGCTTATTATATGTATCTGTTTCTAGTCTAAAGGCATTTGTGCTGCCCTAGTCAAGAACACCCGCAAATATACAATAATAATTTAATATATTTGGACTTTTGAATCATTTATTTGAAGACTATGCTCTGCTCAGATCATGGATATCTTTTGTGTATTGTAGAAAAAAAGAGACGCAGAATAATGCGTCTCTTTTTGAGGTTGCCAATAAAGTTTAATTTGTGTAATTCGTAGTTTAATGCTTTAGGGCTCACGGCCTTCGATGATGGCCTCGGTGTCGCGGGCAATCATGTATTCCTCGTCGGTGAGGACGACAACGACCTTGACCTTGCTGTCGGGGGTGCTGATCTCACCTTCCTTGCCGCGCCACAGGGTGTCGTTCAATTCCTCGTTAATCTTCACGCCCAGATACTCCAGGTTACGGCAAACGCGTTTGCGGGTCTGGTACTGGTTCTCGCCGACGCCACCGGTAAAGGCGATGATGTCCACGCCGCCGAGTTCGGCAGCATAGGCGCCGATGTACTTGAGGATGCGCAGCTCATACATGTCGAGAGCGAGTTGTGCACGCTTGTCGTTCTTCTCCTCGGCAGCGTCAACCACGTCGCGCATGTCGCTGCTCAGTCCGGTGATGCCGAGCACACCGCTCTTCTTGTTGATGATGTTGAGCATCTCGGCCGGGGTGAGATTGTATTTCTCCATGAGGAAGAGGATGGCACCGGGATCGACGTCGCCCGAACGGGTACCCATCATCAAGCCCTCGGTGGGGGTGAGACCCATCGTGGTGTCGATGCTCTTGCCGTCCTTGATGGCACTGATGCTGGCGCCGTTGCCGATGTGGCAGCAGATGATGCGCTTGCCCTCGGGGGTAGTGCCCAGCATTTCACACACGCGCTGTGTAATGAAGCGGTGGCTGGTGCCGTGGAAGCCATAGCGGCGCACGTGGTCGGTGGTGTAATACTCCATGGGCAGGGGATACATGTAGGCAGCCTTGGGCATCGTCTGGTGGAAAGCGGTGTCAAACACGCCCACCTGGGGAACACCGGGCAGCACGGCCTCGATGGCCTCGATACCTGCCATGTTCACGGGGTTGTGAAGCGGAGCGATGCCGTAGCACTCGCGGATCATGTCCTTCACCTCGTCGGTGATGAGGACGCTGCGGCTGAACTTCTCGCCACCATGAACCACGCGGTGACCCACGGCGTCGATTTCCTTCAGGTCCTTGATGCAACCATACTCGGGGTTAACGAGGGCATCGAGGATGGCCTTGATGGCGCCCTTGTGGTCGGTGAGGCCCAGGTCGATGTTCTTCTTGCTGCCGTCGTCAAATTTCAGCTTGATGAAACCGTCGGGCAGACCGATTTTCTCTACACCGCCCTCGGCGAGGGTCTTGTTCTCCTTGATCTCGATGAGTTTGTACTTGGCAGAGCTGCTGCCGCAATTTAATACTAAGATATTCATTATTCTTTGGTTTTTAATATTTCTCTAATCACTAATCTCTAATCCCTAATCAACGATTAATGGCCTGGTTGCAGGTCAGGATGACGGTGCGGTAGATGTCGTCCTCGTTGCAGCCGCGCGACAGGTCGTTGACGGGAGCGGCAAGACCTTGCAGGATGGGACCAACGGCCTTGGCACCGGCGATGCGCTGAACCAGCTTGTAAGCGATGTTGCCCACGCCCAGGTCGGGGAATACGAGCACGTTGGCGTGACCGGCGATGTCGCTGCCGGGAGCCTTGCTGGCACCCACGCTGGGCACGATGGCTGCATCGGCCTGGAGTTCACCGTCGATTTTCAGGTTGGGGTTCATCTCCTTGGCAATGCGGGTAGCCTCAACCACCTTATCGACGCGCTCATGCTTGGCGCTGCCCTTGGTCGAGAAACTGAGCATGGCGATCTTGGGATCGTCGATTTCGGCAAGAGCGCGTGCAGTGCGGTCGGCGCTCACGGCAATCTGTGCCAGTTGCTGAGCATCGGGATCAGGCACTACTGCGCAGTCGGCAAACACCATCACGCCGTTGTGGCCGTAGGGAGAGCCCTCGGGCAACAGCATCAGGAAAGCGCCGCTCACCGTGCTGATACCGGGCGCGGTCTTCAGTACCTGGAAGGCGGCACGCAGCACGTTGCCCGTGGTGTTCATGGCACCGGCAACCTGTCCGTCGGCATCACCGGCCTTGATGAGCAAGCAACCCAAGTACAGAGGGTCGAGCACCTTCTTGCTGGCGTCCTCGATGGTCACGCCCTTGGCCTTGCGCAACTCGTAGAACAGCTGGGCATATTTCTCGACACCCTCGGCGTCGTTAGGGTTGATCACTTGGGCCTTGTCGATGTTCTTGAGACCAAGTTCAGCGGCTTTGGCAAGAATCTCGGCCTTGTCGCCAATGAGCACAATGTCGGCAATGCCGTCGGCGATGATGCGTTCGGCGGCTGTCAGTGTGCGGGGTTCGGTACTCTCGGGAAGAACGATGCGCTGCCTCTTGGCAATCGCGTTGCTTTTGAGTTTCTCAAATAAAGGTTCCATTGTCTCGTTTTGAAGTATTTAAGGAAAACTGATTGTTAATTGACTGATGTGCAAAGGTACTGCTTTTTTTACAATAACTGTATATCACCAATATAAAAAAACAGACAACCTTGACAACATTTTGACAATGCAATACAACAATCATGTTGTCAACACTTGTCAATAGGGTAGTCAAGGTTGTCTTGATGTACAATCTTTACTCGTTCAAGATGGCGTCGATGATGACGTTGATGTCGGCGATATTGATTTCGCCGTCGCCGTTCACATCCTGCAAATCGCTGCTCTCATTGCTCATGATGGCGTCGATGACCATGTTCACATCTGCAATGTTGATTTCGTCGTCGCCGTTCACGTCGGCATCAATCACACCGACGATGTGTTTCATCCATCTCCAGGGCAGGATAGTCCGATAGAGTACTAGAGATTTGATTGGAACGTATAGAACAGTCGTGTTTTGCATCTGGCTTGTGATGGTTTGCAAAGATGGGGGTGTCTTGGCCATGCAAGACATCTGCATTAATGCATTGTCTTGGAAGAAAGCATTTGCGCCGATTGATTCCAATGACTTGCCCAACGAGACAGTCGTTAAATGCCTGCAATAGGAAAACGCATGTGTTTGAATTGACTTGACTGTGTTCGGGAGCTTGATTTCGGTTAATGAATAATCATTGGTGAAAGCATATTGGCCAATCTTTTCCAGGGATTTACCGAATGAAACGCTTTCTAATGCATGACAGTCGGCGAATGAATAGTCTCCAATAGTCAGCAAAGAATTGGGAAGAACCACTCCCGTAAGACCTTTGCAGTTGCAGAAAGCGTGGCCTCTGATGGCTTGAACACCTTCGGCAAAACCCAATTGAGTCAGTCCTACACAATTCTGGAAAGCACCTTTATAGATGGTGGTTACCGAGTGGGGTATCGTTATTTCGACAAGCGCCGAACAATCCATGAATGCGCTGTCACCAATGCTCTCGATGCCATTGCCCAAATCCACGTTGGTAAGCGATGTGCAATTCATGAAAGCGTATTTCTCTATATCCAGCACATTGTCGCCCAGCGTGACGTCAGTTAGATTTGCACAATTGTAGAAAGCACGCATACCCAACGATTGTGTCGCACTGGGGATGATGACATTCGACAAATTGTCGCAATTCTCGAAGGCACTGCTGCCGATGGTTTCCAAGCCGTCGCTGGTCTCAACCGATGGCAAGTGAGAGCCCTTAAAAGCACAAGTCCCGATAGCTTTTAACGACTGGGCGTTTAATCCGCTACCCAGGCTTTTGCAATCTTCGAAGGCACTTTCGCCGATATATGCGACATGATCCGGCAAATCTAATGACTCTAAATTTGTACATTGGTAAAATGCATAATCGTCAATTGTGGTCAGAGCCTCGTTATATCTCACATTTGTCAGGTTGTGGTCGTAGCAGAAGATTGATCGTGGTAAAGTCGTCAAAGCGTTGCCCAACATGACGTATTTTAGTGCCTCACATTCAGCGAATGCGGCAGTACCTATACTGGTGACCTCATCCGGGAGTTCCAAACCGACAAGACTTTTACAATGGTAGAACGCAAAATAGCCAATGTCACTCAATCTAGTGGACAGACAGACTGCCTGAAGAGCATGACAACATTCAAAAGCGTAATTACCGATAATTCTTACACTATCACCAAACGATACTTCCTGCAAGTTTGGACATAGGCCAAAAGCACTCTGACAGATTTCTTTCACCGAATTGGGGATGATAACACTGGTCAAGTTTTCGAAACCTTTAAACGAGCACATGTTGATCACGGGCACCCCTTCGGGTATAACCAGATGGGGCGACTGCTCCTCACCGCCAACAATGAAATGCTTGGCAAAATACAGCGGATTTGAAACATATTCTTCAAAGTCATCGAAAACGATGTTGCACCATGCCTCCAAACTAGGCGTGCGTACAGTCTCTATGGAATCACACTCATAGAAAGCAGCCAGTTCAACATATGTGACTGAAGCGGGAAGCTCAATTTCCCGAAGGCTTCTACAGCCAGCAAATGCACCATACCCAATGTGGGCGAGATGGTTGGGCAATGATACTTCTTTCAATGATCCGCATAAATAAAAAGTAAAATCTCGAATGCTGTTAACTGATTCTGGAATACTGATGCGCTCAAGTTTATAACAGTCATGGAAGGCTGCATCTCCGATGAAACGAACAGTATTAGGAATATCAATAGTTGTCAAGCCTGTATAGAAGAAAGTGCCTTCTAGAATTGAAGTAAGATTACTTGGAAGTTTGATTTCGGTTAGTGCAGGATTATTTGCAAATGCACGCTCTCCTATGAAAGTGACCGGATCAGGAATATCAATTCTTTGGATGTCTGAAGCATAAAACGCTTCGACACCTATTGATGTGATGGTTTGAGGCAAAATAATTTCTGTAAGGTTACGACAATAATAGAATGCACTGTCTCCGATGGCTGTTACTCTGTAATCAGCATCGCCATACATGCTTACCGTCTCAGGAATTGTGATAGACCCAGTATAATGCCAACTATTATAGTATCCTTTTTGATAATACGTCACGCTTACTTCCTGGTCATTAATGATGTTATAACAGATGCCGTCCTTAATGAAATCACATTCTCCAGCATGGTCAATCCTGAAACGCCAATTAACAGGATCAAAAGTAATCAGGTATTTGTAACCACCGGAGCCATACAGTCGATAGCCACTGTCATTTCGTTGACCACTGGCCTTTTGGGTGGAAATCCATTCGCCACATGAAATGTTCTGAAGTGTCTCGGGACCGATCCTCATCGAAGCATGAAAGGTGTCCCAATCACCTGCCTCGGCAAGACTATCGGCGAATACAAAGCGCGCATACCCGTTAAAAGAACCACACTCTATAGTGTAGGTGCCATCGGCATGCGCGGTCATGGCACGACCCTTATCGGGAGAAAACCCCAATCCAATCGGCTCATTGCCTACAATGTAATAAGTGGCATGGGATGGAATTGCGTTCATCGTGAACAAGAATAGCAAAAGTAAGTAATGTAATCGTTTCATAGCGGTGTGAAGATGTCGTAAATGTGTAACTATTTTTTACCGATGCAAATTTAATCATAATACTTTTTTAATACAAATTTAAAACAAGAAAACCGCCTCAAAAGGCGGTTATGAAAGTCTATTAAAGTTCGGGTGTCACTCGCCCAGGATGGCTGCTACGCCAGGCAGGGTCTTGCCCTCGATGGCCTCGAGCATGGCACCACCACCGGTCGAAACGTAGGATACCTGGTCGGCCAGGCCGAACTTGTTGACGGCAGCAACAGAGTCACCGCCGCCCACGAGCGAATAAGCGCCGTTTTGGGTAGCCTCGGCCACATACTTGGCGATTTCGCCGGTGCCATGTGCAAAGTTCTCAAACTCAAACACACCGACGGGACCGTTCCACAGGATGGTCTTGGAGTCGAGGATGATCTTCTTCCAGTTCTCAAGCGATGCTTCGCTGGCATCCATGCCCTCCCAACCATCAGGGATGTTGTAGATGTCAACCGTCTGGCGGTTAGCGTCGTTGGAGAAGCTGTCGCCGGCTACGGTAGCTACCGACAGGCTCAGGTTCACGCCTTTCTCCTTGGCGGCTGCGATCACGTTCAGGGCCTCGGGCATCAGGTCGTCCTCGTGCAGTGAGTCGCCGATGTGGCCACCCTGTGCCTTGATGAAGGTGTAGCCCATGCCACCGCCGATGATGAGGTTATCCACCTTGTCGAGCAGGTTCTTGATAACCGACAGCTTGGAAGATACCTTGCTGCCGCCGATGATGGCGGTGAAGGGGTGCTGAGCGTTCTTCATTACGTTGTCGATGGCGGTCACTTCCTTCTCCATGAGCAGGCCAAGCATCTTGTGGTCGCTGTCAAAGAAGTCGGCGATGACGGCAGTCGAGGCATGGCGACGGTGAGCGGTGCCGAAAGCGTCGTTCACATACACGTCGGCATAGCTGGCCAGGGTCTTAGCGAACTCGGTCTGACGGGCCTTCATCTCCTTCTTGGCTGCATCATAGTTGGGATCGTCCTTCTCGATGCCCACGGGCTTGCCTTCCTCCTCGGGGTGGAAGCGCAGGTTCTCGAGCAACAGTACCTCGCCGGGCTGGAGAGCGGCGGCCTGGTTATGTGCCTCGGCACTATCCTGAGCAAACAGTACGGGACGGCTCAGTGCAGCAGCAACGGCGCTGGTAATCTGGCTTAGTGACAGTTTGTGGTTGATTTTGCCTTTAGGCTTGCCCATGTGTGACATGATGATGAGGGCGCCGCCGTCGGCAAGGATTTTTTTCAGAGTTGGAACCGCGCCGCGGATGCGGGTGTCGTCGGTAATTTCACCTTTTTCATTCAGGGGCACGTTAAAGTCAACGCGCACGATTGCCTTCTTACCGGCAAAGTTGAATTCATTGAATTTTGCCATCTTGATTTATTTTGTATAATTGAAAATTGTATTTCTATTATTTAAGTCTGCAAAGTTAGGAAAATTATCTTCATGCGGCAGTGCTTTTTATGGAAAAATTTATTTATTTGGATGTGAATTTTACGATTTTGCCATTTTTAAGAATTCATTTCTCTCACAAACGGAGTTTTAGTATTATATTTGTGACCCGAAACCAAAATGTGCTATAATATGAAAAAATTATTTGTTTTCTTGTTGACGACTGTGATATTGGCGTCGTGTGGCATGATGTATCACAATGCCCAAGATATCATGAACGACATGCGTGACGCCAAGCACGCCCAGTATGTCAACGTGGGAAGTGGACTGTTGGGACTGGGACGACTTCTGTCACCCACCTTGTCCGAAGCCAGCATCGGCATCAGTTCGGTGCAAGTGCTTGACTTGAGCAAGTGCAATGCTAATGTGCGCGACAAGTACCGCAAACGCATCCAGAATCTATACAAGGACAACTCCTATGAGGTCATCATAGCTAATCAGAATGGCTATGACTCCAAGACTGCTCTTGTGCGCCGTGACGGCCAGTATATCAGCGAAATCGTGATTGCTAACGCAAGTGACATGACCGATGCCATGGTAATCATCAACGGCCACATCAACGCCGAGAACCTGGAGCGCATCCTTAACGATAAAAACAGCGTTTTCAATAGGTAGCTGCGATTCAGCAGCTTGACAGTTTGGAATGGCCATGGCGTTACATTCCATCTATTGTCGCGGATTCTTTAATCCTGTAACCCAGCAAACAATAACTTACACTACTGAATCATTTATTTAACATTAATATATTAGATGCAATGAAAGAGAAAATTCAAGATCAATTCAAGAAGCGTTTCGGTACCGATGGCGTATTATACGCCTCGGCTGGACGCATCAACCTGATTGGTGAGCACACCGACTATAACGGAGGCTTTGTCTTCCCGGGCGCCATCGACAAGTATATCATGGCCGAGATCAACATCAACGGCACCGACAAGGTGCGCGTTTACAGTGTTGACCTGGACGCTTACTGTGAGTTTGGCCTCAACGAGGAAGATGCACCTAAGGATCAATGGGCACGCTATATCTTCGGCGTATGCCGTGAGACCATCAAGCGTGGCGGCGTTGTCAAGGGCTTCGACACCGTGTTTGCGGGTAATGTGCCCCTGGGTGCCGGCCTGTCGTCATCGGCAGCCCTCGAGTCTTGCTTCGCGTTTGCCTTGAATGACTTGTTTAACGACAACAAGATCGACAAGTTTGAGCTGGCCAAGATCGGACAGAGCACCGAGCATAACTACTGCGGCGTGAACTGTGGCATCATGGATCAGTTCGCCAGCGTCTTCGGCAAGAAGGATTGCTTGATGCGCCTCGATTGCCGCTCGCTGGAACACGAGTATTTCCCCTTCCATCCCGAGGGCTATAAACTCGTGCTGCTCAACAGCAAGGTAAAGCACGAACTGGTGGATTCGCCCTACAACAAGCGCCGTGCATCGTGTGAGAACGTGGCTTCAATCTTGGGTGTAGAAACCCTGCGCGATGCCACCTACACAATGCTGGCCGACGTGCGTGACAAAATCAGCGACGAGGACTATCGCCGTGCGCGCTATGTCATCGGTGAGAAGCAGCGCGTGCTCGACGTGTGCGACGCGCTGGAGCGTGGTGACTATGAGACGGTGGGCCGCTGCATGTACGAGACCCACGATGGCCTGTCGCGCGACTACGAGGTGAGCTGCGAGGAGCTGGACTACCTCAATGATGTGGCTCGCGAGTGCGGCGTGACCGGCTCCCGCATCATGGGCGGCGGTTTCGGTGGTTGCACCATCAATCTGGTCAAGGAGGACCGTTATGACCACTTCATTGCAACGGCAAAGGAGAAATTCAATGCTAAATATGGACACGAGCCTGAGGTGATCAATGTCATCATCAGTGACGGCGCTCACAGGGTGGAGGATTGATCATGAAGAGCATCCGTATCGACACTTTTGAGTCCGAGCGTGGCGAAATCACCACCTATGAGCTCATCAACGCCAGCGGTGCCAGTGTGAAGTTGTCTTCGCTGGGCGCCGGTATCCTGGAAATTAAAGTCCCCGACCGCGATGGCAAACTTGCCGACGTGGTGCTTGGCTACAAGAAACTGAAGGACTATTTCTTTGATGGGCCGTGTGCCGGCAAGGTGCCTGGCCGTTTCGCCAACCGCATCTGCAAGGGTCATCTGGAGATTGACGGCAAGGCTTATCAGCTCAACTGCAATCATCAGGATAAACATCATCTGCATGGCGGCAATGTGGGTTTCCAGAACAAGATTTGGGACTGCGAGATGGATGGTGACACAGTTGTCTTCTCGCTGGAGAGTCCCGACGGCGACGAGAATTATCCTGGATGCCTCACAGCCCGTGTGGCCTATACCTGGAGCGATGACAATGTGCTCAAGATTGAACTGGGTGCCGTAACCGATGCGCCAACAGCGCTCAACCTCACCAACCACACCTATTTCAATATGGCAGGTGAGGACAAGGGCGGAACCGCTCTCAATCAGGTGCTGCAGCTCAACTGCTCGCACTATCTGGTGACTGATGCCGACCTTATCCCAACGGGCGAAATCGCTCCTGTGGCAGGCACTCCGATGGATTTCATGCAGCCCAAGGTGATTGGCCGCGACATCAAGCAGGACTTCCCCGCTCTGAACTATGGCAAGGGATACGACAACTGCTGGGTCATCGACGGCCATGAGGATGGCGACTTGCATCTGGCAGCAGTCTTGACCGATAAGAAGTCGGGCCGTATGTTGGAAATCAGCACCGACCAGCCTGCAGCTCAGGTCTATTCCGGTAATTGGCTTGAAGGATGTCCGCTGAGCAAGAGCGGCAAGCAGTATCACGACTATGATGCTATCGCTATTGAGTGCCAAGGTTTCCCCGATGCACCCAATCACGACAATTTCCCGTCACCGATTCTTCGTCCCGACGAGGAATACCGCCGCATCATCATCTTTGATTTCAAGCTTGCTGATTAGAGATAAGTGTGGCATCAGCTTTCAGCTATGCAAAAAGGACTATAAACTTAAAACTTAGAACTTAATACTAAAAAAATGAAACCGACATTATTTGTGCTTGCCGCAGGTATGGGCAGCCGTTACGGCGGCCTCAAGCAACTCGACGGTCTGGGCCCTCACGGCGAGACCATCATGGATTATTCGATTTATGACGCGATCCACAGTGGATTTGGCAAGGTTGTCTTTGTGATTCGCAAGGAC
>Ga0310694_10007179_pt1 | contig 10490 bp, 9 predicted proteins | sample 174DNAGHGhighgp2_FD_203884 | JGI IMG/M metagenome (GOLD analysis project Ga0310694, IMG submission 203884) | Sheep rumen microbial communities from Palmerston North, Manawatu-Wanganui, New Zealand - 1742 DNA GHGhigh gp2 (v2) (version 2) | ecosystem: Host-associated > Mammals > Digestive system >... | reverse complement strand
TATAGCGATTGTTGGAACGGGATATGTTGGTTTGGTGTCAGGAACATGCTTTGCTGACACTGGTGCCACAGTCACTTGTGTCGACGTTGACGCCCGTAAGATAGAGGCGCTGCAGCGTGGCGAGGTGCCCATTTACGAGCCGGGTCTTGAGGAGCTGGTGAAGAAGAATGTGGCAGCAGGCCGTCTGAAGTTTACTACTGATTTGGCATCGGTACTCGACGACGTGCAGATTGTGTTCTCGGCCGTTGGTACTCCTCCCGACGAGGACGGCTCGGCTGATCTGCGCTACGTGCTGCAGGTAGCCCGTACCATTGGTCAGCATCTGAACCACTATGTGGTGGTGGTGACCAAGTCGACGGTTCCCGTTGGCACGGCACGCAAGGTTCGCCAGGCCATTGAGGAGGAGCTGGCCAGACGGGGCGTGGACATCGCGTTCGACGTGGCTTCCAACCCGGAGTTCCTCAAGGAGGGTAATGCCATCAAGGACTTCATGTCGCCCGACCGCGTTGTCGTTGGCGTTGAGAGCGAGCAGGCTAAGAAGGTGCTGACGAAGCTCTACAAGCCGTTCCTGATCAATAATTTCCGCGTCATCTTCATGGATATTCCTTCGGCCGAGATGACGAAGTATGCCGCCAACTCGATGCTGGCCACGCGTATCTCGTTTATGAACGATATTGCCAACCTCTGCGAACGAGTGGGTGCAGATATAAATATGGTACGCGCGGGAATAGGCAGCGACACGCGCATAGGCCGCAAGTTCCTCTATGCCGGCTGCGGCTATGGCGGTTCCTGTTTCCCCAAGGACGTCAAGGCGCTTATCAAGACGGCCGACTGTGCAGGCTACTCCATGGAGGTGCTGAAGGCGGTCGAGCGGGTGAACGAGCGTCAGAAGTCTGTCCTTTTCGACAAGCTGGTGAAGGCTTTTGGCTCTGCTGAGAATCTCCGCGGCAAGACGATTGCCATGTGGGGACTGTCGTTTAAGCCTGAGACCGACGATATGCGCGAGTCGACGGCGCTGGTGATGATAGAGAAGCTGCTGGCAGCCGGTTGCCAGGTGCGTGCCTACGACCCCATAGCCATGGACGAGTGCCGCCGTCGCATCGGCGAGTCTGTGACCTACTGTCGCGACATGTACGACGCTGTGCTCGATGCCGATGCGCTCTTGCTGCTGACGGAGTGGAAGGAGTTCCGCCTACCTACATGGGGCGTCATCAAGAAAGCCATGCGCCAGCCTCTGGTCATCGACGGCCGTAACATCTTCGACGTTGAGGAGCTGGAGGAGAACGGATTTGAATATCATTGTATTGGCCGATGAGAAAGTTGCTGAAGATATGGTTCTGTAGCGCAGTCGTGCTTCTGCTGACGGGCTGTGGCTCCAAGGGGAGTGCTGAGGGTAAAGAAGGTGCTACCCAGGAAGACCGTGAGGCGAAGCGGCTGCTGCAAGGCGTGTGGGCGGACGAAGAGACGGAGGAGGTTTCGTTCTGGGCAAAGGGCGACACCATCTTCTATGCCGACTCCGTCAGCCAGCCGACGCGCTTTGCCATCATCGGCGACGAGCTGGTGCTCGATGCTACCGATGTCAGGTATCATATCGAAAAGCAGACGGAGCACACTTTCTGGTTCAGAAATCAGAACGACGACGTGGTGCGCCTGGTGAAGAGTAGTGACGCGCAGCCCGGCGATCTCGTGCAGGGCGGCACGCCTTCTGTCCTCACCTATACCGAGGTTGTCAAGCAGGACTCGGTGGTCATGTATTCCGGCGAGCGCTACCATTGGTATATTGCCATCAACCCGACGAAGTACAAGGTTCACCGGACGGCCTACAACGAGGATGGCGTCGAGGTCGACAACGTCTACTACGACAACATCATGCACGTCAGCGTGTTCAAGGGTTCCCAGAAGGTCTTCTCTCACGACTTCCGCAAGCAGGACTACCAGCAGAAGGTTCCCAAGGAGTTCCTGGGACAGTCGGTCTTGGGCAATATGGAGTTTGCCGGTATCGACGGCCGAGGGCTGCGCTTTGTCGCTACTGTCTGCATTCCCGATGGCGCCACTTGTTACAAAGCCGAACATCTTGTTTCGTTCGATGGTCGGCTGTCTACTTCGCTTATTGAGTATTAGGACTACGGTTGTGCCAGCCAGTCGTCAATCAGCATTCTGGCGATGCTGAGCTTCTCGGGGATGGTTGGCAGGTTGTCGCGCCGGAACCATCCGCCCTTGGCTATCTCGCTCCGTTGCAGGTGAATGTCGCCGCCCGCGTAGTCGGCGTTGAAGCCCACCATGAGGCCGCAGGGGTATGGCCATGGCTGCGAGGCGAAGTAGTGGATGTTCTTGATGCTGATGCCCGTCTCTTCCAATGCCTCTCTGGCAACGGCCTCCTCGAGTGTTTCTCCTGTTTCCACAAATCCCGCCACGAGTCCGTAGAAGTCTGTACGGAAGTTCTTGGCGCGCACCAGCAGCACCTCGTCGCCGCGATGGATGAGCACGATGACGGCCGTGGCCAGCTGCGGCCATACCTCCTTGCCGCACTCCGTACACTTCTTCGAAATGTCCGTGCTCATGTGCATCGGCGCGCCGCAGACGCCGCAGAAGTGGGTGTTCTGGTCCCAGTAGAGCAGCTCCTGGCACTTGCCGGCTTTCAGGTAGAGCGGCTTGCTCAGCTTGTAATAGCTCTGCCGGAGTGGGGTGGGGACGAGCGCCCCGTCCGCGGGTAGTGGTGTGTCTATGCGGTAGGTGGTCACGGGCGTGCCGTCGTCCATCGGCGCCACGTTCATCAGGTGTGTCCACGGCTTCACCTCCGTCGGCGGCTCGTCGGCCAGGGGAATGGTGAAAGTGCCGTCCGCCTGTTGCTCCAGTAGCAAGTCGTCCTTGCAGAACACAAAGTAATAAGTCTTCATGTTAACCTTGTCTTTCCTTTCTATTCTCGTCTCCTCGTTACTCGTTCCTCGAAAAAGACTCAATCTCCAAACAGTATTTTCCTGTCGCGTTCCAGGGCGGGCTTTACCCATTCCTCGGGGATGAAGCGCCAGTTGTGGTTAGGTTGCGGATTGATGACTCCCTGGCGCTCTATCTCTTTCGTCAGGTAGTATCGCTGGTCGAGTTCGGTGTGGAAGAGCACGCGGCTCTCGAGCGAGTCCTTGGGTATGCCGGCACCCCTGGTCAGCAGTTCGCCGCCGCCGTTGGCGCGGTAGCTGTTCATGACCACGCGGTACCACTTCTTCTCGTCAAACGGCTGGCCGTCAGTCATCTGCAGTATGCGCACCTTCTCGCCGTCGGGCTTCGTCAGGTCCACCTCGTAGTCGATACCGCAGGCCGAGTCGAAGTTGAAGGTGTAGTATTCGAATCCCGTGCGCTGCTGGTCTTCCGTAGCGTTGGGGTTAAGCCTCAGGGCGTGGTCATTGGGCGAGGTCATGGTGGTCGTCCACATGTCGTATGAAAACTCCAGGTGGCGGCGTATCTCCTCGCCCGTCATGCGGAGCACGTAGAGCAGGTTCTCGAAGCGGTAGAGCTTGAACATGTCGCCCTGTTTGACGTCGCCAGCCTCGATAACGCTATTGAACGACAGGGGCGCGTTGAACGAGATGTCGGCTTTCGATATCTGCAGTTGCAGGTTGTGGATGAGGTCGGTGAAGGCCGAGTTGCCGAAGAAGCTCTCGCGGGTGTAGATGGGGTTTTCGAAGCGACCAATCTTTCTACTTGTATAGTCTCTGATGCTAATTATCTGCGGCATGAATTGCTTGATCATCCGGTAGTCTGCCTTGATGTCGCTGACGCTGACGATGCGTCCCTCAATGTCCTTCTTCGTGAGGTGCCCGTTCGTGTAGGTCAGCACAATCTCCGCCTCTGCCACGTTGTGGACGTAGCACGAAGGGTCGATGATGAGCACCCTGTTGCCCTCCTTGTTGGTAATCCATTCGTTGTGCACCTGATGGTCGTGCCCGAAGAAGATGATGTCGAACCCCGGCACTTCGCGAGCCACGGCTGCCGTAGCGTTCTCCTCAGCCCCACGGTCGTCCACGATGCCGCCGTCGCGTCCGCTGTGGAAGAGTCCGAAGATGAGGTCCGGCCGCTCGTATTCCTTGATATACGCTATCCATTTCTTGGCGCAACTGACCATCTCCTCGAACTCCATGCCGTGCCAGACGCTCTCGTTGAGCCAATGCGATATGGTTGGCGTCAGCATACCGAGGATGCAGATCTTCACGCCGTCGCGGTAGTGCACGGAGTAGGGCTGCAGACCGTTGTATACCTGATAGGGCCGCCCGCCCGTGGGCTGCTCCTTGCCGACGATGTTGGCACCCAGCAGCGGACAGCGCACCTCGCGTATCCACTTGTCGTACACCTTGTGGCCCGGCTCAATGTCGTGGTTGCCAACGGTCTCGGCGTCGTAGCCCAGGTAGTTCACCACGCTTGCCGCCAGGTTCTCGTCCTCCGGCATGACATAGTTCGACCAGTAGACGCATGGCTGGCCCTGCAGTATGTCGCCGTTGTCGATGAGCAGCAGGCGGTCGCCGTACTCCTGGCGCTCCTTCTTGATATAGGTGCTTGCGCGCGCCAGCGTTCCCTTCAGCGTCTGCCCCTCCATGAAGTCGTAGGGGAAGAAGTGTCCGTGAACGTCGCTGGTTTCAATCACCTTCAGGTGCACGGTTTTAGTGCTTGAAGCGGCAGAGGCTCCGAGAAATACCATGATGGTAAGAGTGGTGGTTAGCAGTACTTTCTTCATGTGTGCAAAGTTACGAAAAGTTGAGCGCAAAACAAAAGAAATTCGTTTCTTTTTTTGCCGAGACGGAGTAACTTCGCGACTTTTGTCGCAGAGTTACGAAAAGTTGAGCGAAAAACCAAAGAAAAACTGGTTTTTCTTTCTTGTGTCAGAGTGCTGAGTTTGTAATTTGGGTTTTTCTGTATTCTGCAGTAAACACTGTGGCTGCGGCGAAGGTAAAGGCGATTTTTGCTTCTTTCGAAAGGCGAAAATAAAAGGTAAATTTTAGCTTCTTTCAAGGGTGGGCGCAATAAGTGGGGCTTATTTGGAAATAAGCGGGGGTTATTTGGAAATAAGCGAGGGTTATTTGGAAATAAGCGGGGGTTATTCGTCCTCTGTGACTTTGTCTCTTAGGCACTCTCGTTGGCTTCGCCGACTTCTGTCGCGACTCGGCCATTCAAACGAGTTTGATGGCTCTCGCTGCTCCATCGGTTCGGAAATGCAAAGAAAAACTTGTTTTCCTTTGGCATTTCGCTCGGTTTGCACTACCTTTGCACCCAAAATATGGAAAGATGAAAATCATTAAGTGGGGATTCATCGGCTGTGGCGAGGTGACCGAGAAGAAGAGCGGTCCCGCGTTCAGCGACGTGGCAGGCAGCGAGGTGGTGGCCGTGATGAGCCGTCACGAGAAGAATGTCAGGGCCTACGCCGTGAGCCACCACATACCGAAATGGTATACCGACGCGCAGGAGCTGATTGACGACCCCGACGTGAACGCCGTCTACATTGCCACGCCGCCGTCGAGCCACGCCACCTATGCCATTATGGCGATGAAGGCGGGGAAGCCCGTCTACGTGGAGAAGCCGCTGGCGGCGAGCTACGAGGACTGCGCCCGCGTGAACCGGGTGTCGGAGCAGACGGGCGTGCCTTGCTTCGTGGCTTACTATAGGCGCTATCTGCCTTACTTCCAGCGCGTGCGCCAGATAGTGGAGAACGGCATCATAGGGCGCGTCATCAACGTGCAGGTGAGGTTTGCCGTACCGCCTCGCGAGCAGGATTGTGGCGGGCCTGAGAACCTGCCCTGGCGCCTGCGTCCGGAGATTGCGGGCGGCGGCTACTTCTACGACCTGGCTCCCCACCAGCTGGACTTGCTGCAGGAGATGTTCGGCGTCATACTCGACGCCCAGGGCATGGTGGCCAACCGCGGCGGACACTACAAGGCGGAGGACACGGTGAGCGCCTGCTTCAAGTTCGAGAACGGACTGCCCGGCTCGGGCTCCTGGTGCTTCGTGGCTCACGAGTCGGCCCACGAGGACCGCATCGACATCGTCGGCGACTTGGGCTCGCTGAGCTTCTCGGTCTTCGACTATGCTCCCATCCGCCTGCATACGAGTCAGGGGACGGAGGTGCTGGAGGTGCCCAACCCGCCCTACGTGCAGTACCCGCTCATCAAGAACGTCATTGAGCACCTGCAGGGCCTCTCCGTCTGCACGTGCACCAGCGTGTCGGCCACGCCCGTCAACTGGGTCATGGATCGCATACTGGGGAAGATTTAGAAGAATTGAAGAATTGAAGAATTGAAGTTTTCGAGGAACGAGGAAAGGCTACGGGTAGGCGAGCAAAGCTCGGGAATGGGAGGAACGAGAATGGAGGATAGTTTCTTGAGGAGAATGTATAAATTGAAGCATTGAAAGAGTGATGACCAGGACCTTAATCCTTCTACTGATAGTGATGTGTGCGCAGGAGGCTCTCGGCATGAGTCTGCTGAAGCGCATTATTCGTGGATTCGACCGCCTCGACACACTCTATATTGAGCCGCAGCACTACAACATGACCATGATGATGCAGACGACCTATACGCTCGACCAGTACACCATAGTCAGCCAGCAAGGGCAGGAGGTGACGCTCTCGCCCGACCCGAAGCTGAAGGTGGGACCCTACTTCGGCTGGCGATGGTTCTTCGCCGGCTACACGTTCGACCTGCAGAATCTAGGCTTCAGCAACAACGGACAGAAGCGCGAGCTCGACCTCAGCATCTACTCCTCGCAGATAGGCGTCGACCTCTTCTACCGCCGCACGGGAAGCGACTATAAGCTGCGTAGCATCAATTTGGGCGACGACGTCGACACGAAGGTCTTGGAGAACGTGCCGTTCGATGGTGTCAGGGCTGGCATCACAGGACTCAACATCTACTACATCTTCAACCACGGACGATTCTCCTATCCGGCAGCCTTCAGCCAGAGCACGCTCCAGAAGGTGAGCTGCGGCTCCTGGATAGCCGGATTCGGATACACCCACAACTCGCTCGACCTGGACCACCAGAAGCTGCAACGCACCTTCGACCGCTACATGGGCGAGAACGTGGCCCAGGTGGACAGCAGTCTCTACTTCAACCACGTGCAGTATACGGACTTCGCCCTCTCGGGCGGCTATGCCTGGAACCAGGTGCTGCCTCACCACTGGCTGCTGGCGGCCAGCGGACAGCTGGCCATAGCCCACAAGCGATCGACGGGCGATGTAGGCGGCGACAACAACGACGATGCCGGCTTCAGCTTCAACAACGTGAACATCGACGGCGTGGGCCGCTTCGGCGTGGTCTACAACAACATGCGCTGGTATGCCGGCATGAGTGCCATCATCCGCACGAGCAACTACCACAAGCCCCGCTTCCGCACGAACAACACCTTTGGGAGCATCAACCTCTATGCCGGCATCAACTTCGGCATGAAGAGCAAATACAAGAGAAGATTGAAGAATTGAAAGATTGAAGAATTGAAAAATTGAAGAATTGAAAAATTGAAAAATTGAAGAATTGAAAAATTGAAGAATTGAAAAATTGAATTTTTTATTAGCAGCGGACTAACGCAGACTATACGGAAAGTTTTATAAAGTCCGTGACAGTCCGCTGCAAAAAGAATGAAGAATTGAAGAAATGAAAAGATATATATTAATAATAATAGGTGTCATGATGTGGCTGCCGATGGTGGCCCAGACTGTGGAGCCGGCCGACACGCAGCTGGTGAGCCGCCTGCTGAGCGAGGCGCGCCACCTGCCCGCGACGACGAACTACGCGCTCCACTTCGCCAGGAAGTTCATAGGACGCCCCTACGTGGCCCACACCCTGGAGGTCAACCGCGACGAGCAGCTCGTGGTGAACACCCGCCAGCTGGACTGCACCACACTCGTCGAGAACGTCACGGCCCTGACCCTCTGCGCGCAACGCCACCTCTATACCGTCCGCGACTTCATGAACGCCCTGATGGAACTGCGCTATCGTGGCGGCATACTCGACGGCTACGCCAGCCGACTCCACTACTTCACGGACTGGATAGAGGACAACAGCCGGCTCGGACTGGTGGAGGAGATACAGGAGCCGCGCCCGCCGTTTAACGCCACGCAGACGATAGCCGTCAGCTACATGAGCCAGCACCCACAGGCCTATCGCGCCCTGAAGAAGACGCCCGCCCTGGTGCCCCTCATCAAGGCTCAGGAAGACTCGCTTAACGGGCGACAGTACCGCTACATCGCCAAGGCCGACGTGCGCAACACGGAAGCCCTGCGCCAGGCCGTCCGCGACGGCGACATCATAGCCATCACCTGTCAGAAGCCCGGCCTCGACATCGCCCACCTGGGCTTTGCCGTATGGCGGCAGGACGGACTCCACCTGCTCAACGCCTCGCAGCTGCACAAGCGCGTCGTGGAAGAGCCGATGACGCTGGGCGAATATCTGAAGAAGCATCCCTCGCACACGGGCATACGAATTGTCCGCATATTGAAATAGTCAATTAACAACCAAAAACGAATAGAAGAATATGGAATTGCCTGATTTTATGAGCTACGCCAACAAGTTCTCGCAGAAGGACTTCGTTGACAAGATTGCACGCGTGGCAAAGCGTGCCGGAGCAAAATTGGTCTATGCCGCCCTGTTGCTGTTCTACACCTTGCAGAGCGACAAGATCAGCACCAAGGACAAGGCCATCATCGTCGGAGCCCTGGGCTACATGATCAGCCCTATCGACGTCATTCCCGACGCCATTCCCATTGCCGGACTGACCGACGACCTGGCCGTGCTGCTCTATGTGCTGAAGAAAATCTGGGTCGACGTAGACCCCGAGGTGAAAGAGCGCGCCAAGGCAAAGCTCAACAGCTGGTTCGACGACGACGAGATACAGGAGATAGAGACGCTCTTCGACTAACCCCTCATGTAGGGGTTGGTCGCGAGCTCCCGTCCGATGGTCGTCTGGGGCCCGTGTCCCGGCAGCACCACGGTGTCGGCAGGCAACTGCTTGAGCTTGTTCAGACTCAGCAGCATGTCGCTCCAGCTGCCGCCCTCGAAGTCCGTGCGGCCGATGCTCTGACAGAACAGGGTGTCGCCCGAGAAGAGCACACCCTCGGCCTGGCAGTAGAAACAGCAGGAGCCAGGCGAGTGGCCCGGCGTGGCAAGAACTGTCAGTTGGTGCGTGCCAAACGTAAAGGTGTCGTGCTCGTCGTAGGACGGCCCCAGGGGAGCCTGCTCCTCCTCGTAGCCCGTGCCCATCATCTGGCGCATCTGCTGGTCGAGGTCGGCAAAGCGCTCGTCGAGCCGTGGCAAGGACGGCTTCACGCCAAAGCGCCGCCAGAGTGCGGCATTTCCGAAGCAATGGTCGAAATGCGCGTGGGTACACAATACATTTTTTAGTCTGAGTCCCTGCTCCGTTATGTAGTTGGCAATGGCCTGGCGCTCAGCATCGTAGAGCGCGCCGCAGTCGATGATCACCGCCTCGAGGCTCTCGTCGCTGACCACGTAGCAGTTCTCCTGTAGCATGTTGCATACAAAGTGCTGTATCTTCATCATCTTTTATTATACGGGGACATGGATGACATACTTCTCTTTGAACCACTCCTCGGCAAACCATTGGCTGATGTCCTGCACCTCGGCGACGCGCTTGAACGGCTGGAGCTCGCCGTCGATGTTGCCGCCCTTGAGACAGATGACACCATTCGGCAGGACGTTCCTCTGCTGGCGCGAGATGTTCTTGCGCACAATCTTCAGAAGCTCGGGCAACGGCATGACGGCACGGCTGACTACGAAGTCGTAGAGCCCGCGCTCCTCCTCGCCACGCAGGTGGACGGCCTGGCAGTTCTTTAGCCCAATGGCCGCGATGACCTCCTGAGCCACCTTGATTTTCTTGCCCGTACCGTCGATGAGCTTGAAGCGGCATAGCGGCAGCATGATAGCCAGTGGAATACCGGGGAAACCGCCACCTGTGCCGAAGTCCAGTATCTCCGTGCCCGGCTGGAACCGGTAGGCCTTGGCGATGGCCAGCGAGTGAAGCACGTGGTGCTCGTACAGGTTGTCGATGTCCTTGCGCGAGACGACGTTAATCTTCGCGTTCCACTCCCTGTACAGCCCGTCGAGCATCGACAACTGACGACGCTGGTCGTCGGTCAGCTCCTTGAAGTATCTCTCAATAATCTCCATCCTCTTATCGTTAGTTTTAGCGTTTCACTTTCAGCTCGATCCTGCCCTCGCTATAGGGCGCTATCTCGTAGGGGTTGTAGACGAAGGTGACCTCGTCGTCGCCCACGATATAGTTCTCGGGCACGAACATATCCATAGAGTACAGATAGCCGCGCTCGTGCAACGCCTCCAGGTCCTTGCAGCCTGTCTTGTCCTGCAGCGCCTCGAGCAGCTTCGCGCAGAGCGGTCCCTCGTAGTCGGAGCCGAAGATGTCGGCCAGCGTCACGAGCTCGCCCGTCCCGGCGTCGAAGTTCATCGTCAGCAGCTGCGTGATGCCGTGGGCGCCACCCT
>Ga0310694_10007175_pt1 | contig 10495 bp, 3 predicted proteins | sample 174DNAGHGhighgp2_FD_203884 | JGI IMG/M metagenome (GOLD analysis project Ga0310694, IMG submission 203884) | Sheep rumen microbial communities from Palmerston North, Manawatu-Wanganui, New Zealand - 1742 DNA GHGhigh gp2 (v2) (version 2) | ecosystem: Host-associated > Mammals > Digestive system >... | reverse complement strand
ACGACAGTTGGCGACATGAACGGCGACAGGGGCATCAACGTGACCGACGTGACCTCCCTCGTGAACCTCATCCTCGGTAATGCCAACAGCAACATCATCATCGCCAATGCCGATGTCAACAGCGATGGAGGCATCAACGTAACCGATGTGACATCATTGGTGAACCTCATCCTCAACAGCAACGACAACATCTATAATGTCGTGGTCAACATTGACGGCAACACCATCACTTATAACGGCAGCAGTAATGGTGACCCGAGGGCTGGGGAAAACCACATCTGGGATGAATAGGTTGCCGACTACTGCCGGGACAAGTAGGAAAAAACAAGTCTGTCCCTATTGTGTACGAATCAATGTAGAGCCCAGGGTACCCACCTGTACGGCATAGACACCTGCGGGGCAGCCGACGGGCAGACTGACACGACCTTCCGAGAGAGGAGCAAAGGCCACGAGTCGGCCGTCAGTGGTGTAGATACGTATAGGTGTGCCGTTTTCAGCGCCTTCAATGAAGAGACGGCCGTCCTTCATGCGAAAGTTCACACCCTTGGGCTGATGCTGGCTGAGTGTTGGAATACTTGTGGAAAGTTCCAGCACGTGGAGTAAGCCCTTGTAGGCATCTATCTTGCCGTGACCATAGCGGATGGGGTCAGCCTCGGTGAATTCGTCCTTGGTGGCAGTGGCTGCGATGGTCACCCTGATCTGCTCATAGGTCAGGTCAGGCTTGGCCTCCAACCACAAGGCGATGATGCCAGCAACGGTAGGTGTTGCCATCGACGTGCCGCTATCGGCTCCCCAGATAAAGCCATCGGCATCCTTCACCACTACTTCTACATCTACGTCATCGTCTTCGTATCTTTCTAGGCTGTAATTGGGGTCGAAGTGGCTCAGCGCCGATATAACCAAGGTGCCCGGTGCAGAAACATAGGGATGATTGTGACCGGCTATGTCGGTACCATAACTGCTAAAGCTAGAGTATGCCCCCACAACGTCTTTCCCTGTGGGATTGTCATCCTCTATCAACTTGCCAATGATATTGACATACTCGTTCCTGGCCACCCACGAGCCAACGGAGACGATGGTTCCACCGGTAACGAAATCACCCGCGGAATTGCTTGTGACGCCTTCGGTGTAATAGTCGGTTCCGGGCATTGTTCCAAACCCTGTGCCGCTGCCCCACATATCGACAACGTTGTTCTCCGGACAGGTAATGTGAAAGACAAGTCTGTTTCTGCCCGCCGTTGATATACCTTCAAAAGACATTCTTGCACGCCCGTCTTCCATCGTGCTTATACTAAAAATCACCTGACCAATTATAACCGCCGCCAGATGGCTTCTAATGTCTTCATAAGGTGTTGTCGTGTCATCACTGTCGTCAAGCTCAAAACAGAAACTGCAACCGCCGTCAACACTTGACAGCGGCTGTGAGCGCCACTTCTCTTTCTTCGTTTCCCCGTCAATTATTCCAATTTGGAAGCTCATATCACCTGCCTCGCGGGTAAAGACATATGCCATCGGAACTCCTTCGATAACGGTATGCAGGGTATCATTACCGACAAGCGTCCGAGTGACGTAGCTAGCCTCGCATGCTTCGTTACCTGTGGCCATGGTCATGTTGGTGTTTTCGCGTGCCAACTGCTCCAGCATCGACGCAGACATGCTCGTACCGTCGAGCGGTCCGTCGTGACTGTTCAGACTCATGCTGATAACGTAAGGCTTGCCTACGCGCTTGGCATAGTCGCGGATATAGAGAATGCTTTGCATGATGCGGTAGCCTAAGTTATCGCTATTCTCCTTTTTACGTTCCTCATCATTTAGAACATTATATGAGCAAAGCACCAAATCAGCATCGGGAGCCATGCCTCCTGCCCAGTCGAACGTTGCCCCTGCTGCTATGGCGGCACAGTGTGAGCCGTGGCTGTTATTCTCTTCATCGGTTCCTAATTCGAGGATTTCCTCTGGCTTGGTGTAGGCCTTGCCTGCCAGTTCTGTGCCGTCAAGAGTCGTCACCACCTCGCCACCTTCATAGCGTGTAAAACTTGGTATAAAGACCGCTTTGATGCGGAGGTTGCCCTCTGCATCCTTGAACGAAGGATGGAGAAAGTCGAAGCCAGAGTCGATGATACCCACGACAACCCCGAAGGGGTGGCAGAGCAACGATATGAAGTGTATGAAGTTGTCATTCTGCCACCCCTTCGGGGTTGTTGTTCACACCATGCTTTTAGCAGGGGTTCCGTGCTTCGCACTCCACCACCTGCCTGTACTCTGTCCACTCCTTCGGGGTTCGTTCAACATCAAACCAAGATAAAGCAAATCATCAAGGATGAAGTAAAAAATCCTCACAAAAGGAGGCATTTTAATGGTATCATCGTTTGATTATCCACACAACTTTTTAAAAGAATATACTGTAAATAATTGTATATCAATACAACCGGACTTCCGAAACTTAAGTTAGTAAGAATTAGTATAACCCTACGGCATTGGCCCCTTTGCAGTCTGGCACAAGACCTGACCCTACTGGGGAGGAGATATGCGCACCGATTGTTGGACGAGATCTCTTGACATAGAAAGCGAAACGTAATCTTTATGAAAAAACAGATTACGAAATGGACACCCTAAATTGGAAATTTGGAAGAATATGACAATCTTTCAGTGGACACGAAAAATTTTAGAGTTCAAAAGATATATCAGAATTCTTTTTTTTCAGGCAAACCGTCTTTCTGGTTCTTCCACCAAGGATTCAAGAAGATAGCCGCCCTTCAAGCCGCGTGTCCACTCCTTTCAACATACGCCAAATTGCAACGATTGCACTTTTTTTTGTCATCTTTTCTGGAAAAGGAGGCGATTTCCGAAAAAAAATTGGTACCTTTGTCTATGGCTTGATGTATTTTGTATGACAAATTTACCACACAAGCATACGAAAAAGTTTGTAAAAGCAGAATCTTCAAACCACTTACTTTGAAAAATTTATAAGATAAATTTACTTCCAAAACTTAGAATTTAAGTTAATAACTTTGTAGTCTAATTTGCCAAACAATGAAGAGATTACCAACGATTGTTATTTTATGGTTCTTGATGGCTGGATTCGCCAACGGTCAAGGCAGCGCCTCCGTTGACAAATGGGCACCTTGCGGTCCCGTGCCATCGGAAAACCAGTTGCGCTGGCAAGAGATGGAGATGTATGCGTTCATCCACTACTCGATGAACACCTATACCGATGAGGAATGGGGCTTCGGCAACGAGCCGCTGGAGTTGTTCAACCCCTCCGACCTCGACTGCCGTCAATGGGCACGCGTCTGCAAGCAGGCAGGCATGAAAGGCATCATCTTCACCGCCAAGCACCACTGTGGCTTTTGCATGTGGCCATCGAAATATACGGAGTACTCGGTGAAGAACACCCCATGGAAGGACGGCAATGGCGACGTGGTGCGCGAACTGGCCGACGCCTGTCGGGAAGAAGGGTTGAAATTCGCCGTCTATCTCTCTCCATGGGACAGGAACCATAAAGATTACGGCAAACCGGAATATGTGACCTATTTCCGCAACCAACTGCGCGAGTTGCTGACCCAGTACGGCGACATCTTCGAGGTGTGGTTTGATGGTGCCAATGGAGGCGACGGCTGGTATGGCGGCGCCAACGAGACCCGGCGCATCGACGGCAAGACCTATTACCAATGGGCCGAGACATTCCGCATGATTCGGGAGTTGCAGCCGAATGCCGTCATCTGGAACGACGGTGGCGACCGCGGCGACCTGCGCTGGGTGGGCACTGAAGCCGGCAACGTGGGCGAGACCAACTGGAGTCTGATGCCCGGCAAGGGCGACACACCCTGGCACATGCTGCACTACGGCGTGGAGGACGGCGATGTGTGGTGTGCCGGCGAGACCAACACCAGCATCCGCCCGGGGTGGTTCTACCATGAGACGGAGAACGAGCATGTGAAAAGCCTGTCGAAACTCATGGACACCTATTACAAGAGCGTAGGCCGCAACTCGTGTCTGTTGCTCAATTTCCCCATTGCTCCCAACGGCCGCATCCATCCCACCGACAGCCTGCGAGGCATCGCATTCAAGAAAATGATTGACGAGGTGTTCAAAAACGACCTCGCCCGAAAGGCAAAAATAAAGACCCAAGGGAATGAGACCCTTGTCACATTCAAAAAGCCAACGGCATTCAACCGTTTCGTAGCCGAGGAAGACATCCGTTACGGCCAGCGCGTGAAGAAATTCTCGCTCGAGGCTTTTGTCGATGGCAAGTGGATTTCGCTGAAGGACGCACTGGTGGACAATGGCGACGGACTGACCACCATCGGGCATCGTCGCATCATCTGCTTCCCCACCGTCACTGCCACCAAACTCCGCTTCACCATTCTCGATGCGAAATGCGCCCCCATCATCAAGCGCACCTCCGTCTATTTGGCACCAGGGCTGACAGCCGACATCCCCGACAGTGGGGAGAAGCGCAGCAGCAACCTCCACTACTTCTTCAGCAACCCCAAGCAGATGATGATTAACTGGGACGCAGAGCAGACCATCACCTCGTTCCGCTACCTGCCACCTCAGAACACCCGCGAAGGCACTGTCACCCATTACACCCTTTGGGCATCCACCGACTGGTCGAACTGGACAAAAGTGGCTTCAGGCGAATTCTCCAACATCGTCAACAACCCTATCTGGCAAACCATCAAGTTCCAACCCGTCAAAGCCAAAATCCTTCGTCTCGACGCCGACCGACTGGCCTCGGGAGAACGCATGGCCTTTGGCGACATAGAAATAGAAACGAAATAGAAGTGTATGAAGAGATTATTGAGAAGATACCTCGTCTACATTGCCTCTGTGCTGACCATCTCTGCACAAGCGCAAAACCTTCATTCCGACAACGGAACGACAGGATTGGCTGCCCCCGATTGGGAAAACCCCGCCGTGCTGGGCATCAACAAACTGCCTTATCACGCCACGTTGCAACTGCCTTCGAAATGGAAGGAGTGCAAGGAGATTGTCTCGCTCGACGGCGAATGGCAGTTCCATTGGAGCCGGAATCCTCAGGAAAGACCTGCCGAATTTTACCGTGAGGATTACGATGTGAGCGATTGGGACAAAATAAAAGTGCCGGGCAACTGGCAGACACAAGGTTTTGGCACGCCCATCTACACCAATATCGACTACCCCTTCAAGCGCAATCGGCCCAGCGTGACGAGTGAACCGCCACGCGATTGGACGGCATACGAGAACCGCAATCCCGTGGGGTCGTATGTGACTTTCTTCGACGTGACGAAAGAGATGCGCTCTCAAAATCTTATTCTTCACTTCGGTGGCGTGCATTCAGCATTTTACGTCTGGCTCAACGGACAGAAAGTAGGCTATAGCCAGAACTCGATGTCGCCCGCCGAGTTTGATGTGACGAAATACGTCAGGGAGGGCAAGAACAAACTCGCCGTAGAGGTCTATCGCTGGTGCGACGGCAGTTACCTCGAAGACCAGGACATGTGGCGGCTGTCGGGAATCTTCCGCGAGGTGCAGTTGTGGGTGCGTCCGCTGGTGCACATCGCCGACTATCAGGTCGAGGCCGTTCCCAATGCCGACTACTCAGACTTCACCGTCAAAGCCAAGGTCTCCATTTGCAATACAGGCAAAAAAACCGCTAAGAATCAGTTGGTTGAACTGGAGATTGCTTGTCCCGAACTATATGGAGTCAACACGAATCCAGGCCATCGGAATGCTACCAACTACCGTATCCCCAAACTGCCCGCCGGAGATACGACTACCGTTGAACTCAGTTTCCACTACGGCACCCCGCCTCGTCTGTGGTCTGCCGAGAAGCCTTGGCTTTATCCTTTCACTTTGGAATTGCTTGGCACGAAGGATAACAGAAACCATGAAAAATTTGAATATCACTTTGGTGTAAAGCGCGTGGAATGCGTGGGCGAGGTGTTCAAAATCAACGGCAAGAATGTGAAACTGCGCGGCGTGAACCGGCACGACCATCACCCCCTGACAGGTCGCTACGTTGACAACGCCACCTACGAGGAGGACATCCGCCTGATGAAGCAGGCCAACATCAATTTCCTTCGCACGAGCCACTACCCCGACCGCGAGTACCTTTACGAACTCTGCGACCGCTGGGGACTCTACGTGATGGACGAGGCCAACCAGGAGAGTCACGGTTATGGCTATGCCAACGAGGAGATGGGGCACGATGCCGCCTGGCGCGACGCCCACGTGGACCGTGCCGAGTCGCTGGTGAAGCGCGACTTCAACCACCCCTGTGTCATCCTGTGGAGCCTGGGCAACGAGGGCGGCGTAGGACCGAACATCCAAGCGATGTATGACAGGGTTTGCCAACTCGACTCCACTCGTTTGCCCTTCTACGACTGCCATCCCCGCTACTCTGCCCTCCACGACTTCGGCTATCCCTCTCCCGAGGTGCTGAAGAGAGAGGCTGAGAAGGAAACGGAGAAGCCGCTGATAGCTCGTGAGTATGCCCATGCCATGGGCAACTCCATGGGCAACCTGCAGGAATACTGGGACGTCATCTATGCCGACTCCAGCATCGCCGGCGCCGCCATCTGGGACTGGGTGGACCAGGGACTTGTCAAGAAGGAGAACGGAGTGGAATTCTTCGCCTATGGCGGCGACTACGGCGACAAGCCCAACCTCGACGCTTTCTGCATCAACGGACTGTTGGCTCCAGACCGCAAGCCGCATCCTCACTACTACGAAGTGCAACACGTGTATCAGCCTCTCCACTTTGAACTCCAAGGCAACCGACTGCGCATCGTCAACCGCGATTTCTTCACCGACGTCAGTGAGTACGACATTGTCTGCGACACCACCGTCATCGACGGAGAGCGGTTGATGAATGTCTCTGCACGGCTGAAGGAAGACAAGCCGTGGGCAAAGAAAGGATTCGTGGTGGCTAGCGAACAGTTCGTGCTCTCTCCCTATGATTTCCCCGAAGTGGTTAAAGCCGCTGACAAGGCTGCCGCCAAAGGAGTTACCATCGACGGGAACAACCTCGTCTCTTGGATGATCGATGGCTGCGAGATGCTGCAGGCGCCACTCGAGCCTTATTTCTGGAAACCCGAGAACGACAACCAGCATGCCGCGGGTTTCGCACGAAGTTCTGCCGTATGGAAGGAGGCCACCGATGTAACGGTGAAATACACTGCCATCAACGACCACAGCATCCTGGTGGAATTGGACTACCATCCCTCTGGCACCGACAAACCCCTGCTTCCCAAGTTGGGTATGCGTATGCGACTGCCGGCAGACTTCACCAACATCGAGTATTTCGGCCGTGGTCCGTGGGAGAACTACCCCGACCGCAAGCGCAGCGCCTTTTTAGGGCGGTACGATATGCCGCTATCCGAATATGAGACCGAATACGTCCACCCGCAGGACAATGGCTGCCGGACAGATGTCAGGTGGTTCAGTATCACCAATGGGAAGAAGACCCTTAGAATCGAAGGCCTGCAGCCTCTCTGCATCCGAGCATGGGACTATGGCGAAGAAGACCTTGAAGGCGTGCGTCACCCCCACGAAATCCAGCGCGGCCGTTTCGTCAACCTGAACATTGACCTGAACATCCATGGCGTGGGCGGCGTCGATTCCTGGGGGCAGCCCACCCTGCCACAATACACCATCGATGGGAACAAGCCTTACCACTTTGGTTTCATCCTTGATTGGCAATAGTGCGTTTGTTTATCCATACGATGATGGAACAATTCACCATCTCAGGCACCGCTTTTTACTCACTGTCCACTTTTTCAAGTGGACTCGGTAAATATTTCATATAACAATTGCATATTTCATATTTACTATGTATCTTTGCTTCAAAATTGACATATCCTTGACCAAATGAATGGTAAAGGCCAGTAGAGAAAAGACAAAATCATCAAGAAATGACGACACCAAAGATAGGACTGAGAATCTGTGGTACCAAGGAGCGCAGAGGTGGATTCCAGCCCCTCGTGGCTGTCGGCGTGCTTGCCGACGGCGAGGCCGGCAACATGGACCGCGTGCCATCAATAGCAGAAAAGCCAGCATATGTGTTGAAGCATGCTTCCGACCATACGCTCTATATGCTCATCGACAGAGGCGTGAAATCGTTCGACGCCGATGCTCCGGGCGTGCTCACCATCGCTCTCACCATCCCCGGCGACTTCCAACTGGCCTATATGAAGAGTCCGTACACGCTCTTGCAGGAGATTTACGAGACCTTCAAATCCAATTACATGACACGGCTCTCCGACGGGCGCGACAGCTTCATGGACAAGGATGCCGAGTCGGGAATCTTCCGGCAAATCATCGACCGCTATTCCCTGGTGCCCCGGCCATGTCCACTGATACCGATGGCGCCGCAATGCCCCACCGGTATCCTCAGGGTGCCAAAAGAGAAGTTGGAAGGATTCTTCAGAGACACCAACTACGATGAATTCAAACAATTCAGTGACATCGAGGTGGGCACGGAATGTGTTTGTTCACCTGGCTTGGAAAATCTTGACATACCGAAGCTCCCCATGTATGAGCTATGGTTCAACGGCCAGAAGACGGGAAGATTCTACCGACAAAAGCCTGGAGAGGACACGCTGACGATTGAGAAGAAAGGTTTTCAGCCGATAAACATCACGCTGCAAGCATTGATGGAGGCTCCCAACCAACGCATTGTGCTGGATGACATCACCGTAGAACTTGACATGATGAGGACCCGCATCCTCTTTAACACACAGCAAAGCGTTCCTCCACGCCTGGCTTTCAAATGGCGCTTCGATAATGAAAACGCCAAAAGCGAAGCCACTTCCATGATCAGCAATGGAAGGTTGAAAATCAAACTAGGACAAAATGACGTGTCAAGGTTTGCCGTGTCTGGTGAGCAAGTTGAACTGGGCGACATAAACATCTACAACACAGCGGTCACCATCTCACTGGAACATACATCCAAATATGATTTCAATGTCAGCAAGCATGTCATCGAGAAGAATAACCAGAGGCTGCTGCTCATCAAGATCAAGGTGACGACAAAGAGTGCGGATGCTGTTCATTCTCCTGAGGAAAAAACAGAAGGCGGCGACATCCCTGAAGGCAGACATTTTTCCAAGAAAGCCATTGCCATCACGCTCTGCGGATTGCTATTGGGACTAGGGGGAATATTCGCGATTTACAAAATGCTTTCCCAACCCGATGATGTTGTTGCAAAGAATGAGCCAAAGAATCCTCCTGCGGTAATGGCTGATGCAGGAAAGGTGAATCCAAGTGACAGCGCCAATCAAGAGCAGAAGCAGGAAGACTCCATTGCAAGTCCTGCTGTAACGGACTCAGCAAGTAACAACACCGCCCAAAACGCCGAACAACCTAAGACAAAAGAAAAAACGAAAAAGAATGATGGCGGAGGAACATACGGTGGAGGGACATATGACGGAGGAGCATACGACAACATATACGGTGGAAGTTCTTCTGGTAGAGGAGCATCAGGCTCATCCATGTCGAAGACCGATGCCATTGGCGTCCTGCTTAGTAGGCAAGGCAATATGGACGCAGCTCGAAAAGCCTTGTTGCCCCAGGAAATCAATGACATCGAGGTTGTCGGGGCATTGAACAACAAGTCAGATGAAGCAAACCAAATCATCAGCCAATTAAAGTCTGGGGACATAACACCAGCAGAAGCAAAGAAAAGAATGCAGGAGTTGGATAAATCAGGCGGCGGAAACTTTGGCTATGGTGACAGCGGTAATGTCGGTGGCGGTCCAATGACTAAAACCATCGCTATTCGAATCTTGCTCGGTGAAAGATTAGGCAAGCCGGAAGATGCAGAAAAGTTGTTGGGTGCTGATGCAAAGACTGTCAGGAATATCAGAAGCACATACAGCAAATTACCTGAAGCAAGGAAAGAGAAAGCGGCACCTATAATAGAGCAACTTAAAAGTGGCGCTTTGACTCCCGCTGCTGCACTACAGAAACTGAGCAATATCATCAATGGATGATAAAAAGAGCATTGTGCTTGCTTCTATAGCTCTCACCCTTTCACGACAATAGCGGGGCAAACGGGCATGGCTTTGAGGTTTTGCTTTAATTCGTCTTTTGAGCCGTAAAGTACTCACTTGTTCTGAGAAGAGCAAACTTCTGAAATAGGATGTCCAATTTGTTGTATCAACTTTTAATCAAAAACCCCAGCCCCTTTGCGGTCAGGCACAAGACCTGACCCTACAGAGGAGGTGATATGCGCACCGGCCGCTTGCTCACGACGACGCTGGGAAGCGTCGCCCCCTAAAAACTAACTACATCGTGAGCAAGGGGGGCAATTTTCAATCTTCAATCTTCAATCTTCATTTTTCAATCTTCAATTTTCAATTTAGGACGTCCAATTTGTTGTATCGACTTTTAATCAAAGACCCCACCCAAGCCCCTTTGCGGTCAGGCACAAGACCTGACCCTACAGGGGAGGGGATATGCGCACCGGCCGCTTCTCACGACGACGCTGGGAAGCGTCGCCCCCTAAAGT
>Ga0310694_10007174_pt1 | contig 10496 bp, 5 predicted proteins | sample 174DNAGHGhighgp2_FD_203884 | JGI IMG/M metagenome (GOLD analysis project Ga0310694, IMG submission 203884) | Sheep rumen microbial communities from Palmerston North, Manawatu-Wanganui, New Zealand - 1742 DNA GHGhigh gp2 (v2) (version 2) | ecosystem: Host-associated > Mammals > Digestive system >... | reverse complement strand
TCTGGGTGGTCACCGGCTGCCCACTGCCCACTGCCATCCCAGCCAGCGCCTGCGCGTGGATGCTGCTCTCCGGCGTGGTGGGCTACGTCGTGGGCGACTTCTGCCTCTTCCAGTGCTACATCATCATCGGCTCGCGCTACGGCCAGCTCTTCATGACCCTCGCGCCGCTTGCGGCGGCGCTGGCAGCCTGGGTCATGCTTGGGCAGCAGATGCCGCCCATGAGCGTCGTGGCCATGGTGGTCACCCTCTGCGGCATCGGCATCACCGTCATGGGCCGGGGCAGCCACCACGCCCTGTCGCTCAAGCTGCCCCTCGCCGGCGTGCTCTATGCCGTGGGCGCAGCCCTCTGCCAGGGCGTGGGGCTGGTGCTGAGCAAGGTGGGCATGGACTGCTACGGCCCCACCGACATGCCCCAGTGGATGGTGCCCTTTAGCGCCAACTTCCTACGATGTATAGCTGGCATCGTGGGTTTCACCTTATTATTATATAAGCGCGAGACACTGGTCTCGCTGCGCCCGGCCCTCACCGATGCCAAGGGCGTGGCCGTGGCCGTGGCCACCACCGTCTTCGGACCCTTCGTCGGCGTGGGATTCTCGCTCATGGCCGTGCAGCTCACATCGGCTGGCGTGGCCTCGACGCTCATGGCCCTCACGCCCATCATCATCCTGCTGCCCTCCTACTGGCTCTTCCGGCAGCCCATCACGTGGAAGACCATCGTGGGGGCCGTCGTCGCCGTGGTGGGCGTAAGCCTCTTCTTCCTGGCCTAAGGGCTAATGCCAGCAGGCCACCATACGCCAGAATTCACAAACCCAAGCAATACACACAACATGAGAGATTTCCTTTATTACGCGCCGACGGAAGTGGCGTTCGGCAAAGAGAGCGAGGAGCAGGTGGCTCCTTTAGTGAAGAAATATGGCGGCACGAAGGTGCTGGTGCACTACGGCGGCCAGAGCGCCATTCGCTCTGGCCTGCTCGACAAGGTGTGCCGGCTGCTCACCGAGGGCGGCATTGACTACGTCAAGCTCGGCGGCGTGGTGCCCAACCCGCGCCTGTCGCTCGTACACGAGGGCATCGCCCTCTGCCAGAGGGAGAAGGTAGACTTCATACTGGCCGTTGGCGGTGGCAGCGTCATCGACTCTGGCAAGGCCATAGCCATGGGCGTGGCCAATCCCGGACAGGAGGTGTGGCACTTCTACCTCTCGCTGGCCCAGCCGCAGGCGGCACTGCCCGTGGCCTCGGTGCTCACCATACCCGCCGCTGGCAGCGAGATGAGCGAGTCGACCGTCATCACCAACGAGGACGGCGGCGTGAAGCTGGGCTACTCCAACGACATACTCCGGCCCAAGTTTGCCATCATGAATCCTGAGCGTACCTACACCCTGCCGCCCTACCAGACGGCGGCGGGAGTCACCGACATGATGATGCACACCATGGAGCGCTACTTCACCAAGGACGACGACATGGACCTCACCACCGACCTGGCCGAGGCCGTGCTCAAGCGCATGAAGACCGCCGTCTTTGGCGTGCTGGCCAATCCCAGCGACTACCGACAGCGCGCACAGGTCATGTGGGGCGGCAGCGTGGCACACTGGGGGCTCACTGGCATGGGCGTGAGCGAGGACTGGGCCACCCACCAGCTTGAGCATGAGCTGAGCGGCATGTTCGACGTAACCCACGGCGCCGGGCTGGCAGCCGTGTGGCCCAGCTGGGCACGCTATACCATGCACGAGAACCTGAGCCGATTCGTGCGCTTCGCTGTCAACGTGATGGACGTGCCCAACGACTTCGCCGACCCTGAGGCAACTGCCAACAAGGGCATAGAGGCCATGGAACGCTTCTACCACGCCATTGGCATGCCCATCAATATCCACGAACTCATAGGTCGTGACATCACCGACGACGAGATAGCCGAGATGGTGCGCAAGTGTAGCCGCGACGGCAAGGCCACCTGCGGCTCGCTCAAGGTGCTCCACGCCGCCGACATGGAGGCTATCTACCGCATGGCACGATAGTCCAGGCGATAGGCATTGGCCCCCACCTCCGGCTCCTCCCCGAGGGGAGGGAGAAAACTCCACCCCAACCCCTCCCCTCGGAGAGTGGTTGGGGTGGGGGCTTTTTCTGCGGCGGACAAGGCGGTAGCCTCTCCCCGCCCCTCAAGGGGAGGGGTTGGGGGTGGGGGCTGTAATTTTATTCTTGCATAATTATGCGTACAAATTGAACACTTTAACATTCAAAAAAGGGTACGCCAAAATTAAGCACTGACTTTCGCGCAATAGTCAGTGCTTTTCGAAAAATAGTCAGTGCTTTTCGAAAAATAGTCAGTGCTTTTCGCGCAAAAGTCAGTGCTTATTTTTCCGAACTCGTAACTTACTGTGGCTGAATGGTTTCCCGTTGGGCGTTTTTCGTGCTGTAAGGTTGGTGGACGCTCGGTCGGAAAAAATGTTTGCATCCAATAGCGCGGGTAGCCTTGTGCTGGCACAAAGGGCGGCGCTTACGGCATGGGGAAGCCACCGAAGGCGGGCATCTTCTTCTCCACTGGCTGCTGTATGTGTGGCTCGAAGTCGGTGTCGAAGCGAGCTATTTGCTTGTCGAGGAAGGCCAGGCGGTTGATGAGCCACTCCTTCAGGGTGGCTATCTCCTCGTCGTAGGAGCACACGCGGTAGGCTGCAAACCAGCCTATCATGTCCATGCCTTCGAAACCACCGAACGCCGGGAAGCCTCCGAAGCCTTCGGGCATGGGCGGGAAGCCCTCGCTGCCCGTTGGCATGGGTGGGAAGCCCGTGAAGCCTTCCGGCATGGGTGGGAAGGCACCGCCCATGGGCATTGCGGGGAAGGTGGCGGCGGTGGCCTGCTGTTGGGCGTGCTGCCGCTTCTGCTCCTCGGTGACAAGCAGCTCGGGGTAGCGCTCAAAGTGCCGGTCAATGGCGGCTGCTATGAGCTGTGCGTGGCGGTCGATGTAGTTGGTGATGGCAGTGTCGCTGAGCGCGCCGAGCCGCAGCTGCTGGTAGCGCTGTTTCACGGCGTGGCGGAAGGCTGGGTCCTGGAGCAGGCGCTGCCATAGGGCTGGCGTGGGCTGTGTGCTGCCCCCCTCGAAGCACCAGGCTTCGGGCTTGTTGGCATTGCAGAAGTTGCAGTTGCCGTAAGCGAGGTTGTAGTCCCATACCGGCCCGGCCACGAGCTTGCCCCCCGTGCCGTCGGCGCGCAGCTTCTCCTTGTAGAAGTAGGCACTGCGCTTGTAGCCGTCGGCGTTGAGGCTTAGCTCGGTGTGGATGAAATAGTCTACGAAGGAGGGCACGTCGATGAGGCGGCTGTAGCCCCACTGCGGGTCGGTGAAGTGGGGCGACTGTATGGTCAGCTCCACGCTGTCGACGAACTGCTCTATGTAGTCGAGCTGCTGGGGCTGCAGCTTCTTCTTCTTGGGGTAGATGCACGACCAGGTGACCTGGCTGGTCATGCAGCCCTCGCCTATGCCGGGCACCTTGGAGGGAAAGGTGGCATCGTCGGCGTTGTAGGTGTCGATGCGCAGCAGGTAGCCTCCGGTGAGCTGCCTGCCTTCGGTGTCGCTCTTCTTGAGCTTAGAGATGTCGACGCGGGCGCTGTCGCGGCTGATGGCCTCGGCGAGTATGTAGATGCCTCGGTAGTCGCCGTTGAGCCGCAGCTCCACCATGCGCGTGCGTGGCGCCCAGTGGCCCATGTCGCGCCAGAGCTGGAAAGCCAGCGGGTCGCGCACCATCGACACGTCGTTGTAGGGAGCCAGCAGCACCCACTTGTCGTGGGCGGGCATGCCCAGCAGCGGCGCGTGGGCTTCGCGTCCCAGGCTGTCGCGCAGCTCCAGGGTGTACTTCTTCTGGTTGAAGCTGAGCGAGCTGTTGCCGCGTAGCTTGATGCCTATGGGGCCGTTGTAGCCGTCGACAACCATGTGGGCAGGCACCTTCGAGCGGGCGTTGAGGGCCGTGTCGGCGGTGATGGCGACGAGCGGGAGCGAGCCTGGGCGTTGGCCCTGGCCGGTGCTCCGGGCTGTGGTGGTGCCCAGTGCCGGCTGGGCGCACGCCAGCAGCAGGGCGATGGCTGTGGTGAGTGGCTTCATGGTGCGGAGATACCGCACCACACTGAACGGCTTCATGGTGCGGAGATACCGCACCACACTGAACGGCAATGGTAGCGCAGTGTGTGTGGTGATGGGGGGCATGTAATGAATAGTTGATAATGGCATTGTCTTATCGCTTCCGCTTCTTCACGGGCGACTCTTGGCCGAAGAGGTACTGAGGCTGGTAGCCACCGAAGTCGACGACAATTTTCTCGAACACTATGCCGGGATGGCAGGGATGGAGCTTAAGTTCATGCTCGCTGGTGTTGCCTACGGGCAGCTCCACCACATTCTCCACGACGCGGCGCGCCACGGTGGGGTAGTACTCGGAGTACATGTAGGGCTGGCGGTCGACGAGCGTCTTGTTGAAGTTTACCTTCTGGGCATAGCTATAGTCGAGGCTTACGGTGTACTCATGGCCGCCCTGGTTGAGGAAGTCGAGCGTCGACTTCACCACCACGTGCACCTTCACCTTGTCGATGCCCTTGGGCAGTGCGAAGCGGTAGGAGAGCTGGGCCTCGCCCACGGGCTGCGTGTAGGGCGTGAGGGCTATGCCGCTGCGTGTGCGTCCGAAGCTGGGGTAGACGGTCCAGGTGGTTCCCTGCGGCGCGTTGGCGAGGTGGTAGTGGTCGGCCTCCATGGCCACGTAGCCTGCCGAGGGGCTGAAGACGTAGCCTCCTGTCAGTGGGCTGTCGTCCACGTGCTGTGTGCGGGGCAGGATGTCGCGCGGGAAGTTGTCGTTCCACGAGCGGTAGCCTATGTGCTTCTGCGTCATCATGCCGTCCCACTTGCCGCCGCTCAACACCTTATTATAATAATGGCAGAGGGCGGAGTCGCGCTTGAAGCACCGCTCCACCTGCTGCGCCCAGCCGTTGGCGTCGGGGTTGCCCTGCTTGGCGAGGTAGAGGTTCATGGCCTGTGAGTAGTACATGTCGTAGAGGTTGGCCATGGCCTGTACGGGGAAGAGCACAAGCTGGCGGTAGAAGTCGCGTGCGGCGGCGGGCACGTCGTCGAGCAGTCGCAGGGCCCGCAGCTCGAGCCGCTGGTAGTCGTCGGCCACCTGTCGCCACTCGCCGCTCTCCAGGTTGTAGGTCTGGGCGTCGAGCATCTCTGGCGTCACGCGGGCCATGTAGCGGCAGTTGTCGTTGTAGATGTCGGCGGCCTCCTCGGCGGCAAAGCCGCTGAGCACTGTGGCAAAGAACTGCCGTGTGTGCTGGGTGACGGTTTGCTGTGTGTATTGCTTGGGGTTCCAGGCCATGTCCATGAAGAGCTGTATGGGGTACTCCATGGGCTTGAGGTCGCCCACGTTGAGTATCCACATGCGGCTGATGCCGAAGTCGTAGGCCAGGGAGAGCTGCTCGAACATCTGCTGCGACTGTGTGACGTTGAGCCACTTGGTGTTGCGGGGGGCGCCCACGTAGTCGACGTGGTAGTAGAGTCCCCAGCCTCCGGGGTGGCTGCGCTCCTTGTCGTTGGTGGGCACGCGGCGCACGTTGCCCCAGTTGTCGTCGCAGAGCAGTATGAGCACGTCGTCGGGCACGCGCATACCCTTGTCGTAGTAGTCGAGCACCTCCTTGTACAGGGCCCACATCTGTGGCGTTTCCTTGGCGGGCCGTCCGGTGACCTCCTTGATGATGCGCCGCTGGTTGTCGACAATCTGCTGCAGGAGCTTGGTGTCGGCATCCTCGCTCATGGCCTCGTCGCCGTCGCCGCGCATGCCAATGGTGACGATGTCGTCGGTGCCCTTCATGCGCTCTATGCCTTCGCGGAAGAAGCGGTCGAGGTTGGCCTGGTTGGTCTGGTAGTTCCATGCGCCCCATTGGTTGCGCTTGCGTGCATATTCCTGGTGGTTGCGGGCCATGGGTTCGTGGTGGCTGGTGCCTATGATGACTCCCATCTCGTCGGCCAGCTTGGAGTTGACTGGGTCGTCGGCATAGAAGGCCCACGACCACATGGCTGGCCACAGGTAGTTGCCTTTGAGGCGGAGTATGAGTTCGAACACTTTCTCGTAGAACTCATGGCCGCCATAGTTGGTGCCGAAGGTGTTTTTCACCCACGAGGTGAGGCATGGTGCCTCGTCGTTGAGGAAGATGCCCCGGTAGCGCACGGCTGGCTCGCCGTCGGTGTATTCGCCTGGGACGGCGAAGAGCTTGTCGTGGTGGGTTACAGGGGCGTCGGCCCAGTAGTGCCAGGGCGAGACGCCCATCTGCTGCGCCAGCTCGTAGAGGCCGTAGACGGTGCCTCGCTTGTCGCTGCCGGCGATGACGAGCTTGGTGCCAATGGTCTTGATGATGTATTTCTCTGTCTTGCCCTTGAGGTTGCGTAGCTGTCCGCCCTTGACCCACTGGTCGATGAGCTTGCTCACACCGACGGTGCCCACGACGATGGTGGCTTCGCCGTCGGTGGTTGTGGGTCGTTGGCCGGTGACGCGCTCAAAGTCGGCTTGGAGACTCTGCACGGCCCTGTGCACGCAGGGGTGCTCGCGCTGGTCGAGCGTGATACTCGCGCCGCTCAGTGGCAGGGCGTCTGTTGTCTGGTGGAAAACGATGAATGGCTGTGCGGCCCAGGCGGAGAGCGCGGCGAGGGCCATGAATAGCATGATAAAAGTCCTTTTCTTCATAGTAATTGCTGGTTGATGGAGCAAAGATACGAAGAAAAGGACTAAACGCCAAATATTTAGCAAAATTTTTGTTCAAGTTTTAGCTTGCGCGACTTGTACTGACGTCCGTAGCCTATTGCTTGAGCGCCGGTGGCAGGGTGGGCATGGCTCCGTTCTGAGTACACACGAAGGCACTCACCTGGACTGCGCGCTTGTGGGCTTCGGCCACGGATTTGCCCTGGAGTATGGCTGCACAGAACGAGCCGGTGAACGAGTCGCCCGCACCAACGGTGTCGGCTACCTCCACCTTGGGCGTCTCCTGGAACGACATCTGGCCCGGAGTGAACACGTAGCTGCCATTGGTGCCGCAGGTGAGCACGAGCATGTCGAGGTTGTACTTGCCCAGGATGAGCCAGCACTTGTTCTGGAAGTCGAGGCCCGGATAGTCGAACATGCGGCCGATGAGCACCAGCTCCTCGTCGTTGATCTTGAGCACGTTGCAGCGTTGTATCGACTCTTTGATGATCTCCTTGGTGTAGAACTGCTGGCGCAGGTTGATGTCGAAGATCTTCAGGCAGTCGGCGGGTGTCTCGTCGAGGAAGTGCTGTATGGTGGTGCGGCTCACCACGTTGCGCTGAGCCAGTGAGCCGAAGCACACGGCACGGCACGAGCGGGCAATCTGGCAGATGTCATCGTCGAAGGGAATGTTGTCCCAGGCCACGTTCTCCTTGATGTCATAGGAGGGTATGCCCTGCTCGTCGAGCTCTACCTGGACGGTGCCCGTGGGGTAGGGCACGCGGGGCATGAGGTCGTTAAGTCCGTGCTGTCGCAGGGCTGTAAGCGTTTCGTCGCCCAGCTTGTCTTGGCCTAAGGCACTGATGGCGATGGTGTTGTCCGACCCTAAGAATTGGCCGGCGTGATAGGCAAAATTGGCAGGCGCGCCGCCAAGCTTCTTGCCTTCGGGAAGCACATCCCAGAGCACTTCTCCGAGGCCTACTACATAACGTCTTTGTTCCATAGTTGTCTGTACGGTTTTTAGTTGTTTGCTTTTACTTCTCTTGTGCCTTGCGGTTTTCCCGCAAGTCCTATGCCTTGCGGTTTTCCCGCAAGGAAAACACTCTGATATAGGTGAGCAGGTAGACCACACCCACGGCCATCACTGCCACGGCACCGGCCTGCCCCATGGCATCGCTCAAGACACCCATGAAGAGTGGGAAGATGGTGCCTCCGAAGAGACCCATGATCATCAGTCCGCTCACCTCGTTCTGCTTCTGCGGCATGGCTTCCAGGGCTGTGGCAAAGCACATGGAGAAGACGTTGGAGTTGCCGTAGCCCACCAGGGCAATGGCCGTGTAGAGCACCCATTTCTCGCTCCCGACGAACAGCCCGCACATGGACAGGGCCATCATCGTGACGGAGATGATGAAAAACGTCTTTGTCTTGAGCACGCGCAGGAAGTAGGAGCCTGTGAGGCAGCCTATGGTGCGGAAGATGAAGTAGAGCGACGTGGCGAAGGCGGCCTCGTTGAGCGTCATGCCTAAGCGCTCCATCAGAATCTTGGGCGCTGTGGTGTTGGTGCCTACGTCGATGCCCACGTGGCACATGATGCCCAGGAACGACAGCAGCACGATGGGCGTGCCTAAGAGCTTGAAGCACTCCACGAAGGTGGAGGGTCGGCCCTCAATGCGCGGTTCGTCGATGGGTGTGGCCCAAAGCCACAGGGTGGAGAGTGCTCCCACGACGAAGAAGATGGCGAACAGCACGCGCCACGACAGGCCGAACTCGGGCATGGCCTGGGTGGCACCCCACATAGCAAAGTAGGGAGCCGAGAACGAGGCGATGGCCTTGATGAACTGTCCGAAGGTGAGCGTGGAGGCCAGGTTGCCGCCTCCCATGACGGTGCTTACCAAGGGATTGAGCGAGGTCTGCATCAGTGCGTTGCCGATGCCCAAGAGCGAGAAGGCGCAGAGCATGACGGCAAACGACTCGCCAAACAAGGGCAGCAGCAGCGACACCACCGTCACCACGAGCGAGAGCAGCACCGTCTGCTTGCGGCCAATCTTATTCATGAGCATGCCTGTGGGCACGCTGAAAATGAGAAACCAGAAAAACACTAACGAGGGGAAGACGTTGGCTACCGAGTCGCTCAACGACAGGTCTTCCTTCACGTAGTTTGAAGCGATGCCCACCAAGTCGACGAAGCCCATGCAGAAGAAGCAGAGCATGACGGGCACAATGGCAAATTTGTTGGGGTTGTTCATATTGCTTTAGTGCTTTATTTCGTAGACGGTGGCCTTGCCACCCTTTACAGTGATACTATTATAAGGCTCGGAGGGGAACACAAGGTTGGTCATGGCCATCTTGCCCTCGCTGTCGAAGGCCTCGATGGAGCAGCGGTCGACAAACAGCCGCAGCTGCCTTACCTTGCCGTAGGTGGGGGCCGTAGTCACGCAGGGGAAGTCCTTGCTGAAGCTCACGTCGCCGCTCTTCGTGCGGTCCATGGCGAAGGTCTGTTTCGCCGCGTCGTAGGTCATCACCACCTGCTCGCCCTTCGCGTTGGAGAGCACTATCTCTGCCTGGCTCTTCACATCGACAACAATCTCGCAGGCCTCTGTTGGCTGCTTCAGCTTCTTGCCGCGGACGGAGAGCATCTCCTTCGAGGGCTTCACGCTGACGTAGCTCTCTCCGCCGAAGGTGAACAGCCCAAGGTCGCGGGCTATCGAGTTGGCCGAGCGGAACTGCAGGGTGGGCACCTGGTTGGCATACTGCCAGTTGCTCATCCAGGCCAGCACCACGCGGCGCTGCTCCGGGGCGTTGTAGAACGAGACGGTGGCGTAGTGGTCCTTGCCGTAGTCCAGCCACTTGGTGACTTCGGGCTTTGACTCGCAGGTGAACTTCTTTCCGTCGAAGCTGCCCACGAAGTACTGCGTGGCCGAGCCGCCGAACGGGCCGCCAGGGTTGATGTTGCACAGCAGCACCCACTTCCCTTCCCCTTCAGCCGTTCCGTGCCCAGCGGTATTTCCGCTGAGAGGAAACAGGTCGGGGCACTCCCAAACGCCGTCGTGGTTGCCATACTCCTTGCCGAACGATGACTCATACTGCCACGACTTCATGTCCGCCGAAGAGAAGAGCTGCATCTCCTGACCTACGGCCAGAATCATAATCCAGCGCTGCGTTGGCTCGTGCCAGAACACGTTGGGGTCGCGGAAATCCTTGGCCTCCGACGTCACCACGGGGTTGCCCTCGAACTTCTTGAAGGTCTTGCCACCGTCGGCCGAGAAGGCCAGGCACTGCGCCTGCACGTCGCCGCCAAATGGCGTGGGGCGGCTGGCGGTGTAGAACGCGGTAACACCCTTGTCTGTCACTACGCACGACCCGCTGAACATCGTCCCCCATGCGTCGGGAGCCAGGGCAATGCCCTCGTCCTTCCAGTGTATGAGGTCGGTGGAGGTGGAGTGCCCCCAGTGCATGTTGCCCCACATAGAGCCGTAGGGATTGTACTGGTAGTACAGGTTCCATACGCCATCCTTATAGAACATTCCATTCGGATCATTCATCCAGCCCCGCTTCGGGGTGTGGTGGTACAGCGGGCGGTATTTCTCAGCGATGAGCGCGTAGTCGGCATCGCTATTCTGGGCGAGCTTCGTGAAGCAGATGCTTCCCGTAGGCACATTCTGCACGCAGACGCGAAGCGCGCCCTTGTGCTGATAGGACTGCAGGTCGAGTGGCACGTAGTAGTCCACGCCCTCGCGGGCCATACGCACGTTCTGCTCCATCTGTAGCACGCCGTCGACGATGACCTGCACCTTA
>Ga0310694_10007173_pt1 | contig 10496 bp, 8 predicted proteins | sample 174DNAGHGhighgp2_FD_203884 | JGI IMG/M metagenome (GOLD analysis project Ga0310694, IMG submission 203884) | Sheep rumen microbial communities from Palmerston North, Manawatu-Wanganui, New Zealand - 1742 DNA GHGhigh gp2 (v2) (version 2) | ecosystem: Host-associated > Mammals > Digestive system >... | reverse complement strand
TTGATGCTCGAGGCGCAGGAGATGCTCCGCAAATGGGAGGCGAATGATCCGGAAGTGCGCGGACTATGGGCGAAGATGAACGAATGGGTGTACGCCGGTTTTGACGAGACTTACCAGCGCATGGGCGTTTCGTTCGATAAGATATATTATGAGTCGAACACCTATCTGGAGGGCAAGTCGGAAGTGGAGAAAGGTCTGGCATCCGGTCAGTTCTACCGCCGCGAAGACGGTTCTGTATGGGCGGATTTGACCAAAGACGGACTGGATGAGAAGTTATTGCTTCGTTCGGACGGCACGTCCGTTTATATGACTCAGGATATCGGTACCGCCAAACTGCGTTTCCAGGACTATCCGATTGACAAGATGGTCTATGTGGTGGGTAACGAGCAGGAGTACCATTTCAAAGTGCTTTCTATCCTTTTGGACCGCCTCGGATTCCCCTTTGGCAAGGAACTCGTGCATTTCAGTTACGGCATGGTCGAACTGCCGAACGGTAAGATGAAGAGTCGTGAAGGTACGGTAGTCGATGCGGATGACCTGATGGACAAGATGGTTGAAGACGCCAAAGAGATTAGCAAAGACAAGGTTAATACGCTGCAAGGCATCACCGAAGACGAAGCCAATGAGATTGCACGTAAGGTCGGCTTAGGTGCTTTGAAATACTTCATCTTGAAAGTCGATCCGCGCAAGAACATGCTGTTCAACCCTGCCGAGTCGATTGATTTCAACGGCAATACCGGACCTTTCATCCAATATACCTATGCGCGTATCCAAAGTGTGCTGCGCAAAGCAGAGTCCTTAGAGTCCTTAAAGACTATAGAGACCTTAAGGTCTTTAGATTCCAAGGAATTAGGATTGATCCAGCGTCTGTGCGAGTATCCGAACACCGTTCGTTCGGCAGGTGACGATTTCTCGCCGGCCTTGATTTGCAACTATGCGTATGCGCTGGCCTGCGATTTCAATTCTTTCTATCATGATCTGAGCATTTTGAACGAACCCGATGCTGCCAAACGCGCATTGCGTCTGCTGTTGGCGAAGAACGTGGCGAAAGTGCTGAAATCGTCCATGGAGTTGCTCGGAATTGAGATGCCGGAACGGATGTAAGGCAAGTTCATTTGGCAAAATCATAAAAAAACACATTTTTTTGCAGAATTATTTGCACATGTAAAATATTTGTAGTAATTTTGCACGCTTTTTTGCCGCGGATTGCGGCGAAAGCAGAATTATATTATACGGAAAGGCTCGTAAAAGTTCCGCTTGGATAGCGGACGCCGCACCGCCCTAACACATTAAAACAATCGTCAATGTACGCAATTGTAGAAATGAAAGGCCAGCAGTTCAAGGTAGAAGCTGGCAAGAAACTGTTCATCAATCGTATGAACGAACTCGAGAAGGGTGCCACCGTTGAGTTTGACAAGGTGCTGCTCCTGGACAACGAGGGTAAAGTAAAAGTGGGTGCTCCTTATGTTAAGGGCGCAAAAGTGGTTTGCGAAGTGCTCGACAACGAGTGCCGCGGTGACAAAATCCTTGTATTCCACAAGAAACGTCGCAAAGGTTTTCGCAAACTCAATGGTCACCGTCAGGATTTGACCAACGTAGTAGTTAAAGAAATTGTTATTGCTTAAAAAGAAAGGACAACCAGTATGGCTCACAAGAAAGGTGTCGGTAGTTCAAAGAACGGCCGTGAATCAGAAAGCAAACGTCTTGGCGTGAAGATCTTTGGTGGTCAATTCGCAAAGGCAGGTAACATCATCGTACGTCAACGTGGTACGGTTCACAACCCGGGTGAAAACATGGGTATCGGTTCTGACCACACGTTGTATGCGCTCTGCGACGGTATCGTATCGTTCCGCAAACGCCGTAACAACAAATCGTACGTTTCCATCCAACCGGTAGCTCAAGCGTAAGTATGTTAACATTAAAACAAATTTACGACGACAAGGCGAAAGTCATTGCCGGTTTACAAAAGAAGCACTTCTCAGGCGCCCAAGAGGCAATTGACGAAGTGCTTCGTCTCGATGGAGAGCGCAAAGCCGCACAGCAGGCCAAAGATGCAGCTGCTGCGCAGATGAATCAGATCAGTAAGTCCATCGGTATGCTGATGGCGAAAGGCGAAAGGGATAAGGCCGAAGAGGCAAAAGCACAGACCGGAGCTCTCAAGGCGCAGATCGCCGAGTTTGACGAGAAGATGGCGGCAGCAGAAGAGGCGCAGACCAAACTGTTGCTCACTATCCCGAACGTACCGTACGACATCGTGCCGGAAGGCGCTGCTGCGGAAGATAACCTCGTCGTTAAATCCAACGTACCCCACCACGGTGGTGACACCGTCGGCACATGGGTAGGCGAAGTGAATAACGACGAAGCCAAACTGCCGCACTGGGAACTCGCCAAGAAATACAACCTCATCGATTTTGACCTGGGTGTCAAGATCAGCGGTGCCGGTTTCCCCGTTTATATCGGTCAAGGTGCGCGTCTGCAACGTGCCCTCATCAATTTCTTCCTCGCGGAAGCCAACAAAGCCGGTTATACGGAGATCATGCCGCCGACGGTAGTCAATACCGCTTCAGGTTACGGAACAGGTCAGCTGCCCGATAAGGAAGGTCAGATGTACCACTGCGAAGTGGATGACCTCTATCTCATCCCGACGGCTGAAGTGCCGGTGACGAACCTCTACCGCGATGTCATCATCGACGAGGCACAACTGCCAATCAAGAACTGTGCCTATACGGAGTGTTTCCGTCGTGAGGCCGGTTCCTACGGCAAGGATGTACGCGGTCTGAACCGTTTGCATGAGTTCTCGAAGATCGAGATCGTACGTATAGACACGCCCGAGCATTCCGATGCTTCGCATAAAGAGATGTTGGACCACGTGGAAGGTCTTCTCCAAAAACTGGAGTTGCCTTACCGTATCCTCCGCCTCTCGGGTGGTGATATGAGTTTCACGGCGGCTCTCTGCTATGATTTTGAGGTCTATAGCGAAGCACAGCACCGCTGGCTGGAAGTATCCTCTACATCCAATTTCGACACGTATCAGGCGAATCGTCTCAAATGCCGTTACCGTCGTGCGGAGGACAAGAAGGTACAACTGTGTCACACGCTCAACGGTTCTGCTTTGGCGTTACCGCGTATCGTGGCTGCTCTCCTGGAGAACAACCAGTGCGAAGAGGGTATCCGCATCCCGAAAGCATTGCAACCCTTCTTCGGCGACGATATGATCCGCTGATAAGGGAACGCAGACATTCCTATGAAAAAGAAAATCACCATTCTGCTGCCCGCCTACAACGAGGAGGCTTGTTTCGACTTCCTGCGCGAATGCATGGATCAGGTGCTGAAGGACAACCCTGCCTATGAGTGGGAGTTCCTGCTTGTCAATGACGGTAGTACCGATGGTACGCTGGACAAGATGATAGCGTTGTACCATGCTGATCCGCAGCACTGGTCGTATATCGACCTCTCGCGTAATTACGGCAAAGAGGTAGCTATGATGGCGGGTTTCGATTATGCGAAGGGCGATGCTGTCATCATCATGGACGCCGATATGCAACATCCTGTTTCGGCGATTCCGGAGATGCTGAAATGGTGGGAGGAAGGGTATGACGATGTCTTTGCGCAGCGTCGTTCCAGTCGGGAGTCGTGGCTCAAGAAGAAGACTTCGCAGTGGTATTACTCCATGCTGCAAAATCTGACGCGTGTGCCGATTCAGAAGAACACCGGTGATTTTCGTCTGTTGGACCGCACATGTATTGAGGCCTTGCGCAAGATGCGTGAGTCGGAGCGGAATACGAAGGGGCTGTACTCATGGATAGGCTTTAAGAAAAAAGGCATTTACTACGATCAGTTGGAGCGTCAGCAGGGCACTTCGAAATGGAAGTTCTTCCAACTCGTCAATCTGGCTATCAACGGTATGACCAGCTATACCGTAGCTCCGCTACGAATCGCCATGTATATGGGTATAGGTGTCTCTTTTGTGGCATTTGTCTATCTCCTGTACATCCTCATCAAGACATTGCTCTACGGCGATCCGGTAGCGGGTTATCCGACGCTCATGGTAACGATCCTTTTCCTCGGCGGAGTGCAACTGCTCACGATAGGCGTTTTAGGGGAGTATCTCGGTCGCGTATTCAATGAGACGAAGAACCGTCCTGGCTATTTCGTACGCAGATACAACGACGCTAAGGTCTGAAAAATAACAATGAGTAAAAGTCTCCTTTTTTTTAAGGAGGCTTTTTTTTTGTCCTTTTTCTTGCGTATGTAAATTTTTTTTTGTAATTTTGTCGCCAAAATTATAGTTCGCGTTATGACATCAACTATTTTGGCGATTCTTTTGACCATCGTAGTGCTTATTTTCGGGTTCTGGCTGATACAGCACTCCCAGTTCCGCAACGAGGAACGCAAGCGGCAGTTTGAGCTGCGTCGCGAGAGCCAGAAAGCCATTTCTCCTATCCGTTTACGGGCGTACGAGCGCCTGGCGCTGTTATTGGAGCGTACGAAACCAGAACATATGCTCATGGAGTTGCGCTCCAAGGAACCGGAGGCACTCGCTACATGGACCGTCGGGCAGGTACAGCAGTACTTGCTGCAAACTATCCGTGCCGAGTTTGACCATAACCAGAGCCAGCAGGTGTATGTATCGGATGAGGTATGGGATATGATTATCAACGCGCGTGACCAGATGGCGGCGTTCGTCATCTCCATCGCTGCGCAGATACCGGCCAACGCAACGGCCCAGACCTATGCAACGGCATTGCTGACTGCCTATTCGTCCAATGGTACCACGCCGACCGACAAGGCGCTTGAGGAACTGAAGAATGAAGCGAAAGATCTTATGTAACATAGTAGTCCTGTTGCTGCTGAGTGGAGCGGTTTTTGCGAACAATGACTCGGTAAAGGTGGCTGCCAAGCCGTCTGTCTATCAGGGGATGACGCTCAAACTGGATATTGTGACTCCGGCCCTTACGGCGGGATTGAGCAAAGGCAAATTGCAGCAGTACGAAGTGGCGATGAACTGGCGCTTGAAGGACCGTTTCTATCCTACGCTGGAGTTGGGATATGCGGGAGGAAAAACGCAGAAGGGGGATACGCTCAAATACAATGCGCACGGCGGTTATTTCCGCGTAGGATGCGATATCAATCCATTGAAGAAACATCCCGACTCGCCGCACGCCATGCTGATCGGTATTCGTATCGGAACGGGTATCCAGGGCAAGAAAACCGATTGCTGGGGAGAGATAGTGGCGGGCTGTCAGGTGGAGATAGCGAAAGTGAAGAATACGGCGTTTTATATGGGATGGATGGGACGGCTCAAGATTCTCTTCACCCGTGAGAAGGAAGGACTTGCCGCAGACCAGATGGGACCGATATATATTCCCGGCTTCGGCGACCGTAATAACATAGGGTGGGGATTAAGCTACCATCTTGGGTGGCAGTTCTAAGATGACGACATAACGTCATGACGACATAACGAAAGTAATTCAAACAAACAAAAATATATTACTATGAACAAGACACAACTTTTGAATCGTGCGGCGGATAACATTCGTATCCTCGCCGCGGCAGCAGTAGAAAAAGCAAAGAGTGGTCACCCGGGCGGAGCTATGGGTGGCGCAGACTTCATCAACGTCCTCTTTAGCGAGTTTTTGGAATACGATCCGGAGAACCCGGGTTGGGAGGCACGTGACCGTTTCTTCTTGGATCCGGGCCATATGGCGCCGATGTTATATGCCCAACTCTGTCTTGCGGGTAAGTTCACCCTCGAGGATCTGCAGAACCTCCGTCAGTGGGGTAGCGTAACGCCCGGTCACCCGGAGCGTGAGATAGAGCGCATGATTGAGAATACCTCCGGTCCGCTTGGTCAGGGTCATACGTTCGCTGTAGGTGCAGCGATTGCTGCGAAGTGGTTCAACCAGCGTTACGGCGCTGTCCACAATCCGACTATCTATGCCTTCATCTCTGATGGCGGTGTTCAGGAAGAGATCTCGCAAGGCGCAGGCCGTATCGCAGGTCACCTGGGTTTGGATAACCTCGTTATGTTCTATGACAGCAACATGATCCAGTTATCCACCGAGTGCGGCGAGGTAACGAGCGAAGACGTAGCGTCGAAATACAAAGCTTGGGGCTGGTTCGTACAAGAGGTGCCTGGTAATGATCCGGACGCTATTCGCGAGGCGATCATCAAAGCGAAAGCCGAGAAAGGCCGTCCGTCCATCATCATCGGTCATACGACGATGGGTAAGGGCTGCGTGACAGCCGAAGGCGCTAACTGGGAAGGCAAATGCTCGACCCACGGTGCTCCGCTCAGCAAAGCCGGTGCTTCGTTTGAGAAGACTATCGAGCACCTCGGCGGCGACCCGACGAACCCCTTTGCTATCTTCCCGGAGGTGGCCAAACTGTATGAGGAACGTGCCATCGCGTTGCGTGAGATAGCCAACCAGCGCTATGCCGCTTATCATGAGTGGAAAGAGAAGAACCCGCTCGCTGCGAACGAGTACGAGACCTTTATGTCCGGCGACGTGCCTTGCATCGACTGGAGTCTCATCGAGCAGAAACCCGGTGACGCTACCCGTAACGCCAGTGGTAAAGTGTTGTCCTTCCTCGCAGAGAACGTAGGCAATATGATTGTTTCTTCGGCTGACTTGAGCAACTCGGACAAGACCGACGGTTTCCTCAAGAAGACGCACGCCCTCAAGAAAGGCGATTTCAGCGGTCAGTTCCTCCAGGCAGGTGTAAGCGAGCTCACCATGGCTTGCGTCATGATCGGTATGGCGCTGCACGGCGGTATCATCCCGGCTTGCGGTACCTTCTTCGTATTCAGCGATTATATGAAACCTGCGGTTCGTATGGCGGCTCTCATGGAACTTCCTGTTAAGTTCATCTGGAGCCACGATGCGTTCCGTGTCGGCGAAGACGGTCCGACGCACGAGCCCGTAGAGCAAGAGGCACAGATTCGTCTCATGGAGAAACTGCATAACCACAGCGGCAAACCGTCCATGCTCGTTCTCCGTCCGGCGGATGCCGAGGAGACCACGCTCGCCTGGCGTGCTGCTATCGAGAATACCGCTACGCCGACAGCTTTGATTTTAAGCCGTCAGGACATCGCTCCGGTGCCCAACGTCAACCTCGAGGGTTTCCGCAAAGGTGCATATATCGTTTCGAAGGACGAGAACCCGCAAGTCGTTCTCCTCGCTTCCGGTTCCGAAGTATCGACTCTGCTCGCCGGTGCCGAACTGCTCCGCGCAGAAGGTGTGCGTCTGCAGATTGTCAGCGTGCCGAGTGAAGGTCGCTTCCGTCAACAGGATAAGAAATATCAGGACGAAGTGCTGCCGAAGGGCATCAAGCGTTTCGGTATGACGGCAGGTCTGCCTTGCACGCTCGAGAGTCTTGTTGGCGAGAACGGTGCCATCTGGGGTCTGGAGAGTTTCGGTTTCTCCGCTCCGTACAAAGTCCTCGATGAGAAACTCGGTTTCACCGCACAAAACGTTTACGAGCAAGTGAAGAAGTTGCTCTAAAAAAGATATTCATTATTCATTAGTCATTATTCATTCCCTTTATGGAATATAACTTTAGTGAGATAGAGCAAAAGTGGCAAAAAGCGTGGGAAGACGCGGATGCCTACAAAGTTTCCAACGAAAGCGACAAACCGCATTTCTACGTACTCGATATGTTCCCTTACCCTTCGGGTGCCGGCCTTCACGTCGGTCACCCGCTGGGGTATATCGCGTCGGATATCTACAGCCGTTACAAACGTCTGAAAGGCTTTAACGTCCTGCACCCTATGGGTTTCGACAGTTACGGTCTGCCGGCGGAGCAGTATGCTATCCAGACGGGGCAGCATCCCGAGAAAACGACTTTCGAGAACATCGACCGCTATATCTCGCAGTTGAAGAAAATCGGTTTCTGCTATGACTGGAACCGTGAAGTGCGCACGTGCGACCCGAAGTTCTACAAATGGACCCAATGGGCGTTCGTGCAGATGTTCAACTCGTACTTCGATCCCAAGACGCAGAAAGCGCAGCCTATCTCCAAACTCATCGCCGAGTGGGAAGCAAACGACCCCAAATGGGCCATGATGAGCGAGAAAGAGCAGCAGGAACGCCTCATGAACTACCGTATCGCGTACCTGGCTGATACCAAAGTCAACTGGTGTCCGCAGTTGGGTACGGTACTTGCCAATGACGAGGTGAGCGAAGGACTCTCCGTCCGTGGCGGTTATCCGGTGGAGCAACGCGTCATGCGCCAGTGGTGTCTGCGCGTGAGTGCTTATGCCGGTCGTTTGTTGGAGGGCTTGGATAGAATCGATTGGACGGAGAGCATCAAAGAGACGCAACGCAACTGGATCGGTCGGTCCGAAGGCGCAGAAATGCAGTTCGCTATCAAAGGACAAGATGAACCGTTTACTATCTTCACGACCCGTGCGGATACGGTGTTCGGCGTCACGTTCATGGTATTGGCTCCGGAGAGCGAGTATGTACAGCGTGTCATCACCGAGGAGCAACGCGAAGAAGTGGAAGCGTACCTCGCCCGCTGCAAGAACCGCACGGAGCGGGAACGTATCGCAGATAGAAAAGTGACGGGTGTATTCACCGGCTCGTACGCGATTAACCCGCTCACACAAGGCGAGATACCTATTTATATTTCCGATTACGTGCTCGCGGGTTACGGTACAGGTGCTATCATGGCGGTGCCGGCGCACGACAGCCGTGACTATGCGTTTGCAAAGCATTTCAACCTGCCGATTATTCCGTTGATCGAAGGGGCGGATGTCAGCGAAGAGTCTTTCGATGCCAAAGAAGGCAAGATGATCAACTCCGGTTTCCTCAACGGCATGGAGGTCAAAGATGCCATCCAGGCCATGAAGGAATATATCACCAACACAGGGATAGGTCGCGTGAAGGTGAACTATCGTCTGCGCGACGCTATCTTCAGCCGCCAGCGCTACTGGGGCGAACCCTTCCCGGTTTATTACAAGGACGGCATGCCTTATACGCTGCCCGAAGAGTGCCTTCCGCTCGAACTGCCGGAGGTGAGTGCGTTCCTGCCGACCGAGACAGGCGAACCGCCGTTGGGCAATGCCGCTATCTGGGCATGGGACGAGAAGAACAAAAAGGTAGTAGATAAATCGTTGATTGACAACAAGACCGTCTTCCCGCTGGAACTCTGTACCATGCCGGGTTTCGCAGGTTCGTCGGCATATTATCTCCGTTATATGGATCCGCATAACGACGAAGCACTTGTGGGCAAGCAGGCGAACGAGTACTGGCGTCAGGTGGATCTGTATTTGGGCGGTTCTGAGCACGCAACAGGACACCTGATTTACAGCCGTTTCTGGAACAAGTTCCTCTATGACCTTGGCTATATCTGCGAGGATGAACCGTTCAAGAAACTCATCAACCAGGGAATGATTCAAGGCCGCTCGAACTTCGTCTATCGCTATATAGGCGAAGGCGCGACGGGCAACCTCTATATCAGTTACAACCTCATTGAGAACCCCGAATACAAGGACAAAGTGCAGCCGATTCACGTCAACGTCAATATCGTCAACAACGACGTGCTCGACATCAATGCTTTCCGCGCATGGATGCCGGAGTTCAAGAACGCAGAGTTCGTCTTTGCCGATGGTACATCGTCCGAACTGACGGGCTACACCGCCGGCGCAAAGCAGTATATATGCGGCTGGGCGGTAGAGAAAATGAGTAAGTCGATGTTCAACGTGGTCAATCCCGATGACGTGATTGCCAAGTTCGGCGCCGACACGCTGCGTCTGTATGAAATGTTCCTCGGTCCGCTGGAGATGTCCAAACCTTGGGACACCAACGGTATCGACGGTGTGCACCGTTTCCTCAAACGTCTCTGGAATATGTACGAGAACATCACGGACGAGGAGCCGACGAAAGAGGAACTCCGCAGCCTGCATAAACTGATTAAGAAGATCACGTGGGATATCGAGAACTTCTCGTTCAATACCTCTATTCCTGCCTTTATGATTGCGCAGAACGAACTCTCCGCGCTCAAGTGCAACAAGCGCGCTATCCTTGAACCGATAGCAGTATTGCTTGCGCCGTACGCTCCGCATATCGCAGAGGAAATGTGGCACAAGTGCCAAGCTATCAGCAATCAGCCGTCAGCCGTCAGCCAGTTTGTAGTAAATGCCGAGTGGCCCGTTTGCAACGAAGCGTACCTCGTAGAAGACAGCCAGAAATATCCTGTGCAGTTCAACGGCAAGGTGCGTTTCACGCTCGAGTGCCCGAAGGACACTCCGAAAGAGGAAGTGGAGAAACTTGTCCTTGCGCACGAAGACACATCCAAATATCTCGCCGGCAACACGATTAAGAAAGTCATCGTCGTTCCCGGCAGGATTGTCAATATTGTGATGTAAAAACAGGCATTTATGACAAAGAAGGCGGACATAGAAAACCCGTACATTCCGGAGTTTGAAAAGTATCTTCGAACTCCGGAGCCATCTGTGCGCGAGCGTGCAGACTATTGGCGTACGGCTATCG
>Ga0310694_10007172_pt1 | contig 10497 bp, 9 predicted proteins | sample 174DNAGHGhighgp2_FD_203884 | JGI IMG/M metagenome (GOLD analysis project Ga0310694, IMG submission 203884) | Sheep rumen microbial communities from Palmerston North, Manawatu-Wanganui, New Zealand - 1742 DNA GHGhigh gp2 (v2) (version 2) | ecosystem: Host-associated > Mammals > Digestive system >... | reverse complement strand
TGAATGCATACTCTGAAACTAAGTTAATAGCTTGTGTAGCAATGTGTTGCTTTTGGTATTCGGGGTCGATTAGAATACCAATTTCGGCTTTTTTATTTAAAAAATCTATTTCGTATAAATCGAGACAGCCTGTTACTTTTTGGTTGTATTCTATGATGAGTTTGAGTTGTCTTGATTCGGCAATAGTTGTTTGGGTACAACGTTCGATATAGTTTTTTACGGTGTAGTGAGAAATGGGCTCAATACTGTTGCCTAAAAACCAAAGTGACGAATCGTTTTCCCAACGATAAACGTGTTCGATATCTTTGATTTCTGGAGCACGAAGTATGATATGTTCGTTTTGTAAATATCTCATAATCAGAAAAATAAGAATCGTTTTTTCTTTGGTTTTAAGTTTTCTTGTGTGATTTTTTGGTAGATGGTTCCCCAATCAGGTAGTCCACCAAAATTATGGTCATCGATGTAAATATCAGCTGCAATTTTGCGTGGTTGTAGGGTGTCGTCATCGTCGGGATGGTTTTTATTAATGGCATAAAAATCCAATCCTTTTTTATGACAATAATCAACAGCCTCTTGTAAGAGTTGTCCTTCTCTTACGGTCCAAAGTATGATTTGATGGTGTTCTTTACAATTTTGAAGAGCCAATAGAGTTTCGATGGCGAAAGGTATTTCTTTGCCAATTTTAGGGTATTCGTGGGTGACTATGGTTCCGTCAAAATCTACTGCAATTACCATATTATGAATTCATTAGGGTTTTAAAATCGCCATCTAATTCAAGTTCGTTTTTGATTTTTTGTTTGCCCGTAATGCAAAACATTAGTGCACAAAAGCTAATGCCTAAACAGAAAAGATAGAACTTGTCGTTAGTGGCAAAAAATAGCATGACATTGAGTATAAAGATAGAGCCAATGATGCATGTGCGGATAGTGGCATTTTTGAAATAACGTTTGAACTTAACTTCGTTTTCTTCGTTATCTTCTATGATTTTATTTAGTTCATTTTTATAATATTTCAGGGTAAAAGGAATGCTGGCTAAGGTAGCCAAAATCATTACTGAATTGAGGTGGTAATATCCCTCATTGGTAGGTTCGATTTTCGAAAATACTGGATGCAAAATAAAATATCCAAAGAGTCCAGCAACGACGCTTATTCCTAATATGATATAAAAAATAAGCATCGATTTACGGTAAGTGTTTTTGAAATTATAGTTCATATTACAGATTATTTTCTATTAAGTGAATCGGAAAAATTTACGCGGTTAATGATGGATCGTCCTAAGGTGATTTCATCCGTGTATTGGAGTTCATCGCCAACGGAAACGCCTTTGGCAATGGTCGTTATTTTAATCTTATAGGGCGAAAGTTTTCGATAAATGTAGAAGTTAGTCGTGTCGCCTTCCATTGTTGGACTGACGGCTAGTATAACTTCGTTTATACCACCTTCTGCAACGCGTTCTTCTAGACTATTTAGTTCGAGGTCTGACGGACCAATACCCTCCATAGGGGAAATTACGCCACCGAGTACGTGGTAAAGTCCTCGAAATTGTTGAGTGTTTTCGATTGACATGACGTCTCGAATGTTTTCAACAACACAAATGGTCGTTTTATCGCGGGAATTATCTGAACAGATACTGCATACTTCGGTATCACTTATATTGTGGCAACATTTGCAGTATAAGACGTGGTCTTTCAAATCGCTCAAGGCATGACAAAAAGCATCTACTTCGTTTTTATCTTGGCGAAGTAGGTGAAGCACCAAACGTAAAGCTGTTTTCTTGCCAATACCTGGAAGTTTGGCAAATTCAGTCACTGCGTTTTGTAGTAATACCGATGAGAACGATTGTTGATTCAAATTATTTTAATTTTTTAGAAATCATTTTACGAATTGAACCTGCCCAGAAATTGCGGATACCAAAACCCTTAGCTTTTCCTTTGGCTGGTTTTATATAAATAATATCGCGTGTTGCTATGTCAAACGCTACGATATCGTACTGACCTAATTTCTTTTTATTGTTCAGTAATTTAGCTATAAATAGATAACCAGTACCTTCTTTTTCACTGATAACGAGAGATTTAACGATTTGTTTGGTCAAATCTTCCGAAACGAAAATGTCTTCATTTGATTGGGTTAGAATGGCCTCTTCGTTGATCTCGGAGTTGCGTAAAGTGACTCCTTCAATATTTACGCCATCGATGGTGGTTTTTACGAACTTTGATATGTCGTAATTTTCTTTTTCAGAAATCAATAACTCATTTATCCTAATGAGAGAAATCTTGATTTGTTTTGGTTTGTCGGTACTAGCAAACAATTTAGCTTGCGTATAGTCTATGCCATAGAAATAGTTGTTTGTGGCTAAGCCTATAGTGGCAAAACATAATAGAATTAATGACGTTAGAATCTTTTTCATATTACATTAATTTAGCGAAGATCGATGAATTTAATTGGTTTTCTGCTCGTTTGTGGTAGTTGGATTTTTGAAATGTATTCGGGAGATTCGAAAATTACATTAGGGGCAACTCTCACTTTTGAGCGGAATATATCTTTGATTTCTTTAATAAAATTTTCATTTCTATAAGATTCTTGACAACCTACTTTTACCGAGATTTCATCGGTCCCAATATTGTTTGTGAAAACTTCTACAACGTAATTTTCTACATTTTTGATATTGTCTAGGATGTCAAAAAGTGCAGGTGGGTAAAGGGTAGTACCTTTGTATTTTATCATTTGTCCTTTGCGTCCAATGATGGGACTTAATCGGGTGGTATTTCTTCCACATTGGCAAGGTTCGTTGGTGTAGTAACAAAGGTCGCCTGTGCGGAAACGTAGCAAAGGCATTCCTTCTACTCCTAATGAAGTAATGGTAACTTCACCAATTTCTCCTTCTTTGGCAGGTTGACCGTTTTCATTGATGAATTCGACGATGATGAGTTCTGGTTGTAAGTGCCCGCCATTGAAACTATTGCATTCGGTAAACGATGCTTGCATTTCAGTAGAGGCGTATGTGGAATAGAGTTGAATATTATCCCATTTTTCGTGGATGCGTTTACCTAATCTATTCAACTCAAAACTGGTATTTCTAAGAGATTCTCCGATACAAATGAATTTTTTTATTGAGGAATCTTTGTAATTGATATTATTTTTTTCAGCAAAATCAATGAGTTTTAAAATGAATGAAGGTACGACCATACCGCATGTTGGATTGATGCGTTTGATGGTGTCCCATTGAAGTTCGGGAATACCATTGCCTACACGAGCAATTCCCATACCCAATTCACGAGCTCCCATGAAGTATGCCAAACCAGCCATAAATCGGCGGTCGATGGTGGTCATGAGTTGCATAATGTCTTTGGACGATAGTCCAACAGTAGAGAATGATAGGTATTCGTTATACGACAAACGTTGCAAATCGTTTTCGGTAATCATAAAGGTGACAGGGTCGCCCATGGTTCCTGAAGTTGTTACGTAGTCGATTACTTTTTCTTCGCTTACGCAAAGGAAATCGCGGTTATATTTTTGTAAATCGTTTTTATCTGAATAAGGAATGACTTGCAGGTCTTCGATGGTATTGATTTTATTGATATCAATATGATTTTTGGCGAAAACTCGCTTGTAGAAGGTCGAATTAGCGTTGAGATATTCTAAAGACTCTTTCAAACGTTTTTCTTGATAAAGCTTGATTTCTTCTTTAGGAAGGAATTGTATATCAGGATTTTTAGTCATTTTTACTCAAAATTATTATTTGGTTTTTACCTTCTTTAATATTTGCTTGATTAAGATTACTTTCTTCTGCAAATTTCTTATAAAAATCTGAAAAAATGAAATTGTATCTTTGATAAATCAAAATTTTCCCTTCAGATTTAAGTTTATTTAAGCAATTTTTTAAAATATCAAATCGTTCTACATCGCTGTAAGAATCGGAGTCGTTGAAGATGAAAGCATCACTTTCTACGAACAAAAAATCTTTTTGTAAATGTATGTTATTATTGAAAAGAATACTATTTTGAATGGTAAGCAATGCTTCTTCGTCGTTTTCAATAAGGTAAATTTCTCGTTTTTCGGCTCGCATTGAGAGCATAAAGGCTTGTGTTGCAAGTGGGTTGTTGATTATGGTAGTAACTCCTTCTATATCAATAAGTTTATTGAGTTCTTCGTAGGCGTTACTATTTTTAACGTCTTGTTTAACGCTTTTTTCTAATGATTTTCCTTTGTAGGTAAAACTTCCTATCAATCGTTGACGGAAGAAATCAATATTGAGGGCATCGTATGTTTTACTAAAATGTTGGTATTCGTCTTGATAATACTTAAGCATGGTGTTGGTACGTTCTTTGAAGTCTACACCCAAAGTCTTATCTTCATTACTGATAGGTTGGTAGAATTTGATGGCAATGATTCCATTTTTACGATACAGCATTTGTGATTTGTGAATGGTATTGCCTGTTCCGTAAAGTAATGTTGGGGCAATCGGTAATTTTAGGCGTTCGGATATAAAAAATGCTCCAGGATAGAATGACTTGATTTTGTTATCTAAAGAGCGCGTTCCTTCAGGGAAAATGACTACCGAATATCCTTGCTCAGTTTTCTTTTTGATTTGAGATAAGAAAGAACTATCATCAAAAGGTACAAATCCGGCGTAGCGAATAACGGCACCAAATAGAGGAGTATTCCAGACCGATTTGTTGGTTACCAAAATAAGTTTTGGATGTAGAGACAAAAATAGTATAACCTCTAAAATGGATTGGTGATTGGCTATGATGATGGATGGTTGTTTAAACGTATCTTCGGTAAGATTGATTAGATCAATACGATTGGGAACAATAAATTTTCTTATGAAAGCGCATCCCCAATGAATGAGGTACGAAATGAGTAATTCCTTTTTATCTCGTTTGCCTGGACAAATTATGACGAACAAAAGAATGATATTGATAAGGATAGAAATTACGACAAAAAACATGAAAAGTCCAACGGTGGATAGAAAATCTTTCAGCGTGTAAGGCAGCATATTTTTGCTTTTAGGATTTAAGGCAATCCAACGAAAAATAAGAGGCTGAAGGGAGTAGGATACTAACACAACGATGGTCATACCAAGAATCGACATCCACGAAATGGAACGCATAGCTGGGTGCTCAGCAAAAATGAGTACGCCCATTCCTACAATCAGTACAAAAGCTGAAAAGAAAATGGCTATTTTGTGAGCATTAAGAAGTTCTTTGCCTGTGCGAAACTTGTTTTGTAGTCCGTCCATTATAAAGATACTGAAGTCATCTCCAATACCAAAAATAAAGGTCGATATGATGATGGTAACGATGTTGAAATCGATGTCTAATATTCCCATTATTCCTATGATAATTATCCAACTAAGGAACATAGGGGCAAAACTCATTAGGGTAAGTTCAATTCTTCCGTATGTAAGTAGTAGGGTGATGAATATAAGAAAAGCAGAAATGAAAAGTACTAAGTTGAAATCGCTGTTAATTGAGCTGATGATTTCATTCATGTAGAATGAACGATCGAATATGACGGTATTGGGTATCTTTTCTAATGCTTTGTAAACGGTTTCTTTCTGATTTTCGTCGAAATATACGGAAGTGAGATACATGGGGGCAATATCATCACCTGAGCAGTATTCTTTTGCAAGTCTAAAATCAGTAGGTATGACATTAAAATCCGTATCTAAATAATCGAAAAATGGCTTGAAGGCATTTTCATTAAACGAAAGTTTTACTCCCTCTGTTTGAATGAGTTGTTTTAAGTTTTCTTTGCGTTCTTCCGTCCAAAAATTATGCCATTTGGTGATTGCTTTAAGTTTTTCTTCTTCATTAAATATGAACTTCTCTGCCGATGAGGCATAACGAATGGTACCATTTTGGATAAGAGGTTGGAGGGCTTGGTTGCAATTTCGGTAAGCTTCAATGGCACTTTTATGTGTCGTGTCGGTGCTTACTAAATAAACATTTCCTTTCCCATAATTAAATATTGAGGATAGTTTGTTTTCTCCTTTTTGCAAATGCTCTGGTGTGTAGTAAAGGTTATTAAGATCGCCTGAAAATCCGACTTTGTTGTATGAGAGTAAACAAATGATAGTTAGGATAAAAAGTCCAGCGATGATGTATTTATTAGAATCAAGAGGATAAGAAACCCATTTCTCAATGTGATGAAGTATAAGATTGGATTTTTTATTTCCGCTTGGATGGAGTAATACAGGTAGGAATATCAAACAAAAGATAAGGGTTCCTATCAGTGAGAGAGCAGCAAATAGGCCAAAATCTTGTAATAATTCTGATTTCGTTAGAACTAAAGCCAGGAAGGCAAAAATGGTCGTGAAACTGCCTACTACCATGGGGAAAACCAATTCTTCTATCAATTGTTTGGTAGAGAATACATGGTTTTGATGGGCTACAATGTGGATGGAGTAACTCAGGGCTACACCTAAGATGATAGAACTGATACCGATGGCGATAGCCGAAATACTTCCTTTGATGAAAAACAAACACGCAAGGGCAAAAAGTCCACCAAAAGCAATGGGAAGTATCAGTTGCCAAAAGGCGTTTTTATTTTTGAATACGGTAAGCATAAACAATACAATCACGCTTAACGCGATGATGAGGGTGAGAATGGTATCGTGCTTAATTTTTCGTGCGTTGTAAACACTGTTTGGTACGCCTCCAAAATAATCGATTTCGCATTCGCTTTCGTAATTGTTTATGGTTTGTTCTATAATGGTTACCAGTTTGTCGTTAAGACGTGTTTCTCCCATTTCGTAATGCGGAGTAAGAAAGAAAAGTAGGTGTTGGTTGTCTTGCGACAAAAGGTATCCATCTTGTATATTGAAGTTTGAATTGTCGGGTTGTAAAGAGTGGAGTAATTCCAATTTACTAGTACCAATACCCAAAGGGTCGCGTAGAATGAGTGGACCTGTAAATATGCCTGATGGCATAATTAAATTGTAGTAGTCGGCTTCCAAGGTGGCACGAATATTTTCGGGGGAAGATAGAGAGTCGATGCGTTGGTAATCGCTGTCATTCATCAATAAAGGTAGCATAGCATAAACGTCGTCTATGGCTTCGTTTTGCATTTCTGTAGTGGTGTTGATGAAATATTCATCAATGGCATTGCTGTAGTTTTCGCGTTCAAGATTGAGTTTTAGTTTTTCAACAAAATCTTCTGCCGTTTCTTCCAAAGTGTATTCGTCACCCGATTTGTTTGATATTATAAATACGATGCGGTCTTTGTCTTTGATACTTTCAAAAACACGCATTTGTTTTTGTTTGCTGTCGCTGAATGGAAGAATTTTTGTGATGTTTTCTTCAAATTTCAATTGACTGGCGAAAAATCCCATCAAGGCGAAACAGAGGATAAGCAGATTATAATAGAAAGCTTTATGCTGTTTAAAGAAGTTGTATATGTCAACGAAAAATTTAGCCATTCTTTTTTCTAAAAATATACAATAAAATCCAAGTAATGAAAGCCAAAATAGAGGCAACGATAAGGGCTAAAATAATACTTCCAACCACATAATAAAGTAAACTATTAGATACGGTTTTGAAAGATATTTCGCTGAATATCAAATTAATAGGCTGATTAAAAATACAACAACCAATCGCATAACTTCCGTATAGAATAAACGGAATGAGTGGCGGTAAACTTACATTCGAACTTGCAATGGCAACAATGCGATTGAGTTTGAAAATGCGAGCGATGAGGTAAGCAGTAATGAGTTGGTAACCCCATATAGGAATGATTCCACAAAATGCACCAACGAATACCGAAAGAGCCAATTTAGTGTTGCTATCGGTAGTATGAATGAGCTCTCTATCGAAAAAGGCTTTGATATTTGTCCAGGTTAGTTTTCGAAAGAAATTACGAGGTTTTATCCATAAAAAAGTCAACAAAACCAGTACCGTATTGAGTACGCTAATGCGCGAAAAATCGGCAAACGGACGAAAATGAGAAACGCGTTCTTCTTGAGGTGGGTAATACACATTTATGGGAATATTTCTTACAGGAATGTCGTTCCAAAGACTGAAAACCAAGATTTCTAATTCAAATTCGTATTTATTGGTGTACCAATTTAGGTGATTGAGTTTTTGAACGGGATAAAGTCTAAATCCCGATTGTGTATCGTCGAGTGTAGTACCTGTTTCTAATTTGAACCAAAAGTTAGAAAACTTATTGGCGAATGTATTTTTGCCTGGCATGTTATTGGCTTGTAGATTGCGAGCTCCAACCAAAAGGGTGTCGGGCGTTTTTTGTATTGCTTCAAGGAAAATAGGTATGTCGGTAGCCAAATGTTGTCCATCCGAATCGATGGTAATGGCGTAATGAAAGTTGAGTTCTTTCGCTTTAGTTAGTCCCAATTTTAAAGCGTGTCCTTTTCCTCGATTTTTTTCGTAAGAAATTAGGGTAAATCCACTTTTTTTCGAAAGTATATCGGATGTTTCATCGGTAGAGCCATCATTTACGACAATTACATCTTTACAAAACAGCAAAACATTGTCGATGATGGTGGACAATGTTTTAGCGTTATTGTAGGTAGGAATTATGGTTACAATGCCCAATTCCTGAGCTTTTGCTATACTTTCTATGTTAGAATCAGTCATTATTCTGCAACAAGAACAGCTTTGAGTTTGATGAATTTTGCGTCACCCATAATGCCCGTTGCTACCAATTGAAATTGGTTGTCGTTGGGAGTTAGAGTGAAATTAAAACTGATGATTTTGTTTACAGTCGGGTCAACAGTATTGATGTATTTGCACGATGAGATGGAAACGTATTGCAAAGGTTTGGTTAAATAATCTTCGCAGCAAGCTTTCAAAATTTGTAACGAGCAAACACCAGGTAAAATCGGACTTCCAGGGAAATGACCTTTAAAAATGTCATGATTTTCGTTAAGTTCGATGGTATAACTGATTGAACCATCGTTTTCAGTTTTATTAATAAATGAATATAAACCTTCTAAAAGCATTTTATTTTAGTTAAAAATGTGAGTATTATCGATATTGAAATTTTTGTTTGTAAGTAAATATTCAATATAATCGTTTTCGTTTTTTGAAATAATTAGTTTGTCGATGGAGTAATCGTTAGTATTGAAATATATTTTAATTTCATCGATGTAGTGAGCCAAATTTTTGCTTTTTGCTTTAAGCGTTAAGATGTATTGGATATTACTTTTTTCGCAAGAAATATGAAATATTTTCTCAACTTCTGTAAAATCACCTTTGGTAGTTTCTTCGATGATGTTTTTGATTTTTTCGGCTCGTTTTTTCATATCCAAATCAATCGTTTCGCTCTTACCATTTTTTGTCATGGTCATCGTGTTGTTTTTGATGATGATTGAATATTGAAGAGGGAATGTACCAATAATGGCAATATTATCGGGCTGTTGTAGGTGAATTTCTCCTCTCAATTTAGCATCTTGAGTAAGGATAGAATTGTGTTTAGTTTGAGTAAAATTGCATGAGAAACTTTGGTGTGCATTGGTGGCTTTTTCGATTTTTTGATATAAACTAACGATTTCGTTTTGACTCAATTGCGTATTTTGAGCGAAAGCGGAACAATTAAAAATTATCAAAAAAAAGAATACAATTTTCTTCATTGTTTTAAAATTTATGCAAAGATAAAAAAAAGAAATAATATACGAAACAATTATAGTGTGGTAACCAAAACAATAAAAAGATGTATATATTTGTGTTTTGTAATAAAAACTATGGTAGAAGAAAACTCAAGTTCTGGATATGTGTCGTTTGCAGATGTGCGTGCAGAGTGGCAAGAGATTACGCTTGTTTCTGAGCGTTCGCATGCTGTGTTGTATAAAGCCAAACGACTCGGACGTTGGTTTGTGCTAAAGACACTTCCTTCTTCATTATCCCAAAATACGGCATCTCTGTTGACTCAGCAGCGAGAATTTCAATTTGGTTTTCTTTTACAGCATCCTAATATTGCCGAGACGTATGCTCTGGAGGATGTAAGTGGAGTAGGACTTTGCATTGTGGAAGAGTACGTAGATGGGGTGCAATTGGATGAATGGTTGGCAACCAAACCTTCGTTTGCTTCTCGTAAGCGTGTGTGGTTGCAGTTGCAGGATGTTATGGCGTATTTACACGCTCATCAAGTCACTCATAACGATTTGAAGTCCGCGAATATTATGGTTACTCGTAACGGACAAAACGTTAAGTTGATTGATTTCGGTCTGGGTAATTCCGACGATACGGCTTTCTTGCAAAATACGAATGATGAAGATGAAATTCGCTTGAAACGGATTGGTAAATTACTTTTCCCTAAGGTAATTTCTCGATTTTATTGTCAACATCCCAAGGTAATTCGTTCTTTTTTGTGGGTAGTAATTTTTATGTTTTTTGTTGGAACTATATCGGTGATTTATTGGATGTTGCATCAAGCACAACTTAAGCATCAAGAGGCTGAAAAAGTGGCACAAATGACTATTCAAAAGGTGGAAAAAACAGCAGAGGAAGTAGTTCGTAGGACGAAGGAGGAACAGCA
>Ga0310694_10007171_pt1 | contig 10498 bp, 9 predicted proteins | sample 174DNAGHGhighgp2_FD_203884 | JGI IMG/M metagenome (GOLD analysis project Ga0310694, IMG submission 203884) | Sheep rumen microbial communities from Palmerston North, Manawatu-Wanganui, New Zealand - 1742 DNA GHGhigh gp2 (v2) (version 2) | ecosystem: Host-associated > Mammals > Digestive system >... | reverse complement strand
CGTCACGTCGGACATGAAGTCGGGACGCACGGGGTTGGGATAAGCATAGATGTTATCATAGGTGGGTTCGGCGGGACTGGAGTCACTGAAGTACTCATACAAGCCTGCCGGTGTGGTCAAATACACCGAATTACTGTTGGGGTTGCAGCACACCTGGTAAACCGTGTTAGACGACAGGGGGCTGTTCGTCATGTTGAAACGGTTGATGATCTTGGTGCCGTCGGCACTCACCAGGAACAGACCCGACGACTGCGTGGCGATCCACTTGCGATTGGCGCCATCAACGGCAATGTCATTGACTTGGATACCGTCCAGCAGATAATCGGCCATACCGGTACCGTCGTTGCGCGGCACTTTAATGCGATTGACCCTGAAGTCGTTAGAGAAAGCCTGTGCTGGATTGAATGTGATGACGCCCTCGGTACATCCCATCCACACAATGCCGTTCAGATCCTCGGCAAAGCACATGATATTGGTCCAGGCAAACGACTGACCGTCCTGGTCGATGAGCTTATTGTAGGAAGCCTGTTGCGGACGCGACGACAAGCCGTCATCGGTAACCCAGAAGAATACCGGCATTTCGAAATCGCCATCGGTAAACACCTTGATGTCGTGATTGTTGTAACGTGTCGAGAGGAAACGGCCTCGCTGTGAATGACCGGTATAGATGCCGTCGATCTCGAGAGTTGTCCAGTCTTCGGCCGTAGTCTGATTGAGTTTGGCCTTAGCGGCGGGCAGCACCATCACATAGTTTTCCTTATTCTCATAGGGCTGAACGACCCACACGTTGCCGTTGCGGTCAATGCTCGTGATGGGATGCATCGAGTAACTCTTCTTGATCGGGCTGTTCGTGTTGTCATACCTGAAGACAATCTCATTGTTCACCACCTTGAGCAGGCCGTCTCGCCAAGTGCCCAGGAAATAGGTGTCGGGGGCGTCGGGCAGGAATTCAACCCAATAGCATCCGTACTTGGGGGCATCGTCGGGGGTCACATCTTTCCACTTGATGCCATCAAAGGTGTTGACGGCGGTAGGGGTTGTAGCCGAGAAGAAGCCATTGGCACTGGGCGGGGTCACATACAGCAGGTCATTAGGCTTGTTGTAAGTCATCCAGAACGGGGTCGAGAACGACAAGGCATTGGGCAGATAGAAACCGCCTTTCCCGACAATGTGGAGGCCTTGAACACCGGCAGCCCACACGTCGCCCTGTCCTGCAGGGTGAGCGCTGCATATCTCGTCCTCCACGTCAAGAGGTTCAGCATTTCCGCCATCGAGGCCGGTTTTATAACACAGACCCAGGCCCGGGACGTTGAGCAGATAACCGTTAACAGTTGACTGAGGAGTGATAGAACTACCCATGATGATTGTAGAGGGAACGAAATTGAGAGTGCCGTCATCCTGCTCTTCAATCTTGGTCTGGAATGTCCATCCCGTCATGCAGAAGAAAGTATGGTCGTCGATGGGCCATATACGGCAGTTGACCTTGCTATCGGTGGCAAGATTGAACGATGACAAGAGCTCATGGTACTCGTCGGCAAAACCATAATAGAATTTGTCGGCAGTGGACAGCAGCAGGTAGTCACCCACCTGAGCCACCGATACCATGGGTTCGCCATACAGATGAGACTCCTTGATGACAAACTTACTATCCTCTATCACTGCATAGCCGAAGTCGGTGGCAAGATAAATCAGCCCGGGGCCAAAGGTCACGTCATTGATTTTCTTGCCCGCAGTCATCACAGCATCCTTGATCTCGGGCATATTCACCACTTCGCCGTTTGACTTGATCACGTCGATGTTGGAGTTGCTGTAAACAACCACCAGATAGTCCTTGACCTTGTTATAGTAGATCTGCGAGATGGTCATGTCGCTCAGGTCGTTGATCACACTCAGCGACTCGTTCTCGTTGGTTTCCTTGTCCAAGCGGAACAGGTTGTCACCCGCCAGATAGTAAACATAAAGTCTGGTCTCGACAACCGACTTCACGTTAGTCCCTACAAACGGCACGTGAAGGCGCCAATCGCCCACACCATTCTGAGCTGCCGCTAGCAGCGACATCAACGAAACGAACACCAGCAAAAATATCTTCTTAGCCATTTTCATTCTTTTTTCTTGACGTGAATAGTTACAACAGGAAGCCGCAATGGCCTCTTTATGATTATATATAACGTAAACACCACCCCGAAAATTGTGCAGGCCCCTGATTATCCGCAAAACACAAGCCTGTGCCGCATCAAGTGAGACAACAAAAGCGACAAGCACAAGCAGTTGTTCATCAGCCAACTACGCTGTGCTTGTCGAGTTTTTACTATCCTGATAGACCGCTAATGCAGTCTTGAGATGTGTCAAGCGAGTTTGGCGAGGGCGGCGGCGATGCGCTTTGCGGCCTCGATCAGGTTCTCGTCGCTGGTGGCGTAGCTCAGGCGGATGTAACCCGGGGAGCAGAAGGCGCTACCGGCCACGGTGGCGACATGGGCCTCGTTCAACAGATAGAGGGCGAGGTCGTTGTCGTCGTTGATGACGGTATCACCGTAACGCTTGCCGTAGTAATATTCTACCCTGGGGAAGGCGTAGAAGGCACCATCGGGCATGTTGAGCTCGAAACCGGGGATTTCCTGCAACAGGCCAACGATGAGGTTGCGACGGCGCTCAAAGGCGACACGCATCTCCTCAACGCAATCCTGCGAGCTGTTATAGGCGGCCTCGGCAGCCTTCTGGGCAATCGATGAAACGCCGCTGGTGTACTGGCCCTGCAGCTTGGTCACGGCCTTGGCCACCCATGCGGGTGCAGCGATGTAACCGATGCGGTAACCCGTCATGGCGTAGGATTTGGATACACCGTTGACGATAACCACCTGGTCCTTGATAGCCTCGAACTGAGCCAGCGACTCGTGCTTGCCAACGTAGTTGATGTGCTCATAGATCTCATCGGCGATAACCATCACATTGGGATGACGCTCAAGCATCTCGGCGATGGCTTTCAGCTCATCATAGGTGTAGATGGCGCCGCTGGGGTTGCTGGGCGAGCAAACGACGATGACGCGGGTCTTATCGGTCATGACGGCTTCCAGCTCGGCAGCAGTCACCTTGAAGTTCTTCTCCATGCTCGAGGGCAGCAAAACGTTCTTGCCACCGGTGAGGTTGACCATCTGCATATAGCTTACCCATGCGGGAGTGGGAATAATCACCTCGTCACCGGGGTTGACAAGTGCCATGATGGCGTTGCACAGCTCGTGCTTGGCACCATTACCGATCACAATCTGGTCGGGGGTGTATTCCAAGCCGTTCTCGCGGCGCAGTTTCTCGCACACGGCCTGACGCAGCGACAGGTAACCGGGCACGGGAGAATAGAACGAGTAGTTGTCATCGATGGCCTGCTTGGCGGCAGCCTTGATGTGGTCGGGGGTGAAGAAGTCGGGTTCGCCCACCGAGAGGTTAATCACATCCACGCCCTGAGCGCGCAGCTCGCTGCTCTTTTGTGACATGGCCAGGGTGGCACTGGGTGCCAGTGCGTTAATACGGTCCGAAAGTCGGTTCATTGCTTTATCAGTTTAAAGTAGTAAGTTTTTAGTTTTAAGTTAATTAGTCAGTTCGTTGCTGCAAAGATACGGCTTTTTCCGTTAACACGCAACAAATCCTGCACCAATTAGCCCAATTAGTATAATTAGTCCAATGGGGCCAATCAGTCACTGTCAGTTTTCGCCACCACCCTGCCGTTCACGACCTTGAAGCGGCGGTCAAACTCCTCGCGCGTGCGTTTCCAGCGGTTGTGGCTCCACAGCCAGTACTGCGGCGCGCGGTTGATGGTCTGCTCCATGCGCCGGAAGAAGTCGTCGGTCAGTTCAAACTCGCCAAACGTCGACGGGTCGCGTGTGATGACCTGGAACTCGCACTCGTAGCGCCCGCGCCCCAAGCGTTTCACGTCCACATAGACGACCGCTTGGTTCTGGGAGTGGGCAATGCGTTCGATGCCGGTGAACACAGGGGTGTCGGGGTGGTTGAGGAAGGTGAGCCAATGGTGGATGTTCTCCCACTTGGGCACCTGGTCGTTGATATATCCCAGTATCGTGGGACGGCCGTCACGCTTGTTGCCGATGATCCAGCGCAGGGTCTCGGTCTTGGATACGTTGTCAGAGCCCATGCGGCTGCGTGCCTTCAACACGACACGGTTCATCACCTCGTTCTCAAGCGGATGGTAAATCTGTCCCATGACCGTATTGTTGGTGATCAGCGGACGCACCCACAGCACGAGCGAGGACACCCATTCCCAGTTGCCGTAATGGCCCAGCAGCAAGGCGACCGATTGGCCGCTGTTGAGAATCTCGGCCACCTTGTCGGCTCCAGTGAACTTCATGCGGCGCATGATGTTCTTGTCGGTGATCGAGGTGTATTTCACCGTCTCGACCAAGATATCGCAGAAGTGGCGATAGAACTGCATCCGCAGCTTTTTGAGTTCCTTATTGCTCTTGTCGGGATAAGCGCTGCTCAGGTTCTTGCTGATCACGCGGTGACGATAGCGCAGCACATAGGCGACAAACACAAACAAGATGTCGCTGAACAGGTAGTGCAGCCACAACGGCAGCAGCGACAACCCGTACCACGCCCCATAAATCACCCAAAACGCTATTTTATCAAACGCTTTTTTCATTTTCAAAAAGTCACATTGATCATCTCCTGTCCCATGCTGTGGATATGACTGAGAATCTCTTGTTCACGCTCTGCCGAAGGCTTTTTAAAACCATTGATGTAATTGCGCAACAATGATGCATTCATTCCGATGGAGCGGGCAAATTCTGCCACATTTATCTCCTTGTGTGTCAAGAAAAACCGTTGCATTGCGGTCGGCTCTGCATCGCCATACTCAAAACTCTCAAAACTGATGTCTTCATCTAACTCGCGCCAATGTATGCCTCCAAGACCAAAGGTGTAATTAGCACGCTCCTCATCTGAAGCAAGTCTTAACTTCGGGTACCACAATAATGACTGGCGATATTCCTGGCCTGACTCATCCTTACCATAAATATGCTCGTCATCAAACCATATTTCTATTATTTTCATAGCATCTTTATTTTTCAAAATGTTCCTCCCATCGTTTCACGATAAGGTCGGCATTGTCATCAATAACCGTCTTAATCTTTTTCATGTCACCAGCTTTAATGTTGTGACTTTCAACAAGTATAAATGATGATCCATTCATACTTAGCCATGCCATCTTTTTCCCTCAACATGGACATGAACTGGCTCATGTTCCTTGCTGTAAAAGAAGAAAGAGAATCCGAAAAATCTGAAAATTTCAGGCATATTCTAAAACAACTTGATAAATAACACTGCAAATATAGGTATTATTTTTGATACCACAAAAAGTTTGCTAAAAAATCGAATCATACCCAATCAACCCGTTTTTCCCATATCTACAAAACAATGGTGGCGAAACTGCAACCACAAGCCTCGCCACCATTATTATTTACATTCACATTGTAAGGATTACAGAAAAAGAGTGCCGTTAAGGTCTATAACCTTGAAATTACGCAGCACCCGGGCAATGGAAAAATGAAAATTCTTGGTTTTCATTTTCCATTGCGCTCGGTTTGGAGTACCTTTGCAGGCGCTATGAAGACCATCATCACTTTTTTGAAGAATTGGACGTTGCCCAGCGCGATTGTGTCGGGCACGGTTATCTATCTCATATTCTATTGGGTGAGGGCCCTTGACCCGGTGAGCGAGGTGATGGAGCCGATATTCGACACCATCCTGCCACTGTTCATGAGTCTGATCCTGTTCACGACGTTCCTCAGGGTGGACTTCCACAAGATGCGCCCGGCCATGTGGCACCTGTGGGTGTCGGTGTTCCAGGTGGCGCTGGTCATATTGCTGGTGGCACTGATTCTGGGCTTTGACATGAAAGGCAAGGACCTGATTCTCATGGAAGGTATCTTGACGTGCGTCATCTGTCCCGGCGCCAGCGCAGCTCCTGTGGTGACGGGCAAACTAGGCGGTAATCTGGAGACGATGACCAGCTATGTGTTCCTGTCCAATATCGTGACGGTGTTTGCCGTGCCCGTAGTGTTCCCGCTGATCGACAACGATGTGGACATCAGTTTCTGGACCGCCTTCTGGATGATCATGTACAAGGTGTTCCTCGTGCTGGTGCTGCCGTTGATAGCCGCCTATCTGGTCAAGCACTACCTGCCGCGTGTGCAGCAACGGTTAGTGGCCATCCAGGACCTGTCGTTCTACATGTGGGGCATCTCGCTGACCATCGTCACGGGTTGCACGGTCAAGAACATCATCAACAGCGGTGCCCCCCTGGTGTTCCTGCTCACTATCGCCATCGTGTCGCTACTCATCTGCCTGGCACAGTTCGCCGTGGGTCGCTACATCGGGCACTTCTTCGGCACTGTCATCGAGAGCGGACAGGGACTTGGGCAGAAGAACACCGCCTTTGCCGTGTGGATTGCCTACACCTACCTCAGCCCCTTGTCGGTAGCTGGCCCCGGCTGTTACATCCTGTGGCAGAACGCCATCAACAGCCTGGAAATTTGGCACCACCGCAAAGTAACTGAGCGACAACAGATAAAAGGAAAACAATAAGTACAATAAGCACAATGACATCGGCGCTCTTGCTTAAAAAGACAACTCGCACAACTTTAACAACTTTTTGTTGATGAGTCATGAATAAACTGATCAATCCATATCTTGAAAAAGAGGGATACAACTGCTTCGGTTGTAGCCCGACAAATCCCATCGGCCTGCATCTGGAATTCTGGGAAGACGGCGAAGAGGTCGTGACCACCTGGTCGCCCTGCGTTAACTACGACGGTTGGGTAGAGACCTTGCACGGCGGCATCATCAGCACACTCATCGACGAACTCGCCAACTGGGTGCTCTCGCGCCGCTTGCAGTGTGCAGGCGTGACGACTAAGCTGGAAGTGAAATTTCGCCGTCCTGTTTCGACCCGTGACCCGCAGATTACCCTTCGCGGCCGCATCACGGGCAACGTGAAGAATTTCTACACCGTGCATGTCACCCTGCATGACAGCCAAGGCCGCCTGTGCGACGAGGGCGACGTCACCTATTGCATGTTCGACAAGGAGCGTTCCCAAGAAATGGGCTTCACCTCCTGTCTCACCGAGGAAGAATCAGCTAACACTATTTGATTGACGGTACCGAAGCCGTTATCAGACGAGCGGCGGTGGCGGTGCAGATGTCGGTACCCAAGCGGTCGGCCAGGCGGCGGTAGCCGTCGAGCATAGCGGTGCGTTGATCGGTGTCACCCAGCAATTGAGTCAAGTGGCCGTCGATACTGTCCACGGTGCAGAGGTGCATCAACAACTCGGGAATCACCGGCTCGTCAGTAATGAGGTTGGGTAGCGTGACGTATTTTCCTGATAACAATCGACGATAGAAATTATAGGACCACTTGCTGCCGTTGAAGCGGTAGCAGGCGACTTGCGGTGTGCCCAGCAGGGCCGTCTCGAGGGTTGCCGTGCCTGAGGTCACGATTGCGGCGCGGGCATGATGAACGAGCGGATAGGTCGCGTCGCGCAGTACGGGAACAGCCTTGCCGCCCATGACGTCGCTATAGAGTTCGTCGTTGATGCTGGGGGCCCCGGCAATGACTGCCTGATACTCTGGATGACGCGCTGCAGCCTCGAGCATCAAGGGCAGGTTGTCGCGGATTTCACGCACGCGTGAACCCGGCACAAGGGCGATGATGGGACGGTCGGGAAGGCCGTTCTCATTGATGAAACGGGTAAAATCAGGGAAGTCCTTGCTCGCCTCGGCCACTTCCTGAACAGTGGGGTTTCCCACATAGGTCGCCTTATAACCTCGCTCGCGGTACCAGTCGGGTTCGAAGGGCAGGATGCAGTACATGTGATCGACATAGCGACGGATATCCTTGACTCGCCACTCCTTCCACACCCACACCTTGGGCGAAATGAAGTAATGCACGGGAATGCCTAGATTATGGGCATACTTAGCCACCTTGAGATTGAATGAGGGATAATCGACCAGAATCACCGCCGACGGTTGCCACTCATCGATTGCCCGACGAGCGGTGCCCAAGAAACCGAGGATTTTTCCCAAGTGCTTCACCACATCCATGAAACCCATGTAGGCCATGTCGCGGTAATGGATGATGGGCTGCACACCCGCTTGTGCGGCCATCAGGTCGCCACCCAGGAAACGGAATTCGGCCTGCTGGTCTTCCTGCTTGAGCGATGCCATCAGATGGGAGGCGTGCAGGTCGCCCGAAGCTTCACCGGCGATGAGGAAATACTTCATGATAAACGTCGTTTCAGGGTAATGAAATCAAACTCGTAGGCATTGCGGTGGTCGCTCTCGTGATGCTCGCGGCTCACCTCTTGCCACTCGTTCATGTCCAATGCGGGAAAGAACACGTCGGCACTTGCCCAACGCGCATGAATCAGGGTGAGGTGCAACACCTCGACCAGCGGCAGGGTTTGCTCATAGACGTCGGCACCGCCGATAACAAAAACCGTATCGGTCTCGGCAGCAGCGATGGCATCCTCCACACTGTGCACCACAGTCACACCGGGGTATTGCCAAGCAGTGTTACGGGTGATGACGATATTCTGGCGCCCCGGCAAAGGACGGCGCGGGAACGATTCAAAAGTCTTGCGCCCCATAATGATGCTGGAACCCATCGTCACCTCCTTAAAGTGCTTCATGTCGGCCGGCAAATGGCACAGCAGGTCACCTTGGCGACCAATGGCCCCATTCTCGTCAATCGCAACTATCGCCTCAATCGATTTCATCAGTTCTTTGATCTCTTATCTCTAATCACTAATCGCTAATCAGCGCCAACGGCGCTTTACACCGACACCACTCCTTTGATGGCAGGCCAGGGGTCATAGCCCTCAAGCGTGAAGTCCTCATACTTGTAGTCATCGATACTCTTCACGTCGGGATTAAGCACCATTCGGGGCAAAGGACGAGGCTCGCGCGAGAGTTGCTCCTTGACCTGGTCGAAATGGTTGCGATAGATGTGTGCGTCACCGAAGGTGTGAACAAACTCTCCCGGCTCCAGGCCTGTCACATGGGCCACCATCATCAGCAACAAGGCATAGGACGCGATGTTGAACGGCACACCCAGGAACAGGTCTGCACTGCGTTGATACAGCTGCAGACTCAGTTTACCCTCGGCCACATAGAACTGGAACAGCGAGTGGCAGGGCGGAAGTTTCATCGTGGGCACCTCGGCAACATTCCAAGCGCTCACCATGATGCGTCGGCTGTCGGGGGTGTTCTTTATCTGATCAATGACCTGAGCAATCTGGTCAATGGTTCCCCCGTTGCCGTCGGGCCATGCGCGCCACTGACTGCCATACACGGGTCCCAAGTCGCCGTTCTCGTCGGCCCATTCGTTCCAAATGCGCACACCGTGCTCCTGGAGCCAGCGCACGTTGGTATCGCCGCGCAGGAACCACAACAACTCATAGATGATGGACTTGAGGTGGACTTTTTTGGTCGTCAGCAACGGAAAACCGTCGGCCAGGTTGCAGCGCAACTGGTAGCCGAACACGCTGCGCGTGCCCGTCCCCGTGCGGTCTTCCTTGTCCACTCCATGCTCCATCACATGGCGCACCAGATCAAGATATTGTTTCATCAGTATATTGTTTGTTAATCGTTTTTTACCAGTTGAAAATGTTGCGCAACAGCCACCAGATGAGCACCATTGCAAGAAAGAGCCAGATGAGCAGTGGAGCATTCAGGCGGGCATACAGTCGCGGGTTGCGAGTGCGACGGCTCTCGGCAAACAAGCACAGGGCAATCCAGGGTATGGCAATCAGCAACAACGCATTATACCTGAATGCAGCCACCAAATCGCCATGCAGCAACGCGTGAACAGCACGCTGACTGCCGCAACCAGGGCATTTATAACCCGTGAGCGAGAGGAAAGTGCAACGAGGAAACAGTGTTGATGACGATGGGTCAAGCGCATAGTAAACCAAGCCCAGCACCAACAGCAAAGCGGCAACCAACAAAATGATCAGCGGTCGACGCATATCGCCTCAAAGTCAGCGCATCGAAGCCAGCCAAACCGGCAGGGCCGACACAATCGGCTGGCAGATAATGCCCAGCACTATCGAAGCGATGCACCACCATGCACCGGTCTCGCTGGCACGCTTGGCACCCTCGATATCGCCCTCGCGGTACTTATTAGTCACCTTCATCGCATACACGATGGCCACGATTCCGGCGGGCAGACAGCACAACAATGTTGAAATGATAGCCCAGACAAGGTTGGTGGGCGGGCAGGGCTCAGCCACTTCGGGTTGAGGCCCGGCGTATTGCGGTTGCTGCGCCTGATAGGGTTGCTGTTGATAAGGCTGACCAGCAGGAGCCTGGGGCTGCTCGACGGGAGCCACGGGATTATTCTCTACAGGGGCTGCCGGAGCAGGCTCTCCAATCGGCTGGCCAGTGGCCATGGGCTCGGCTTGATTCACCCCGGCGACGGCATCGGCCACTTCAT
>Ga0310694_10007169_pt1 | contig 10499 bp, 6 predicted proteins | sample 174DNAGHGhighgp2_FD_203884 | JGI IMG/M metagenome (GOLD analysis project Ga0310694, IMG submission 203884) | Sheep rumen microbial communities from Palmerston North, Manawatu-Wanganui, New Zealand - 1742 DNA GHGhigh gp2 (v2) (version 2) | ecosystem: Host-associated > Mammals > Digestive system >... | reverse complement strand
ATCATTTAGCCATTTACTATTTAATCATTTAGCCATTTACTATTTAATCATTTACCATTTACTATTTAATCATTTAGCCATTTACTATTTAATCATTTCTTGTATTCTTTAGAAACAAGGCGCGCTTTTAATGCGCGGAGTCCCATTTACCATTTATTCCCCCTAAAGGGGGTTAGGGGGTCTCGGGGGTTAGGGGGTCCTTACCTTATCCTCAATATCTCTCCCACCTGCACGGCGTGCGGTTCATCCCAGTTGTTCAGTTTGCAGAGCGATTCCAGGCGGATGCCGTAGAGCTGTGCGATGTCGAAGAGGCTTTGGTTCACCTCGACGATATGGATGGGGTTCTTGCGGAACTCCCTCGATGCACACTTGCGCTTCTTCTGCAGATATATGAGGTCTCCCTCCGTAGGGGCGTAGTCGCGAGGCAAGTCGTTGTACTTGTAGAGCTTGCGGAGGCTTACGCCTGTCTTCCTGCTGATGGTTGCCATGTCGTCCCCAACCTCCACAACGATGAAGTAGTTCTTGTTGTTCTTGTAGATGGTGTGTCGCTGGAAGAAGTCGTCGGCAGCCGGAGCGTCCGTCGTCTTCTTACCCGAAGAGCGGAGCTTGCCCGTGTCGAACTGTTGCAGGTTGTACATTTCGATGACGCGAATCAGCGACTCCGCATAGGCGGGGTTTGTGGCATAGCCGGCCGTCTTGAGTCCCCTTGCCCATCCCTTGTAGTCGGTAGGGCTTAGGCGGAAGAGGGCTTGGTAGCGTTTCCCTTGCAGGAAACGGGAGTGGTCAACATAGCTGTCCCTTGCACTCTTGTACTTTCGGAACTTGTCGTCGGGCCTGTCGTCGCTCTGGACGATGTACGGCCCTGTCCACGAGCTGCCCACCTTGATGCCGAAGTGGTTGTTCGCTTGTGTGGCGAGCCTGCTGCGCCCCGCGTTGCTCTCCAGCAAGCCTTGTGCAAGGGTGATGCTTGCGGGGATGTGATACTCGTGCATCTGCTCAATGGCCCATTCCTTGTATTTGTCGATGTAAGTCCAGTAAGCCTGGTTCGTCCTCTGTGCCCAGAGGAGGGACGGGGAGCAGGGGGAAAGGAGCAGGAACAGGAGGAAAAGGACGTGTTTTTTCATAATACGGCTGCAAAGGTACGACAATTATGTGAAAAGCGAAAAGTGAAAGGCGAAAATTATTTGTTTTTTTTACTGCCAACACATACATTTTCAACGCACCACGCTAAGTTGTCCAACGCGGCACGTTGCGCCAGCCGTCGCAGCACGGTGTGTTGGGCATCGCGGCACGGTGCGTTTGACATCGTGGCACGGCACATCGGTGTGTCTTGTGCTCGTATGCCATGAAAATTGCGAATAAACAAAAAAAATAGAACGCTTGGCTATGAATGAATGACATTTTTTCTTACCTTTGCGCCATAAACAGTAAGATAACGAATCAAATAGTATATATATGAACTACAAATCGTTTGCGACGGCCCTTGTCTGCCTTTTATGTATGAGCGGCAGCATGATGGCAAGTGGCGAGATTAAGCAAGTGCCGTTTACCGACGTGCAGGTGAAGGACCAGTTCTGGAAGCAACGGCTCGACGTGATGCGTAACACGACCATCCGCTATGCCTTCCAGAAAGTGACGGATGCCGGGCAGATTCGCAACTTCGAGTACGCCGGAAAGATTCTGAGCGGCGAGGCACAAGCCGGTACCCTGACTTTCCAGTCCGGCAACCCATACGACGATGCCGAGGTGTATAAGGTGCTTGAAGGCGCCTCGTATGTGCTGACGACACAACCCGATGCCAGCCTCGAGGAGTACTGCGACGGCGTTATCGACCTCATCTGCGCCGCACAGGAACCCGACGGCTACATTCAGACGAACTTCACCATTCACAACCCCTTGCATCCCTGGTACAACGGACAGAAGTGGACGAGCGACTGGAACCTCTCGCACGAGACGTTCAACGTGGCGGAGCTTGTGGAGGCTGCCATCGCATACTATCAGGCGACGGGCAAGGACAAGTTGCTGAATTGCGCCAAGAAGGCTGCCGACAACATGCTGGGGGTCTTCAACGGGCAGGGCATCAAGATGGCTCCCGGTCATGCCGTCGTAGAGATGGCTCTCGTGCGCCTTTATGAGCTGACTCGCGAAGAGCGCTATCTGCAGGGCTGCAAGTTCTTCCTCGATTGCAGAGGCATCCGTCAGTTCGACCCCACAAGCGGCGACCAGCGCGTGAACGGCAAGTACTGGCAAGACCACCTGCCCGCCGTGGAGCAGCGCACAGCCGAAGGTCATGCCGTCCGTGCCTTGTACTTCTACAGCGGAATGGCCGACTGTGTGCGCTACACCGGCGACCAAGCCTACGAGACGGCGGTGACAGCCATCTGGGACAACATAGCGGGCAAGAAGTTCTACGTTACGGGCGGCTTCGGTGCGCGCGACAACAACGAGGCCTTCGGCGAGGATTACGAGCTGCCCAATGCGTCTGCCTATTGCGAGACGTGCGCTTCTGTGGCAGGCAGCATGTTCTGCCTCCGCATGTTCCGCCTCCATGGCGAGGGCAAGTACATCGACATGCTGGAGCGTGCCTTATATAATACGGTATTGGACGGCTATGGCATTCAGGGCAAAACGTTCTACTATCCCAACCGTCTCGCCTCGAGCAGTAGGGGAGATGCCCGCCCGGAGTGGTTCGGCACGAGTTGCTGTCCGACGAACCTCTGCCGCCTCATCCCCTCTGTTCCCGGTTACATCTATGCCACCGACGACGACGCGCTCTATTGGAACCTCTTCGTGGCAAGCACGGCGACCGCAACTGTCGGCGACGCTACATTCGGTATAACCGTCACAGGCTCTTATCCTTATAAGGGAGAGATGAAGCTGACGTTCAACAGCGTCGAAGGGCAAGGCGCAGGGAACAAGACGCTGAAGGTACGCATCCCTGGCTGGGCAGTGAACAAGCCCGTGGAGAGCGACCTCTATGCCTACACCAATCCGACAACGACGCCCGTCGTCATCAAACTCAATGGCGAGGAGGTCAGCTATACGGTACAGGACGGATATGCCGTCCTGCACAACATCTGGAAGGCGGGCGACGAGGTAAGCCTGTCGTTGCCGATGGACGTGCATCAAGTCATCTCCAACGATAGCCTGAAGACGAACAAGGGGCTTTGCTCCTATGAGCGTGGACCGCTGGTATATTGTGCCGAGGGCGTGGACAATGGCGGCAAGCTCGACAATCTCTTCATCCCCATAGGGGCAACAGGAAGTGCGGTGTCCGCCCCTACAACCATGACGTCGCTCTTTAGGGGAGGCCTGCAAATGCTACGATTGAGCGGCAAGTCCTGTACGCTGAACGGCACGGAAGTGGTGACGAGCGACAAGGCAATACGCCTCGTTCCTTACTTCTCCCGCGCCCATCGTACCGCTACGTCCATGATGGTGTGGATTCCTACGGACGAAAGCAAGATGCAGCAGCCAATCGACTTCCTCGACGAGGTGAAGATATGCAACAGCTCAAGCGAACAGGCACACAACCTTCAGGGCGAGAATATGCGCACGGGAAGCGACCTCGGCTGGCGCGACGCTCTTGGCGGCTGGATAAGCTACGACCTGAAGGTTGACCCTTTGCGTCCCACCGACCTCGTCCTCAAGCTATGGGGCAGCGACGGAGGCAACCGGCACTTCAACATCTATTGCAACGGGACGGTCTTCTCGTATGAAGAACTCAATGGCTTTGCTCCAAACGAATACTACTACATGCGGCATCCCATTCCCTTCGACCTCACAAAGGACAAGGAGAAGGTGACGATAAAGATGCAAGCCATCGATGCCGACAACGTCGTAGGCGGCTTGTTCGGTGTCTATACCGCGCTTCCCGAAGACATGCCCGAAGATGCGGTGACAGTCGATTATATGTGGACGACGAAGGCCGCCTCGCGTACAAGCCACCGCTACACAAGCAATGGCGGCAACGGCTCTTTCCGCAACAGGACATGGCTCGACGGCTCGGGGACAACGGGGCAGAGCTGGACAATGAAGGCGAACAAGACCCATCGCAATTACCTCATGCTTCTGCTGTGGGGCGACGAGGGCGATGTGCGCAACTTCGACATCATGTGCGACGATGTCTTTGTCGCTTCCGAGAGCCTCTGCCACAACGACCCGGGAAGGTTCATGCTGCGCTGCTATCCCATTCCCGAAGAGGGGACGAGCGGCAAGGAGAGTGTCCGTATCCATCTCACCTCGCCCACAGGGACAAAGACCGGCGGCATCTTCTATGCCTACATGGTGTCGGTGGAAGATGGAGGAACGGGCATGACCAGCCCACTTCCAACCTTCCCCGGAGAAGGAAGGCTATATAACCTGCTTGGGCAACAGCTCTCGGAGCCGCAGACAGGCATCAACATCATTGACGGCAAAATGATTCTGAATAAATAGGACATGAAAACATATAGGATTGAGGCAGTAATGCACATCTATGAGATGGCAGAACTGAATGAAGAAGACAGGGCATTGGTGGAGGCTGCCAAGCAAGCCACAGAAGGCAGTTATGCACCTTACAGCAAGTTTCGGGTAGGGGCGGCGGTGCGTCTGAAGAACGGTGCGATTGTCATTGGAGCCAATCAGGAGAATGCAGCCTTCCCGTCGGGGCTATGTGCCGAGCGGACGGCCCTCTTTGCCGCTGGCGCCCAGCATCCCGACCAACCCGTGGTGGCATTGGCGATTGCGGCAAGAAAGGGCAGACAGTTCCTGAACAAGCCCATCCCGCCTTGCGGAGCCTGCCGGCAGGTCATTTCCGGTGTCGAAGACCGTTACGGACAGCCTATCCGCATCCTGCTCTATGGCACGGAAGGCGTCCTTGTCTCCGAAGGCATCAGCCCGCTGCTTCCCCTGCGCTTTGCCGATGAAGACATGCGCTAAGCTGCTCCCAAACCTTAACTATGTCATTCAACAAGGAAGCTAAAACTTTCCTATTATCTGTTTTTATCGTAACTTTGCAGCATGAAGAAGCGTTTTTGTTTGTTTTTGCTGCTCGTGGCGGCAGTGATTATGGCGGAGGGTCAGCCGTTGGCATCGTCGGGCAAAGGCTTCCGGCTACGGCTTGTAAACCATTGGGACAATCCCGATGGAACGGTGGAGCGCGGCTATGCAGGTCGTTCACTATGGAAATGGGAAGAGATTCCTGTTGACCGTCGGAAAAGTCTGCCGAAACATCTGCGTAAGCGATACGAGGAATATGGACGTCGCCAGCGTGAATATGGCATCAACGGCACGGTTCTGAACAATGTGAATGCCAAGCCCTTGATGCTGCGGAGCGATATGCTGCAGCGAGCGGCTTGCATTGCCGATGTGCTGCGACCATACGGCGTAAGGGTATATCTTTCTGTCAATTTTGCGTCTCCAAAAGCCTTGGGTGATGTGGCAACAGCCGACCCGACAGACAGACGCGTACAGGAGTGGTGGCAGCAGAAAGCTGAGGAGATATACGGCCTGATACCCGATTTCGGCGGCTTCCTTGTGAAGGCAAACAGCGAGGGCGAACCTGGGCCTGCTGATTATGGACGCAGTCATGCCGAGGGTGCGAATATGTTGGCTGCGGCACTGGGCAGACATGGCGGCATCGTGATATGGCGGGCATTTGTCTATGCGCCGACCGGGGACGACCGTGCCAGTCAGGCATATAACGAGTTCGTGCCGCTCGACGGACAGTTTGCGGAGAACGTAATCTTGCAGATAAAGAACGGGCCTATCGACTTCCAGCCACGCGAACCTGTTTCACCGCTGTTCTTTGCAATGAAACGGACGAAAATGATGGCAGAACTGCAAATCACGCAGGAATACACAGGGCATAGCATCCACACTTGTTTCCTTGTGCCGATGTGGCATGACTTCTTTGGACAACTTGCAGCACAAGGCGTGCAGTTGGAAGGTGTGGCAGGCGTGGCTAACACGGGCGATGCAGAGAACTGGACAGCCAATCCGCTGGCTTTGGCCAACTGGTACGGATTCGGAAGATTAGTGTGTGACCCGACGGCAGAACCGCGTCAAATCGCAGAGGATTTCCTTCGGGAAAATTATTCACGCGATGCCCGGTTTGTCGAACCTGTGTCCGATATGCTCCTTCGAAGCCACGAAGCGTTGGTGGATTATATGATGCCGATGGGGCTGCACCACATCTTTGCCGCCGACCACCACTATGGGCCGGAGCCTTGGTGTGAACGTGCCGGATGGCGCGAGGACTGGCTGCCACGCTACTATCACCGTGCCGATTCCATTGGCATCGGCTTCAACCGTAGCGACCATGCAGAGCCGTGTGTCGTCGCAGAGGCGCAAGGTTCGAACAACGTCGCACAATATCCGGAGCCGTTGCGCTCGTTGTATAATGATGTGGAGAGTTGCCCGGAATCGCTTCTGCTGTGGTTCCACCATGTGGCATGGGGTTATCGGATGAACGACGGGCAGACATTATGGGAACATCTATGTCGTCATTATGACCACGGCATAACGGAGGCGCGGGACTTCGTGCGCATCTGGCGGCAAGTCCGTCCGTATGTGGATCGTCAGCGCTACGAGGCGCAATTGTGGCGACTGCAGCGTCAGGCCGATGATGCACAGTGGTGGCGCGATGCCTGCCTGTTGTATTTTCAGACTTTCTCACGGATGCCGTTGCCGTCAGGCTCGCTTCCGACGGTATTCAAATTGCATGAGTTGCAAGAGTTCCGATTGCAGATGGACAATTACAGTGCTCCCGACCCGCAGGCCTTGCCTCAAGTTCAGCTGATTCGACTGCCCCGTATGTTCGATGACGGCATGGTGCTACAGCGAGGCGTACGCATTCCTGTGTGGGGTTGGACGGCTCCGGGCAGCAAGGTAAAAGTGGTGTTGAATGGCCGCCACGCCACGGCAACCGCTGATGAATACGGCAGATGGGAAGTCTGGTTGCCGAAGATGCAGGCAGGCGGGCCTTACGAACTGACGGTCGGAAACCGCACAATCCACGATGTGCTCATTGGTGACGTGTTTCTGTGCAGCGGTCAGTCGAACATGGAACTGCCCATCCGGCGTTGTTTGGACAGTGTGGCCACACTTGTGAAAGACTATGCGAATCCTCGCATACGCTACCTGAAGATTCCACATCAATATAATTATATGCATCCGGACGACGATATGGCTCTCCGTCCGTGGCAGGACATCACGCCGGAGAACTGCGGCGAGGTGAGTACGCTCTGCTACTTTATGGCACGCGAACTGCAGGAGCGGTACGATGTGCCTATAGGTATCATCAACAGTGCTGTCGGCGGAATACAAGTACAGGCGTGGATGCCGCGCGAGACACTCGAAACATTCGACGACTTTGCCCGTGAGTTTCTTCATCCCAAACACCGCCAGGCCAATTGGGCAGATTCGGTGAGCCGTGCGGAGCAACGTGCCGCTGCAGAATGGGATATGCTGACGAATGCCTGCGACAGTGTGCTGTACCGATGGAACAGGGAAGGTTATGACTTCGCTTCGTGGCAGAATGTCGGAATGTTTGAGGACTGGAGCCACGGACGGAACGGTTCCTATTGGTTCCGCACCATCGCCAACGTGCCAGCCGCACTGGCAGGGCATCCTGCCCGACTCCGTTTCGGTGCCATGAAGGATGCCGATTCCATTTTCATCAACGGACGGTGCATCGGCAACACAACCTACGAATATCCGCCGCGCAAGTACGACGTGCCGGCAGGCCTCTTGCGTGCCGGAGAGAACGACATCGTTGTCCATCTGATTTCCCAAAACGGCCTGCCGCATTTCACGTCAGGCAAACGCTATCAACTGGAAATAGACGAACACATCATCCCCCTTGCCGACACACTGCAAATGGCCGTCGGATGCATACGGCCGGAGCGTCCCCGCTGCACTTACCTCGTTGATTGCCCTACGGCGCTCTACAATGCCATGATCGCTCCGTTGCAGCAGTTCCCCTTCCGAGGCATTGTCTGGTATCAGGGAGAGTCAAACATTGACACGTCGCATCGCTACGCCGACTATCTCACGGCGTTGGCTGCATCGTGGCGGAAACAGTTCGGACGCGACGTACCCTTCATCATTGTGCAGTTGCCGGCATACATGGAGCACCACACGACGCCGCACGAAACAGGCTGGACGCGTATTCGCCATGAGCAGTATCTCGCTTCGCAAAGCATTCCTAATTCGGCTCTCGTCCCTTTGATAGACACAGGCGAGGCCAATGACATTCACCCGCAGGACAAACACATCGCAGGTCATCGGGTTGCCCTGCAGATGAGTCGTCTGGCATATAACGAACATCTGCCTGCTGCCGGTGGGCCTGTACCCAGTACCGCACGCATCCGCGACGGAAAGATCCGGCTTCGCTTTACTGACGAAAGCGGCACGCTCACAGCCCGAACCGCTCTGCAAGGATTTAGCATCTGTGCGGGCGGCACCTTCCAAAGCGCGACGGCCCGTCTGGCAGGCCCGCACACAATCATCATTGACCTGCCCTCAAACCTTGCGGTCACAGCCATCCGCTACGCTTGGGACGACTTCCCATGGCCGTCGCTCTATAACACCGACGGTCTGCCAGCGCCCCAATTTGAGGTCAAGATAAGGGTGCGATGAAGCGTGCCGTGTGCTACGTTGACAAACGCACCGTGCCGCGATGACTGGCGCACCGTGCCGCGATGGTCAACGCACCGTGCTGCGTTTGGTAACATACCGTGGTGCGTTTTCCGGCCCTCTGTGAAGATTGTCTTTTCCCGCTGAATATGGTGGTTCGACCAGCAGATAGCTTAATAGCCTTTCCGAATTTACCGGACACCGATGATTATTTTCAGTTACAGTTCTTTCTTTATAGTATTATCATCCTTGTTGCCGTAATGGGAGTAGGTGTAGTTGCCGTAACTGCCATAGCTATGCTTGCCGTAACCGTAGCGGCCATATCTGCCGTAAAAGCCGTAGCCATAGTAGTAGCCGTACTTCCTCTTCGACATGTCCACACCGTTGAGCACCACGCAGGCATTGGGAAGTTTGTTTTCCTTTGCCAGTGAATTGAGCATTGCGAAGTTTGACTTTGGTGTATAGTCAGCACGGCAGGCGAAGCAGGATACATTGGCATATCGGGCCAACTGCAGCGTGTCGGTGACCAGTCCAACGGGAGCAGAGTCGAGGATGATGTAGTCGTACTCCTCGTTCAGCAGGTCAATCACCATCTTCACGTTAGTCCTGCTTAACAGTTCCGTAGGATTCGGGGGAACAGGCCCCGACAAAAGACGCCAGGTTGTTTCAGATACTCGGCATCGACAATCTGGGGCTTGAAGCCTTCCAGATTGTATGCGTCAGTCTCATGCTCATAGAGATTGTGCATTTCAATGGTTTCTTTCATCATGGAGAATTTTAGTTTAGCAGCAGCACTGCAACGATTCCGGACGAAAAGGAGGAAGATGCTTGGATATAAACGTGCCTTAGGGACATTCCTGACTTGCTACATATTAAATATTCTTAATTTATTCATTCAAAAAGGACATATTGAACAATTCTTTATGCCTTTTTGGTTACTATGCTTCTCTATGTTTCGGATTTTTTTCGTACCTTTGCCGCGCAAAAAAAAATAGAAAACAACAAAAAGCGTATAATTTTTATGAACATTAAATCGAAACTTACCGTGATTTTGTCATTGGCGGCAATGGTTTCGCTGGGTTCCTGCGGAGGCGGAAAGAAGCAGCAAACAATGCCGACGCCTGTCTTCAAGACAGCCAAACCGGAGAAAAAGGACATCATTCTGGCCGAGAAGTATTCAGCTACCATCCGTGGCCGGCAGGACATCGAAGTCTATCCCCAAGTGGGCGGCACACTGCAAAGGCTGTGCGTCAGCGAAGGCCAGAAGGTGACGAAGGGCCAGACACTCTTCATCATCGACCAAGTTCCCTATCAGGCAGCCCTGAATACCGCAGAGGCATCGCAAAAGGCAGCCAATGCCGCACTTGCAACTGCGCAGCTGACCTACGACAGCAAGAAGAAGCTGTTCGACGACGGGATTATCAGCGATGTGGAACTCCAAACGGCTCAAAATACGTTGCTCAGTGCCAAGGCGCAGGTCGCACAAGCCGACGCCCAGGTTGTCAACGCACGCAACAGCCTCAGTTACACTGTCGTGAAGAGTCCTGCTAACGGCGTCATCGGCACTCTGCCCTATCGTCAGGGCGCCCTGGTGAGCAGCGCAATGCCCCAGCCACTGACCACCGTCAGCGACAACAATGAGATGTACGTCTATTTCTCCGTTGCCGAAGCACAGTTCCTGCAGATGGTTCGTGGCGGCGGAAGCGTGGAACAAGCCATCGCTGCAATGCCGGAGCTGACGCTTCAGCTGGTGGATGGCAGCGAATACGAAGTGAAAGGCAAGGTGGAATCCGCAAGCGGCGTGGTTGACAGGAACACGGGTTCCGTACAGCTTCGCGCCGTATTCGCCAATCCGAGCCATATCCTCCATTCAGGTTCAA
>Ga0310694_10007168_pt1 | contig 10502 bp, 15 predicted proteins | sample 174DNAGHGhighgp2_FD_203884 | JGI IMG/M metagenome (GOLD analysis project Ga0310694, IMG submission 203884) | Sheep rumen microbial communities from Palmerston North, Manawatu-Wanganui, New Zealand - 1742 DNA GHGhigh gp2 (v2) (version 2) | ecosystem: Host-associated > Mammals > Digestive system... | reverse complement strand
CTTGATGTGCTTGTTGGCAGTGGCATCTTCTACAAAGGGACAGACGTCATATAAGGGCTGCGACGTGTTGTTCATGATTTCGAACATGACAGTGCACTCCTCGCCACGCACCAGCACACCGTCGCCACTGGCATCGGAAATGAGGGCATTGCGCAACTCTATCGCTGGCTTGCGAGCCTTGCTGAGCTGATGATCGAACGTGTTGCCGTCAGGACTGACGAACGTGTTATCATCAAGGCCGTCGAACACAATGCGGTCATCGCCACGCATCGTGGGGTCAAAACCACTCTGGTCGGCCTCCTGCTCTGGCGTGAGGTGCCAGCTGCGACGATTCTGCTCACGCTCCTTGCGCTCTGCTGCCTGTTGGCGGCGCTGCTGGACGGCTTCTTCATAACGACGCTCTTGGGCAGCCTCGACAGAAGCGCCAACAGCTGCACCTGCCACAACACCACCAACCGTGCCAATGATAGCACCGACATTACGGCCATGCCAGCCACCCGAAATGGCACCTATGCTGGAACCAAGGATATAACCAAACTGGCCGCCAACCATCACACCCTCGCCAGCACTGTGGCAACTGGTGAACAAGAGCAACGAACTTAGAGAAAAAATAGCCACCTTTTTCATATCATCCTTTGTGTTATGCGTGAACGTTTAGTTTCAATTCTCACTTCTATATAACTAACCTCAACGAGGTGTTATAAAACGCCTCTGCTTTCGGTCAGCCGAAATGTTCGCTGCAAAGATAATGAATTAGACTGGAATCGCAAAACAGAAATTCCCTATTTTTGGATAGGGAAAGACCTAATAAATACCAGGAGCCATGATAATGAGTAGATTAGCAACCAATTATATTAAAATAGCAATGTGTGGCACCATAATAAGAAATGTAAAAATTATTTCAATATGAACGGTGTTCAAAAACACAGAATCAATATCTAATAAAAGAAAAAGGGCAAATTTGAATAGCAAATAATCCTATTTAGACAACGTAATCTAAAAAAAAATGCAGATATTTGTAACCTAAATGCGCAGCTTATGGCCTATACAACGCAAAAAGACCAAAGAAGGTACATAGAATTCAACAACCTCGTTGTGGACTACACCGACGGTGATGTAATTGTTTACGACAACATACAAAATGTTGCAGCACTCTATCCGTTGAAACCTATGACAAACATGATTGTCATGTGTCTCTCGGGAAATATGACCATGAAAGTGAACGACACCCGGAATATGGTGAAAGAGGGCGATATATTCTGTTGCCCGCCGAATGTGCGTATTGCAAACACCGACATTAGCAACGACTTTGCATGTCACGTAATCTGCCTGTCGGACCATATCATTCAGGGACTGCTGCACGACCGCATCAACACATGGCATCGGGCCGTCTATGTGGTCAACAAACTCACCATTATCAATCTGCCTAACGAGATTCAGCAAGAATTCGACCTGTACTACAAACTGATTGGGATGAAGCTGCAAAACAGACAGACAGCACCCTATGAAATTGTACAGGCACTCGTAAGGGCTTTTCTGCTGGAAATGTGCTTCATGTTGGAACACACGCAGGGCGACAACGAAAACGTGAAACTGTCACAAGGAAAAATACTATTCAACCGCTTTCTGACGCTCATCAGCAACAACGAGGTGAAGCGGCAGCCCATCAGCCACTATGCCAGTTTGCTGGCCATCACGCCTAAATATCTGACCATGCTTTGCTTGAAACACAGCGACAAGACGGCTTCAGAATGGATTATACAATACACCACGGAAGACATTCGCTTCTACTTGAAAAACTCAAACCTGAGCATCAAGGAGATTTCTGCCAAACTGGGCTTCGCTAACATGAGTCACTTTGGTTCTTACGTAAGAAAACATTTGGGAATGTCGCCCAGCGAATTTCGACACAGATAGCTTCAAAACGATCTACAAACAGAAATCTTCACAAGTCAATCATCCGGCGCATACAGAGTTCGCTACATAAGATTTGTGAAGATTTTTTGTATGCAAGCGAATAAAAACGTACAGCATCAAAAAAATAGAAGAAAGAATAGAAGAAAAATACACGACAACATTGCCATGCCAAGCATGCAACAAAAAATGCCCACCCTGAAGGTGAGCATTCTTTTTTATAGAGACAAAACTCTTACGTCTATAGTCTGCCTGCTTATTCAGCCTTGGGAGCTTCCTCTGTAGCAGGAGCTTCTTCAGCAGCAGCCTCAGTAGCAGGAGCCTCTTCGGCCACAGCAGCTTCAGCAGCAGATGCCTCGGCCTTGGTAGACTTGCGTGAACGACGGGTTGTTTTCTTCTTCGTCTCGGTCTTAGCCATTTCGGGATCGAAGTCAACCAGTTCGATAAAGCAAATCTGTGCAGCGTCGCCCTGACGAGTGCCCAGCTTAATGATGCGGGTATAGCCACCGGGACGATCACCCACCTTCTCAGCCACCTCGCTGAAGAGAACCTTGATGGCCTCTTTGTTCTGCAGATAGCTGAACACCACACGGCGTGAGTTGGTAGAGTCGTCCTTAGCCTTGGTAATCAGGGGCTCAACGTACTTCTTCAGAGCCTTAGCCTTTGCCACGGTCGTAGTGATTCTTTTGTGCATGATCAGCGAAATGGCCATGTTGGCAAGCATGGACGCGCGATGCGATGCAGTACGACCCAGATGATTGAATTTCTTATTGTGTCTCATTTTTGTTTTTACTTGTTATTGGGCAATTCGTAAAAAAGTGTCCTGTCTCCATTCAACGTTCTACGTAGAAGCGTTCACAGAAACATTTACTCCTTGTCCAGTTTGTACTTTGAAATGTCGGTTCCAAACGACAGATTCAGACTCTCGAGCAAATCATCAAGCTCCGTGAGCGATTTCTTACCAAAGTTGCGGAACTTCAAGAGGTCGGTCTTGTTGTACTGTACGAGATCGCCAAGGGTCTCGACGTCGGCAGCCTTCAGACAGTTCAAAGCACGAACAGAGAGGTTCATGTCAACGAGCTTCGTCTTCAGCAACTGGCGCATGTGCAGTACTTCCTCATCAAACTCCTGGTTGTTCTCGCTCTCAGTGTTCTCGAGCGTGATCTTCTCGTCGGAGAAGAGCATGAAGTGGTAGATGAGGATCTTGGCAGCTTCCTTCAGGGCATCCTTCGGGTGAATGGAACCATCCGTGGTGACTTCGAGTACGAGCTTGTCATAGTCGGTCTTCTGCTCGACACGATAGGGCTCAACCGCGAACTTCACGTTACGGATTGGGGTGTAGATAGAATCGATGGCAATGACATTGACGTCGGTACAGAACTCACGGTTCTCATCACTGGGCACATAACCGCGCCCCTTGTTGATGGTGAGGTCAATCTGCATGGTTGCCTTCGAGTCAAGATGACAAATCACCAAATCGGGATTTAACACTTCAAATCCAGTCAGGTACTTGCCGATATCACCGGCTTTGAACTCGGTAGAATTCTCGACCGTGATACTGACTTTCTCGTTCTCGAATTCTTCTACTACTTGCTTGAAGCGGACCTGCTTCAAGTTCAGGATCATATTGGTTACATCTTCCTTTACACCAGGTACTGATGAGAACTCATGCTCAACACCTGCAATACGAATAGTGTTGATAGCATAGCCCTCGAGCGATGAAAGGAGTATGCGGCGAAGGGCGTTGCCAATGGTTACACCGAAGCCCGGCTCCAACGGACGGAATTCGAACTTGCCGAACCGGTCGTTGGCCTCCAACATGACCACTTTATCGGGTTTTTGAAATGCTAATATCGCCATTAATTTAATGATTTTTAGTTCTTAGAGTACAACTCAACGATTAACTGCTCCTTGATGTTCTCGGGAATATCAGCACGCTCTGGGCGATGCAGGAACTTACCTGCCTTTTGCTGCTCATCCCACTCAATCCAAGGATACTTGCTGTGGTTGAAGCCTGCAAGTGCACCCTCGATGACCTCGAGCGACTTCGACTTCTCGCGAACGCCCACAATCTGACCAGGCTTCACTGAATACGAAGGAATGTTGACTACATTACCATCAACAACAATGTGACGATGGCCTACAAGCTGACGGGCAGCTGCACGGGTAGGAGCGAGTCCCAGACGGAACACCACATTGTCGAGTCGGCTCTCAAGATACTGCAGCAATACCTCACCGGTAATGCCATCAGCCTTAGCAGCTTTCTCAAACAAGATGCGGAACTGGCGCTCAAGCACTCCGTAGGTGTACTTGGCTTTCTGCTTCTCTGCCAGCATGACAGCATACTCCGACTGCTTGCGGCGACGGTTCTGGCCATGCTGTCCAGGAGGGAAGTTTCTCCTAGACAAAACTTTGTCCGGTCCGTAGATGGCTTCACCAAAACGGCGGGCAATTTTAGATTTCGGTCCAATATACTTTGCCATAACTTTTATAAAATGGAAGAATTGAAAGATGGAAGAATTGAAGTCTTCCTATTCTCACATAGTTCTTCCGGTTAAAATTTCAATTATTCAATTAATAATTCTTCAATCCTAATTATACACGACGACGCTTCGGGGGGCGGCAGCCATTGTGCGGCAGAGGAGTAACATCGACAATCTCGATAACCTCAATGCCTGCGCCATGACAAGCGCGGATAGCAGACTCACGTCCATTACCAGGACCCTTCACATAAGCCTTCACCTTACGAAGACCTAAATCATAGGCAACCTTGGCACAATCCTCAGCAGCCATCTGGGCAGCATAAGGAGTATTCTTCTTTGAACCACGGAAACCCATCTTACCAGCCGACGACCAAGAGATCACCTGACCTTCGTCGTTAGCCAGAGAAACAATGATATTATTGAAAGAGCTGTGAACATGAAGCTGACCGAGAGCAGTAACCTTCACGTTCCTTTTCTTAGAAACGACTGTTTTCTTTGCCATAACTTTAATTCTTTAATCTTTTAATTGTTACGTTTTAGAATTACTTCGTGGCCTTCTTCTTATTTGCAACAGTCTTCTTCTTACCCTTACGCGTACGAGCGTTGTTCTTGGTGCTCTGACCACGAACAGGGAGACCGTTACGATGACGTACTCCACGATAGCAACCAATATCCATCAGTCGCTTGATATTCAACTGGATCTCGCTGCGGAGATCACCTTCCACTTTGAATTCAGCACCGATGATTTCACGGATCTTGGCTGCCTGATCGTCGCTCCATTCGCTGACCTTCAGGTCGCGGCTCACGCCGGCCTTGTCCAATATCTTTGCTGAACTACTTCGACCTATACCATAGATATAGGTCAATGCGATTTCGCCACGCTTATTCTGGGGCAAATCTACTCCAACAATTCTTATTGCCATTGATAATTAATAATAAAAAAATAATAGTGTAAAATTTCGAAATTTGCTAAAAAGCATGCAAAGGTAAGGAAATAATTTCATATTTCCCACCCTTGTTATGCTTATTTAACATTTTAACCCTGACGCATCTTGTACTTAGGGTTCTTCTTGTTGATAACGAACAGGCGGCCCTTGCGACGCACGATCTTGCAATCGGGGGTGCGCTTCTTCAATGATGCTCTTGTCTTCATATCTTTGTAAACGTTTTATTTGTATCTGAATACAATTCTTCCCTTTGTGAGGTCGTATGGACTCATTTCGACCTTCACCTTGTCACCTGGCAGAATGCGGATGTAATGCATGCGCATCTTACCAGATATATGCGCAATAATCTGTACTCCATTCTCAAGTTCCACACGGAACATAGCATTCGAGAGACTCTCGATGATGGTTCCGTCTTGCTCAATTGCGGATTGCTTTGCCATACTTAGTAAAGTTTACCTTCTATAGTTTCTATTTCTTCAAACGAGGACAATATTTCTGCCTGGCCACGCCGTACGACAATGGTGTGTTCGAAATGAGCCGACGGTTTGCCGTCCTGAGTACATACGCTCCATCTGTCTTCTTTCAAGTAGATGTCACGTTTCCCCATAGTTACCATTGGCTCAATGGCAATACACATTCCTGCTTTCAGCGTAACGCCGTTTCCACGGCGTCCGTAATTAGGAACAGGCGGGTCTTCATGCATCTCACGGCCTATACCGTGACCTGTTAGCTCACGGACGATACCATAACCTTGAGCCTCACAATGTTCCTGTACTGCACTGCTTATATCACCGACATGTTTGTTGGCAATAGCATTTTCAATACCCTTATAAAGCGACTCTTTCGTCGTGCGCAGTAACTTCTTAACCTCTTCAGACACCTCACCTACACAGAACGTGTAACAAGAATCACCATTGAATCCGTTTAGAAGTGTTCCACAGTCAATAGAAATAATGTCGCCTTCCTTGAGCACTGTTTTGGTGTCAGGAACCCCGTGCACTACAACATCGTTGACCGATGTGCAGATGCTTGCGGGGAACGGCCCTCCATAAGGATTGGGAAAGCCCTTAAAGGTTGGGACGGCACCGTGGTCACGGATGAACTCGTCGGCAATCTGATCCAATTGGAGGGTCGTTACACCAGGCTTGATATGTTTAGCCAATTCGCCAAGCGTCTTCCCAACAAGTTGGTTGGCTTGGCGCATCAGCTCAATTTCATCCTCAGTCTTCAGAAATATCTTCATGCTCTTTAGTATGCTGCAACTCCACCACGACCGCGGATACGACCGGAGTCGAGCAAGCCGTCGTAATGGCGCATGAGCAGGTGGCTCTCAATCTGCTGGAGCGTGTCGAGCACGACACCTACAAGAATCAGCAACGATGTACCACCGAAGAACTGCGAGAAGGCATCCTGCACATTCAGCAGGCTTGCAAATGCCGGCATAATGGCGATGAAGGCAATGAAAAGCGATCCGGGGAGAGTGATGCGTGACATCACATTGTCAATATAATCGGCAGTGTCCTTACCGGGTTTCACGCCAGGAATGAAGCCGTTGTTACGCTTCATATCCTCAGCCATCTGTGTCGGGTTCAGCGTAATAGCTGTGTAGAAGTACGTGAATGCAATAATCAAGGCAGCAAAGATGAGGTTGTACAACCAGCTGTGATGATCAAGCATCGTGCGCAGGAACCAGCTTGCATTCTCAGGGTTAGACCACTGGGCCAATGTCAACGGGATGAACATGATTGCCTGAGCAAAGATGATTGGCATCACGTTGGCTGCAAACAACTTCAAGGGGATGTACTGGCGTGCACCGCCCACCTGCTTGTTACCAACGACACGCTTTGCATACTGTACAGGAATCTTGCGGACACCCTGTACCAAAACGATAGATGCACAAACAACTGCATAGAGAATGACAATCTCGACGAGGAACATCACCAAACCACCACCGGTAATAGCAGTAAAGCGCGAGGTAACCTCCTGGAAGAATGCCTGCGGCAGGCGGGCAATAATACCGATCATAATGATCATCGAGATACCATTTCCAATACCCTTATCTGTAATGCGCTCACCCAACCAGAGGATGAACATACTTCCTGCGGCCAGGATGATAGTGGCAGGGAACATGAACCAGAACCAGTCAATGCCGGTTGCAAGGGCAGCACCTGCCTGGGCCTTCAGATTCAGCAGATAGCTCGGTGCCTGAAACAGCAGGATACCCACTGTCAGCCACCGAGTGTACTGGCTAATCTTCTTGCGCCCGCTCTCACCTTCACGCTGCATCTTCTGGAAATAAGGCACAGCGACAGCAAGAAGCTGCATAACGATAGAAGCAGAGATGTAAGGCATGATTCCAAGTGCGAAAATAGACGCATTGGAAAATGCACCACCAGAGAACATGTCCAGCAGCGACATAAGACCTGAAGCAGTCTGTGACGACAGCTTATCAAGCATTGCCGGGTTGATACCGGGAAGTACGACAAACGATCCGAAACGATAGATAGCCACGAACAGGATTGTGATTCCAATACGTGTTCTCAGATCTTCGATCTTCCAAATGTTCTTCAGTGTCTCTATTAACTTCTTCATCTTCGTTTAGATTATAGTTGCGTTTCCACCTAAAGCCTTGATAGCCTCCTCAGCCTTCTTTGAGAAAGCATGGGCAACCACATCGACCTTTGTCTTCAGCTCGCCATTAGCCAGAATCTTGACCAGCTCCTTACCGTTGGTGAGGTGTGCAGCCACGAGCTCTTCAACTCCAATCTTGGTAAGACCCTTCGTCTCAGCAAGCTTCTGGAGAGTAGAAAGGTTGACGGCGAAGTACTCCTTGTGGTTGATGTTCTTGAAACCACCTTTCGGGAGACGACGCTGCAAAGGCATCTGACCACCTTCAAAACCAACCTTCTTCTTATAACCAGAGCGAGCCTTGGCACCCTTATGACCGCGTGTTGACGTGCCACCCAAGCCAGAGCCGGGTCCACGACCGATTCTGCGGCGCGAATGTGTTGAGCCCTCTGCAGGTTTCAAATTATTCAGTTTCATAATAGCATTCGTTTTTAATGTGTGATTACTGTTTAGTCAATAACGGTCACCAGATGATGAACCTTGCGTATCATACCACGGACAGCAGGAGAATCCTCTTTCTCTACGACCTGGGAGATCTTGTGAAGACCAAGTGCCTCAAGTGTACGCTTCTGGTCAACGGGATAACCGATCTTACTCTTAATCTGCTTAATCTTAATTGTTGCCATAGTCCAATTTCTCCTAACTTAACCTCTGAATACTTTGTCCATACTGATACCACGAGTGCCGGCCACGGTATATGCATCGCGCATCAGGCTCAGTGCCTCGATAGTAGCCTTCACCAAGTTGTGGGGGTTCGACGAACCCTTCGACTTTGCAAGCACGTCCTTGATGCCAGCGCTCTCCAGAACGGCACGCATAGCACCACCGGCCACCAGACCGGTACCTGCAGCAGCCGGCTTCAGGAACACCTGAGCACCACCGAAGCGGGCTTCCATCTCATGGGGAACGGTACCCTTGAGCACAGGCACCTTGACCAGGTTCTTCTTGGCTGCCTCTACGCCCTTTGCAATAGCAGCGGTGACTTCGCCGGCCTTACCCAGGCCCCAGCCGATGACACCATTGCCGTCACCTACGACGACGATAGCTGCGAATGTAAAGGTGCGACCGCCCTTCGTTACCTTAGTAACACGGTTGATGGCAACCAGTCTGTCTTTCAGTTCAATGTCACTATTTACTTTAACTCTGTTCATTGCCATAATCGTTTAGAAATTAAGTCCACCTTTACGAGCTGCATCGGCCAGAGACTTCACACGGCCGTGATAGAGATAGCCATTGCGGTCGAAGACCACAGTCTTCACACCGGCTTCCTGAGCCTTTGCGGCAATCAGTTCGCCAACCTTCTCAGCCTGCTGAATCTTCGGCATGGCCTCAAGACCCAGTGACGATGCTGCTGCAAGAGTTTTACCTTCATTATCGTTGATAACCTGAGCATAGATCTGCTTGTTGCTGCGGAACACGCTCAGACGAGGACGCTCGGCAGTGCCGAACACATTCTTACGAATTCTGTATTTAATCTTGATTCGTCTTTCTACTTTCTTCGTTGTCATAATCTTTTAATCTTTTAATTTTTCAATTTTTCAATTTCTCAAAGATTACTTAGCTGAAGCTGACTTACCCGACTTGCGACGAATAACTTCACCCTTAAACAAGATACCCTTTCCTTTATAAGGCTCAGGCTTGCGGAAAGAACGAATTTTAGCGCAGATGAGACCAAGCAGCTGCTTGTCGGCCGATTCGAGGATAATCTGGGGGTTCTGGTTACGCTCAGACTTTGTCTCCACTTTTACCTCCTTGGGAAGCTGGATGAAGATGGGGTGTGTGTAACCCAGTGCGAACTCGATGAGGTTGCCCTGATTGCTCACGCGGTAACCGACACCGACGAGTTCCATTTCCTTCTTATAACCCTCGCTCACGCCTACAACCATGTTGTTGACCAGTGCACGATACAGGCCATGGAAAGCCTGCTTCTGCTTCAGGTTGACAGGGCTGTTCTCGTCAATCTCAAACGTAACGTGACCATCCTCAATCTTGACGAGGATAGACTTGTCCACCTTCTGTGAAAGTTCTCCCTTCGGACCCTTTACGGTAACGACACCGTCCTTGTCCTGAGCAATGGTAACGCCTGCAGGGATACTAATTGGCAATTTTCCTATTCTTGACATAATGCTCGTCCTCCAATTAATATACATAGCAAAGGACCTCACCGCCAATCTTCTGCTGTGCGGCCTCTTTGTCTGTCATTACACCTTTGGACGTGGATAAGATAGCGATACCCAGTCCATTAATTACTCGCGGCATGTCCTTGTAGCCAGTGTACTTACGGAGACCTGGCGTTGAGACACGTTTCAAGAACTTGATGGCGTTCTCTTTGGTTGCAGGGTCATACTTCAAGGCAACCTTGATAGTTCCCTGCGGGCCATCCTCGACGAACTTGTAGTTCAGGATGTAACCCTTCTCGAAGAGGATCTTAGTAATTTCCTTCTTCAAGTTTGAAGCTGGTACTTCAACAACACGGTGATGAGCCATGATTGCGTTTCTCAACCTCGTCAGAAAATCTGCTATTGGATCT
>Ga0310694_10007167_pt1 | contig 10502 bp, 8 predicted proteins | sample 174DNAGHGhighgp2_FD_203884 | JGI IMG/M metagenome (GOLD analysis project Ga0310694, IMG submission 203884) | Sheep rumen microbial communities from Palmerston North, Manawatu-Wanganui, New Zealand - 1742 DNA GHGhigh gp2 (v2) (version 2) | ecosystem: Host-associated > Mammals > Digestive system >... | reverse complement strand
TTCTTCTCGTTTTTCTTTAAAAGAGAGATCGGAGGACGTTCATATTTCGCAGCCGGACGTTTCGGCTTTTCCGTCTTTCCGGCGGCTGCAGCGTTTCTTTCCTGCGTCGACGCGGCTGATGCATTCTCTTTAACCGGATCTGCCGTATCCGTTACGGATCCTGCCGTACGTACGTCATGACTTCTCTCGGTCACCGGCTTGGGCATCTCTTCCAGGAGAACGTTATCGGATTTTGTCTCCGTAACATCCGTAGTTTCCGGATGTTCATCCACGGGTGTTTCTGCATCTACAGATTCAGCTTCACGGAACGGTTCCTCCGTGATCCCTTCCTCCGTTTTTACTTCCGGGAAAGAATCGCTGCTCTCTGCCTGCGTGATAGAAGACGGAGCAAGCGATCCGGCCGCCTCCGCCGCTGCCGGAGATGCGACGATCTCTGCGGCAAGGGAAACTGCCACGGCTTCCGCACCTTCCTTGACCGCCCCGGCAAGCCTTGGCAGCGTGATCTCATGCATTTCATCCGGGCTCGTATGCGGCGTTTCGTTCAGTGCTTTTCTGACATAATTGGGCTGGACGGGTACGGCGGGTTTACTGCTCTGCGGTCTGGAAGCATTCAGGATCCGTTCGTCTTCGGCTCTTTCCTCCGCTTCTTTCCGCTGTCTGCGTTCTTCCTCCCGGCGTGCCTTCTTTTCTTCGAAAGCGGCTTTCGCCGCTTCCTCTCTTTCCTGTCTTGCTCTTGCAGCTTCGGCACGGCGTTCGTCCTCTGCCAGGAGCTGTTCCTGTCTGCGGCGTTCCGCCTCTTCCCTGCGCTGCTGAATCTCCTCCCGGTGCTGTTCTCTCAGTTCGCGTTCATCTTCATATTCCCGCATTCTTGCGCTGCGGCGTTCTTTTTTTTCTGCAAGCCGTTCCTCATCCGGTGCATATCTGGCCGGAACATTACGGATCTCTTCTGCCGTATCTCCGATCCGCTCGGCGATCGCGGCGATGGTCCCGAAGAACGACAATTGAAACATCGTAAGGATACAGAAGATCGCAACCAGGATCAGAAGCAGGATCGGCAGTACTCTTCCGTTCAAAAGCCGGAAGAGCCAGAGTGCCGGAAACCCGAAAAAGATACCGCCGCCCTTCGCCGCCTCATAAAAGACTTTTCCCTGTCCTTCCTCCATATCGGCGGCAGTCTTAAGGAGGTCATATCCTCCGAAATAAGCACAGAGCATGCCGGCGATCACAATGAGACTGACGGCGGGGATCCGGAACCGGAGCGTATTCGGCAGCTGTCCGCCGAAGATCACTGCGAGCATCAAAAGCGGCGGAAGTATATATCCGACGGTTCCGAACAGTCCGAGTACGAAATGCCGTATCCGCTCGCCGATCTCGTTTCCGACCACCCCGAAGGTGCAGAGCGTGATCACGAGCAGGACAAGAACGATCGCAAAAAGAATGATCTCCGGAGTCATGTCCGGCTGCGACTGTTTCCCTCTCCCGGAATTGTTTTTTGCAGCGCTTCCGCTTTTCCTCTGTGAGCCGGCGCGCTTTGTCGTCGCAGTACGTTTACTTCCGGAACGGCTTCCCGTACTGCGGCCCTTCGTTGTTGCCAAGGTGCTCTCCTAGTTCAGATCAAAATGATCGATCCCGGTCATATCCACCAGGTCGAAATGCATCATCGTATTATTCGGCTGAAAATCAAACTCCATCTCTTTCGCAACATGCTTTTTCGGAGTAGGAAGCGGATTTTTGATCGGAGCCGACGGTCCCTGCGTCTTCTTTGCCTCCTGACGGTTGCTCGTCATGATGGAATTGGACTGTCCGCCCGGCTTGACCACGGCGGTCTTGTAGTCCATCTGACGCCCCCACTTATTCTGCGTCCTGGGGACTTCCTCGATCTGCACGGTTTTCCCGGCCTGCGCAGCGGCGCTTTCCGCAGCCGCTTCCTGCAGCGGGCGCGGCGTCAACGGTGCCGGCTTCGGCGGTTCCGGCGGAGGCAAAGGCACTTCCCTGACCTGCGTCGGCGGGATCACGTTCGGATTCCTGACCGCAGCCGGCGGGACGACCGCAGGTGCGACCGGATTCGCATTGGTATTCTGTATCGCGTACGCCTGCGGGAAAGGCTGCTGGGGCTGTGTACCCGGAAGCGGCAGCGTTCCCTGCGGCTGCGGGATCTGTACTTTGGAAGGAACCGGTGTGATCGATGCCGGAGGTTTCGGCATCGCATTTCCCTGTACGATCCCGGGCGTCGGTACCGCACTGCTCTGCACTCCGGCAGGAGCAGGCATCGTATTCCCCCGGATCACTCCCGGTGTCGGCACGGCATTGCTGTGCGCATCTGCGGGAACGGGCATCGCATTCCCCTGGATCACGCCAGGTGTCGGCACGGCATTACTGTGTGCATCCGCGGGAGAGGGCATGATATTACCCTGTACGATATCCGGATTAGCGGGCGCATCCGCCGCATCCGGCAGAACAGCCGCTTCCGGCTGCCCCTGGATCTCTACGGAATCCTTGGGATCGATGGTCGGCATCTGCTCTAAAGGAAGAACGGAATCAGGCGTCGGGATCGCATTTCCCGGCACCACGTGGATCTCCTGCTCCTTTTCCTGTGCGATCATCTCCGGAGTTTTCAGTTTCGGCTTCGGTGACGGCTTGCGAAGGAAATCCAGCTGGGATTCCAGTGCTTCCAGCTCTTCCTGTTCGGTCATGGCCCGGTTGGCCGGAGCTTCCGGCTGCGGATTCTTCTTAAAAAGCATAACGCCCCCTTACTCCGTTTCCCTGTACAAAACGGTATCGATATTGTATAACGGACGGTGCTTGACCTCCGCGTAGATCTTTCCGATATACTCTCCGATCACGCCGATGGCAAGCAGCTGTACTCCGCCCAGGAACCAGATGGAAAGGATCAGGGAGGTCCATCCCCGTTCCACATTTCCGCTGATATAAGAGACAAATGCATATACGGCCGCACACAGACAGATCAGCAGAACGATGAGTCCCATATCCAGAACAAAACGGATCGGCGTGACACTGAAAGAAGTGATCCCGTTTAACGCCAGTGCCAGCATCTTTTTGAACGGATACTTCGATTCGCCTGCCGCCCGTTCTCCCCGTTCGTAAGTCACTTCAGCAGTCTTGTAGCCCAGCTGAGGGATCAGCCCGCGCAGATACAGATTGCTTTCCCGGTAACGGGACAACTCTTCGATCGCACGCTTTGACATCAAACGGTAGTCTGCGTGATTGTAGACGGTCTTGACTCCCATCGCGGCCAGCAGTTTGTAATAGGACTCTGCCGTGAAACGTTTGAAGAAAGTGTCTTTCTTCCTGCTGCTGCGGACGCCGTATACGATATCGCAACCCTCGTGATAGTGGTCTACCATCTGTTCCACTACGGACACATCATCCTGAAGATCGGCATCCATGGATACGCAGATATCTGCGTGCTCCTTGGCTGTCATCAGACCGGCAAGAAGAGCGGACTGATGACCGCAGTTTTTCGCAAGGCCTACCGCCGCGATCTGCGGATCCGCTGCATGCCTTTCGCAGAGGATCTCCCAGGTACGGTCTTTACTCCCGTCATTGACAAACAAAAGAAAACTCCCTGCATCCACCTTCCCTTTGCCGATCAGATCCGCGAGGACCTTTTTCAGGGTATCGATGCAGATCGGAAGTACTTCCTCTTCGTTATAGCACGGTACTACGATCGCTAATCTGTCACTCATCCCAGTTCGTGTACACATTCTGTACGTCATCATCCTCATCGAGCAGATCCAGGATACGGGTGATATTCTTGATCACCGCTTCATCCGTGATCTCTACATAGTTCTGCGGAAGACGCGTCACTTCGGCGCTGACCATCTTGATCCCTTCTTTTTCCAGTGCCTCACGGACACTTTCGAGATCATCCGGAGCCGTCAGGATCTCAAAAGAGTCTTCCTCTTCCGTGAAATCTTCTGCTCCCGCATCCAGCGCTTTCTCCATCATCGTATCGCCGTCGAGATCACACTCTTCACGGTCGATGATGATCTGCCCTTTGGTATCAAACATGAAGGAAACGCAGCCCTGCGTTCCGACATTTCCGTTTCCTTTGGTGAAGGCATTCCGCACATTGGCCGCCGTACGGTTCTTATTGTCCGTAAGAGCCTCGACGATGATCGCGGTGCCGCCCGGTCCGTAGCCCTCATATACGACATGCTCATAATTGACGCTGTTGCCGTCACCGGAAGCCTTTTTGATACCACGGTCGATGGTATCGTTCGGCATATTAGCCGCCTTCGCTTTTGCGATCACCGTTGCCAGCTTATAGTTGTTGGCAGGATCGGGGCCGCCCTCTTTTACCGCGACAGCGATCTCACGACCGATGATCGTAAAGATCTTACCCTTTGCGGCATCGTTCTTTTCCTTCTTATGTTTGATGTTTGCAAATTTTGAATGTCCTGACATAGCACCTCTCCTCTATATTTACATAATCTATGATATTTTACCGCAAAATATAGTAAATCGCAAGTAAAAAACGCAATAAATTGTAAATTTGCAGGGAAATGGTTGACGGGGGTTATGCGGGATCAAGCATATAAGGCAGCAACAAAAAAGCAGTCCGAACGGGCTGCTTTTTTTAAAGATATGTCGACAAACCCACCCGACTCCACTAGGCTCGTACCGCGCTTACGCTTGTACTCGCCAAGTGTCGCTGGGTAGCATACTCACTAGTTTCGCGCGGCGCTTGCGCCGCGCTCAACAAGTGATTATGCCATCTGCTTTGCGACTTCCTCTGCGAAGTTCTCTTCCTTCTTCTCGATGCCTTCGCCGGTCTCGAAACGGACGACTGACTTGATCGCGAAATCGGTGCCTGCAGCCTTTGCTACCTGCTCGATGTACTTCGCTACGGTCTGCTTTCCGTCCTCTGCCTTAACGTATACCTGCTCCATCAGGGTCGTCTCCTTGATCTGCTTGGAGATACGTCCCTCTACCAGACCGCTGAAGATCTTGTCAGCGAGGTACTCGTCCTTACCGGCCATAGCCAGCTCCGCAAGCTTCGCCGGAGCCTCTTTGGACAGGAAGTTGAAAAGGAAGTTCATGTTTGCCTTCTCCGCAACCTTGTCCTGATAGATCTTGATGTCATCGTCATTCCAGAGCTTCTCATTCACGCACTTATCGATCAGCTTCTGCAGGATCGGCTTCGGCAGGGATGCCGGATCGTTCAGGGAGCTGTCGATCGTGATCTCGCGGATCTTCGCAAGCTCTTCCTCGGAAATGTCCGATCTCTGCACATAGCTCGGGTTCATTGCAGCGACCTGCATCGCGATATTCTTCATCGCCTCACGGATCTCAGCCTTGTCATCACCGGTCGCCTCAACGATAACAGCGATCTTTCCGCCGCCGTGGATATAGGTCTCCACCGGGCCATCGGAAGAAACCTTCTTGAATCTGCGGATATCCAGCTTCTCACCGATCGTGAGCACCATATCGTTCAGTGCTTCCTTCACGGTCTTGGAGCTGTCATCGATCCACTTCTCATCCATAAATGCAGCCATATCCGCCGCACCGGTAGCAAGCGCCTGTGCAGCCACGCGCTCTACAAAGCCCTTGAACTTCTCGTTCTTTGCCACGAAGTCGGTCTCGGAGTTGACCTCAACGACTGCAGCCGTCTTTCCGTCCTCGCTCTTTGCGATCGAGCAGAGACCCTCTGCCGCGATACGGCTCGCCTTCTTTGCGGCCTTTGCCGCGCCGCTCTTCTGTAATACTTCCATCGCTGCGTCGATGTTTCCGTCCGTCTCCGTCAGCGCCTTTTTGCACTCCATCATACCTGCGCCGGACATCTCGCGCAGCTCTTTTACCATTGCCGCTGTGATTGCTGCCATTTTCTTTTCCTCTCTTTCTTTAAAATATGCCTGACAGCCGCCAAAGACCGTCAGGCATCCTTGTTTCTAAAAAAGTGCCTTGTCGGTGATACTGATTAAACCGTACCTTCCGCTGCCTGCTCTTCCTCTGCAGCTGCGCTTTCGATCGCTTCTGCGGAAAGTGCTTCCTCACCCTGGTTACCCTCGATGATCGCATCTGCCATCTTGGAAACGATGAGCTTGACAGCGCGGATCGCATCATCATTACCCGGGATCACATAATCAAGCTCCTCGGGATCGCAGTTCGTATCGCAGATACCGAACAGCGTGATACCCAGAGCGTGTGCCTCCTGAATGCAGATGTGCTCCTTCTTCGGGTCTACGACAAAGATCGCATCCGGAATACGGGTCATCTCTTTGATACCGCCAAGGTTCTTCTCGAGGCGATCCCACTCTTTACGGATATTGATGACTTCCTTCTTCGGCAGCACATCAAAGGTGCCGTCCTGGCTCATACGCTCGATCTCTTTGAGTCTCTTGATACGGGACTGGATCGTCTTGAAGTTGGTCAGCATACCGCCGAGCCATCTCTCATTGACATAGTACATACCGCAGCGCTCTGCCTCGGTCTGAACCGCTTCCTGCGCCTGCTTCTTCGTGCCGACGAAAAGAACGGTACCGCCCTGAGCAGCGATATCGGAGATCGCGTTGTACGCGTCATCCACCATGCCTACGGATTTCTGGAGATCGATGATATAGATCCCGTTACGCTGCGTGTAGATGTACGGAGCCATTTTCGGGTTCCAGCGTCTGGTCTGATGACCGAAATGTACGCCTGCTTCCAGCAGCTGCTTCATAGAAATTACGCCCATTTTTGTTACCTCCTGTTTTGTTCTGCTTCCGTATCCGCTTAGGGCGGGCCGCCCCTCGCACCCCTTTCCTTTCGAAATCACAGGTACGATCGTCACGAATACGTGTTTATTTGACAACTTTTGAAGTATAGCACGCCGCACGCGCGGATGCAAGTACTTTTTTACGTTTTTTCAGCGTCCCGCCAGGCGGTTCAGTGCGATCACGACCGAATAGGGATCTCTTTTATACATCGCGTCGTAATCCGGGTGCTGCTGCAGGAAGCGGTACATCGGTTCGGATGCATATCTTCCCTCCGCGATCCCCGTCGTCACCCAGTGCAGACGCAGGCTCTCTTCGGTCCACGCATATTTCCCCTGCAGATCCGGATTTGCAGCCAGATACCACTGTGCATCGAAGCATGCCCCGTAAAGCTGCAGCCAGGGGTTCCCTGCCGTCAGATCCGTGGGATCCCAGCTGTTAAACGGTGCCGGAAAACGACCGATCCCGGCAAAAAACGGCGTTCCCATCGGACTCGGACATGCCGCATCCCGGTAGAAAACCACAGGCGTTCCGCTGGGGCAATGCTCGAAGATCCATTTCACATCTCCGACCATCATTCGCACACAGCCCTGGGATGCCGCAGTCCCCAGTTTATCAAACTCCCCGGGTTCCAATGTTCCGGGATCCTCGTAGACCGTATACGGCACGGAGTGGAACAGGATATGTCCGGTGATCCGGAAGGAATACTGCCCGTACACATCCCCGTACAAAAACCACCACCTGCTTTTTTCCATCGAAGCAAAGGTCCCGCCCTGCGGCGTATCCTCACCGGTCGAGCAGATCATGACACGCACCGGCACCCCGTCGCAAAGTACCGTAACGGTATTTGCGGCACAGTTTACGCCGATGACGTACTGTTCCCCCGCAGCCTCCGCATGTCCGGAAGTACAGAAAAATGCGATCCCCGCAAGAAGCACAAACAGAAAGAGACCCGAAATGATCCTTCTTCTCATGTTTTCATACAGGCCCTTCGTCCTCCTTTGTAAAGGGCCCTCCTCCTTTTGACATTATAAAGGAAAACCTTTGTCGTCGCAAGCAAAGTCTTTCCGTCAGTCCGCCGCCCAAAAGAATGGTTTCCCTTGTAAAATACAAACGGCTGTGATAAAGTAAAAAAATGCAGAATAAATGGGGATTTTCAAACTATCTTTTCTTGGGACTCGGTCTGATCGGCGGTTCGATCGCACGGTCGATCCGTGAGTTTCAACCTTCCGCAAAGATCACGGCTTATGTCAGACATCCGGAAAAACTGAAGTCCGCACTGGACTCCGGCGTCCTTGACGCCCTTTCGGATTCCGTTACTTCCGGCGTCGCGGAGGCGGATGTCATTTTCCTCTGTGCCCCCACGACTACAAACGCCGAGAATCTCCGTACCATCACTCCTTATCTGAAAGCAGATACACTGGTGACGGATGTTGGAAGTGTCAAACAGGATATCCGGAAAGCAGCGGATGAACTCGGGATTTCCCAACAGTTTCTCGGCGGACACCCGATGGCCGGCAAAGAACAGAGCGGCTATGACAGCGCCGATCCGGAGATCCTGAAAAATGCCTGCTATATCCTTACCCCGAGTTCAGCCACCGCTCAGGAGTTGACTGACCGTTTTTCTGCGCTGGCCGCTGCCATGGGCTGCCGTGTATTGATCACGGATCCGGCCTATCATGACAAAGCGGTTGCAGCCATCAGCCATCTGCCGCATCTGATCGCGGCCTCTCTGGTCAATCTGGCAAAAGACACCGACAACGAAGAAGGTTTCCTCCGGACCATCGCCGCAGGAGGCTTTAAAGATATCACCCGGATCGCTTCTTCGGACCCTGACGTCTGGTCCGCCATCTGTAAAAGCAACGCGGATAATATCCGGGCCCTGCTTTCCGACTACATACGAAGTCTGCAGGCGATCGACAAGGCGCTGGAAAACGGGGATTTCGACCGGATCCGGACTTTATTCGAAGACTCCGGCGCATACCGCAGTTTACTTTAGAACAAAAAGGCCGGCTTACGCCGGCTTTTTTATTATGCTTTTCATGGGATACTTTTACGGCATCAGCGAGATGGACATCCCGCAGGCATTCGGTCCCGTATGACATGCGATGCTCAATGACAGCGGATCATAATAGGTATAAATATTCGGGAAATATTCCTGCACCATCGTATGCCACGCCTTCGCATCTTCCGGATCCATACAGCTGCTCGCCACACCGATCGCAAGTCCCGCATCATCCACGTCCGCGAATAAAGTCTCTCGTTCTTTCTTTACGGCTTCCAGCATCGCTGCCTTCGCTTTGTGCAATCCGCGTACCTTTGCGTGGGTATCAAACTTGTCTCCGCGGGTGACCAGTACCGGCTTGATGTTCAGGAGTTCACCGAGAGCCGCAGCAGCCGGCGTCACACGGCCGGTCCTCTTGAAATACTTCAGCGTCTCCACGGTAAGATAGACCACGGATTTCGGTCCTTCCGCCTCCAGACGTTCCTTGATCTCTTTTGCGGATAGTCCCTCTTTCGCAAGCTTCACCGCACGGAGCACGGACTGGCGCATGGAAACGGAGATCCGGTGATTGTCCGCCACCTGAACCTTCCCGTCATAATCATCAGACAGCGCGATCGCCGTCTGGCAGGAACCCGAAAGACCGCTGGACATCGGGATATAGATGATCTCATCCGCATCGTCCAGTACCATTTCCCACAGATCCATCAGGGATCCGGGCGAGGGCTGTGAGGACGATACATCCCTGTCCCCGACAAGAGCCTCGTAGAACTGCTCATGCGTGATATCCTCATTTTCATAATAGGTACGACCGTCTACGATCACGGGCATCGGGATCACATGGATCCCGAGACTCCTTGCCTCATCTCCGAAGATTCCGCTGTTCGAATCGGTCACTACTGCTGTCTTCATCCAAAAACCTCTTAGTCAGTTCTCTTATCGCCCCAGAAGAAGAGCGCCACGGTACCCGGACCGGTATGTGCACCGATCAGGTTTCCGATATAATTGATCACCACTTTTCCGCGAAGCGCCGGGATCTTCTCCTCGATGATATCCGCTACCGCCCTTGCATCGTCGTAGCAGTCGGAATGCGTGATCAGACATTTCTCCTTATAGTCTGCACCATCTTTCGCATGCTCGAGCATGATATCCACCAGACGGCTGATGACCTTTTTCTTTGTGCGGATCTTTTCACGGGGGATCAGTTTGCCCTGATAGTCGATGTTCAGGATCGGGCAGATGTTCAGCATGGATCCGACAAATCCCGCTGTCTTGGACACTCGTCCGCCTCGGATAAAGAAGGTCAGATCCGTTGAGAAGAACCAGCTGTTCAGCTCGAGCTTATGCGCCTCTGCGAACTCATAGATCTCATCGATCGTTTTACCTTCATCACGAAGGTCTGCCAGTTTGTCGACAAAAAGTCCGTAACCGCCGGAAGCCGCGAGGGAATCCACGATGTAAAGTTTACGATCCGGATACTTTTCTTCCAGCACGTGCTTGGCAAGCTTTGCGGAGTTCAGCGTCCCGGAGATTCCCGAGGAAAGCGTCACATGCAGCACATCCTTCCCCTCTTCCATAAACTTTCCGAAGTACTCCACAAACTCATCGGCATTGACCTGGGAGGTCTTCGTCATCTCTCCGGCCAGCATCCTCTGATAAAACTCGTGATACGGGACCGACTGGCCCAGATCGTCCATATACTGCTTCCCGTCCAGTTCAAAGTGAAAACTGATGTAGGAAATGTTTCTCTTTTCCATCTGCTCTGCGGACAGATCCGCCGCCGA
>Ga0310694_10007166_pt1 | contig 10502 bp, 9 predicted proteins | sample 174DNAGHGhighgp2_FD_203884 | JGI IMG/M metagenome (GOLD analysis project Ga0310694, IMG submission 203884) | Sheep rumen microbial communities from Palmerston North, Manawatu-Wanganui, New Zealand - 1742 DNA GHGhigh gp2 (v2) (version 2) | ecosystem: Host-associated > Mammals > Digestive system >... | reverse complement strand
AGATATGTGTCTAAATCGAACCTTATACACTTCTTATGCACAGAAGATTTTGACTCCGTTTGCTAAAGAAGCGCCGTATTCAGTTTGCAGAAAGTCAAAATGGCATAAGGAAATGATCGAAGTCTTCAAAAAATGGAAATAATTAGTTGTTGGCTTCGACTTAATAACGGATGACGCAAAAAGCATCATCCGTTATCTATTGTTTCTTCGGAGGGTACTGAAGAAAACACGTATTGTATGGAAAATCTAAACTAGTTGCGATCTTATTTATACTGAGCTTTCAGCTTTCGATTTCGATCGTTAGCCAGTATTTCTATCTCATTAATTGTTCCTTCAAGTGCTTCCGTGTTTTTATTCCTAGCTTGATTCTCTAATGCATCAATATAGCTCATTATCGACTTTTCAATATCATAAACCGCACTACTAGATTTGGCGGGGCTAGAATGTATCAAATCATATATTTTTTCAACCTTTTTCCGAAGTTTCTTGTCATCAATAGAGTCCATGATACCTTTCAATTTTGCGGACGATACCTTTACATATTGGAGTTCGGCTTCATGCTTTTCTACGCTCTCGGCTGTGCTCTCATTTGCAATAAGATTTGCGATTAATAATATTGCATATATACCCGCAATGATTACCTGAACAATCAATGGAACTTTGTAAGAATCAAGTTTGATAATAGAAAAAACAACACCAACTAGGAACGCTACAATAAAGTAACCAGCCGAGATTGAATAAAGCGGGAATCCCAAAACTGCTTTGTTTGTAGTTTTCCTAACAAGGAACGGAGTAATTACAAGCATTATATATGCCACATGTATAAAGGCATATGAAATCCAAACTGATGCCTTGTGCTCTGTGCCTCCAGCTACAAAGAAAACAACATTAAAAACAATAATGAATACCAGGTCTAATAGTATCCAGAGGACTTGTTTCTTGTTCATTTTAGTGCCTCCTACATTCTACTGAGAATCTCAGCTTTTTTAGCGTCATACTCACTCTGTTCAATCAAACCTGCATCAAGCATTTTCTTGAGCTTGCCAAGTGTTTCCATGGGATCTTCCGTGGGGGCTGAAGATGCAGCTGATGTGGCAGTGTCAGAACCTTTGGGCGCAAATCTACCTGAAGGAGCAGGTTGGCTAGGCTGATACGCCTGTTGACTAGGTTGCTGATTCATAGGTGCAAACATTTGATTCGCCATATTTCCGAAAACACTTCCGGCAGCAACACCCATACCCATTCCGGCACCCATAGCTCCAACTCCACCGGCACCTGGATTACGGGCCAAATCACCGAGAATATTAGCTGACTGCTGACGTGCCCAGTCATCACCTAGAACATCCATTACGCCTTTATCACCTTGAGCCAACTTAACCTTGCTAATCGATGCAATCTGCGATTCGTCAATTGCATCGTATTTACTGCTGTCAATGTCTAAACCAGCCAATGAGAATTTGACGCACTTAAGACCATAATCCTGAACAACTTCATCAATATATGGCTCAACCTTCTCTGATAGCTCGTCCAGATATGCATCTATACCAATAAGTTCCTGATCCAAACTATTCAAGAACTTAGATATAGCGGATTTAATCTTGCCTTGGAATTCGCTTTCAAAATATTTATCTAACTCTTGTTGGAATTGATAAGGCACATTATTCCCTATGAGTTTCTCTAAGAACTTAGCAGGATTCTCAATTCTTACCTTATAGGCACCTCGTACTCTTGCATCAGTTCGAATACCCCACACCTTGTCCCTAACTTGAATCGGTGTTTCAGTTCCCCATTTTATTTCTTGGCTATCAGCTTTTCTTACAAAATAAACTACACAATTAAATGTGCTGACACCACCAGTAAAAGCATTTCGAAGACGACTTATAAATGGATAGTTGTCAGTTGATAGTTTATAAGTCCCGTTATCAAAGACTTGCTCAATGTTTCCACCTTTTATAAAAATAGCTTCTTCACCGGGCATAACAATAAGCGTGGAATTAGTATTGAAATCTTCTTCGGGCTGTCTCCAAATTAACAACTCTCCAGGGCCAGAATTCTTGATGACATCAGCCCAATGTTTTTTTCCACCCACATATGCAGCTTCATTTGGGTTCTTAGCAAATAGTGCCATGCTTTGTCCTCCAATCTTAAATCAATGTATCAGGGTTGCTATCGAAGTTCTGGTATCCAAAACGTTCCGGCAACAAGTTTTTATTAGCACTTAATGATTCATTAACAGCTTTTATAATATCCTCATTAGTTGTATCCGCAGGCAGCTCTCTAAGTGGAACAATATCCCCGAAAACATCTTTAAATTTGCGCATTGCTGTAATTAATTCGTTGTTCATTTCAATCATGTTTACTTTCCTCCTTTAATCAATCCGATTATAGATTTATATGCGTTATAGGTTTTGGGCATATATTTCTGTGTATAGGCAAGATTGTTAGCATTACACGCACTATCAGCCGTTATCTCAGCAAAGGCTTCTTTGCCAATAGCTGATCTATCACGGTTTGCCCAATATTCAGCACGATGTCCCCAAGGACCAGAAACTTTATTGCCAGTTAAACCACCAAAAACATCAGAAACACAGTTTGACTCATTAGGATTATTCCATAGTTCATTACTGAGTTTTTCTTGTGCCTGTTCAACAGTGCAGTTTTCATTCTTCATTATATTCGAAATTGCATCATCATAATCAGCCTGAATTGCATCGGTCATATTATTTGCATATGAAGAATTGCCAGAAAGATCATCGATCATGTGCGCACTTTCGTGGAAATATGTGTTTCCTTCGCCAAGCCCCTTAGCTATATCTTTTTGTTCATTAAAATAGAATCCACCATCTCCAGGTGAATAATGCGCAGTTCCATTGTATTTTGTGTCTAAACACTTTAGTTTATCCGAATAATCGTTGTATACATCCTTCAAATCAGGATCCATATCTTTATAGCAATCAGTTAGCTTATCCCTATATTCCGGAGTAACATCTAACTTCGCCAAATTATCATAGAATCCCTGATGCTCTTTATACTCGTTTTCTCCTACTGAGTCTTTAATTCTCGATATCTGATCACTATAATCTAGTTTATCATCATTTTTATCACTTGTAATTTCTTGCTTTTCTTTTCCACCAAGTATTCTTGACAAAAGGGATTCATCCGTCTCATTATCAATGGCGTCAGTGTTTGGTTGTTTATTTCTATCATTCGAACCTTCGTTCAAAGAATCCCTGTCACTGACATCATTGTTAACTACATCGTTTTCTTCATTCGGCTTTTCCAAATTCTCTTGTTTTGTATTATCGGAAAGACTGTTCTCCTTATTATCAGAATAATCAGTAGCCGAAGAATCATCTGCATTAAATGGAGCATCACTTAAATGATCCCACTTATCCTGAATATCAACGTTATCAGAATATTCTTCTCCGAACTTCTCCCAACCCTCTTGATATGGATTATCAGAAGGCACCTTCTCGCCTAAGGTTTCTGGATTTACATCATCCAGCGTTTCCGGTGCCGTTTCGTAGTCACTGGTATCTCTATCATTATGTTCATCCCGTTGCGTATCAGAAACAGAATCCTCTATCTCATCATTATCTGTAACATCTTCTGATTTATCTTCGGTAGCATCTACTATATCAGCTACATCCTCTGTTCGTTCAGCGTTATCTTGCGTCTGATCAGTTGTTTCTGAACTATCCATGTTCATCGTATCTGTGGATTCGTCTGCATCCCTATCAGAATCGACATCTTGGATTTCAGCATTATCTATTTCAACTTCAGATTCTTCTGAGTTATTAACCTCTGACAAGTCACTATTCATCTCGGGAATAGACTCATCAACTGCCTCACTAGTCTCTTCATCTGTAGTTTTTTCCGACGTATCCTCTGGCTCTTCTTCAGAGATATCTTCTGATGATTCTTCAGCAGTATCTTCCGATTCCTCCGTGTTGTCTTCAGGACTGTTTTCGGAAATATCGTTAATTGCATCATCTGCTACATCTTCAGAACTATCATTAGGGAAATCCTCGGTTGCGTCCTCTGGCACCTCCTCGGGAACGTCTTCTGGCACATCTTCAGGAATATCTTCTGAAATGTCTTCTGATGAGTCTTCTATAGCATCTGCAGAATTGTCTTCAGGCACATCTTCAGGTATGTCTTCGGGGAAATCCTCGGTTGCGTCCTCTGGCACCTCCTCGGGAACGTCTTCTGGCACATCTTCAGGAATATCTTCTGGAATGTCTTCTGACGAGTCTTCTGAAGCATCTGCAGGAATATCTTCTGGTACATCCTCGGGTATATCTTCGGGAAAATCCGCAATTACATCCTCAGGAGTTTCCTCGGGAACGTCCTCTGGCACATCTTCGGGAATATCGTCAGTGATGTCTTCAGCCAATCCCTCTGTGATATCTTCGGGCACATCCTCAGGTATGTCATCGGGCAAATCCGCAGGAGCATCATCGACTACATCAGACGATACGTCAATATCTGATGACATATCCACATCAGATGAAGTATCAACACTTTCAGAATAATCTTCATCCATGAAGCAGACAACCTCCCGTTAAGACTTGATAAGAGAATTCGTTATCTGAATATCTTTTACAGGGATTTTCGTTCCGTAACGAATTCTTCTCCAAAGATGAACCTTTACACATGCCACCAATTCGGGTGAGAAAGGTTCATCGTTTAACTCAACTTTAACAAGCTTTGTTATTTGCCTAAAAACCTTGATTACCACATTGAAATCGCTCGTTTCAGGTTTAAAGTTCCTCACAAAGATTCTTCTAGCAATTTCCCTCGCAAGAATTCTTCTCGAGTAATCACAAGAATGTGTACAATAATTTGTTTTTTCGCATTCAGGATATGGCCTTAAACATTCTTGTTTATCATCCCAATACTTCGACAATTGCTTAATGCCATCATCAGAAAGAGAGATGCTTATGCTATTATTCAATCTATAATCCGGAGTAATAACTTCTTCTGGTTCATCAAGTCTGTTGAAGAATAGATATGCTTCGCCGGGCTTGAGTCTTGATAGTCTCTGAATCTGGACATCATTCATATTCATACTATCGGCAATTATCTGCTTGTCTGTTGCTTCAACAAGGCGGAATACAACCTTCATATCAGTCAAAGCGACAACATCAGTGGACACTTTTCGTGGTGACTGATCAGCAATAACTATTCCGACACCATAAGAACGAATCTCTGCAAGCATTCTCTTAACCAATCCCTGTGCAATTGCACTTGGATTGGCATCACCCTGATTCGCATTCGATCCAGCATCTAAAAGAACATGCGCTTCTTCTAGGAGAATTACATTCTTTAATCCACCTTCACCAACATAATTAGAATTGACATATGCAAGGATTGAGAGAAGAAGAAGAGCAATAATTAACGCCTTTTCATCACTATTTTCTATGGCTGCAAGTTCAATTATTGTTGGCTTCTCAAGCAAATCTTGAATTGGTATTGAATAATAGTTATCAAAAAGATTAATCAAACTATTAAGACGTACTACACCAGCACGACCTATATTTTTTGCGTCTCCTGTATAACCAATTTCATCGAACGTGTTCTGGAAACATTTTATGAAGTCCGAAATATTGAAGCTCTGGCCTTTATCGTCAACAGTATAAGTATCTAGCCATCGGAAATCAGAATAGCAATTGTTAACCGCTTCTTCAAAAATCTTATCCAAAGGTGTTGACATGGAAACGGCAGCTGCAAATGCGGTCTTTAACGTGGATTTATATGTCTCCAACTTAACGTTTTTGGGCGGAACAAAAGGGTTGAATACAAAAGGAGAAATGTAATTCTTTCCCGGTGTAAAAACCTGTAATTCAGGAATGCTTTGAATCAAAGCTCTGTATTCATTCTTAGCAGGTTCAATAACTAAAAACGGAATATGATGATCTTTCCAAAGTCTGTCAAGAAGACCAACAGAAAAAGTCGTTTTACCTGAACCTGGCGTACCTACTACAAGCATATGCTTGGCAAGATCCTTGAGCGATATTCCAATTGAATCCTTGTTCCCAGAGGATTTCAATAAGCCGATTTCAATATCGCCAGCATTAATCAGATTTTCCGCATACGTCTTGCTTGCACTCTCAGATTCATTTACAGGCAATCCTGCTGATACTCTCTGCGAACCGATAGGAAGCCTAAATAAGCCTGATGCTTCTTCTGCAGAAAGAATATACGGAAGCCTACTAAGTTCCTGAAATCCGGATTGGAACAAAGCAGGATTTCTGTCACTTTGAACCAGCAACTCATTAATAGCCCAAGGCAAAGCAGCAAAGTTCGTAGTAATTCCAACACTGTTATTAGAAAGCGTAATGTGCTTAAGTGAGATATTCTTAGAGCTGTCAAATGCTATTGAACTATGAACTTTAGAGAGCACGTCTTCAGTAGCAACACTTTTTCCAAAAACAGTAATGTTATAAGAAAAGAACGCTCCATTCTTATTGTTTTGGTAATACCGATAAGTTCCAGCCACTTCATCTGTATTCGAAAAACTCACATTTCCCACACCCTGTGTCATGACTCCATGACTCAAAGTGTCCAAAATAGGCGTAAGTTGAGTTATTTTCCCGTTTTCAATATTTGATAAGACCGTAGGAATAAGCTGTACAGAAAAAGCGCAATTGGGATTATTAATAAGGCAATTAACAATAGAGCTTAAATCCCTTGCATAACCGTTAAGGACATCAAATGCATAGCATACGGGAAGCATCTGATTTTGAAAGTTTTCAATGCGCTCGTCTTTTACAAGAGCTTGTATCGAATCCGTAGAAATGCCGTTTAAAGTGGTTAGAATGTCGGTAACCTCGAACTTGCTGACCCCATAATGCCACATTTTAAGTGATGATTCACATGAGGCTGTCAAACGTTCCACCGCCGACCGGCAACTTGACTCAGTGCTGGCTAATGCTCGAAGAACAAGGAAAATATTGATCTTTGCTTTGTACGGCTGATTTACTACAGGTTCGGTCAGCCATAAGAATTCAAAAGCTATTTCAGTGTTTTCTTTTGAACTAAGAATACGATAATTGTTATGTAATTCACCAAGCAGATTGGCAAATAACATTCTGTATTCATTCTCTATATCTGTTCCCTGCGGATATTTTTCCTCCAAAACAGACAAAGTAGGAATAGATGTTATTCCTATAACATCTATTCCTACATATTCACCGCCGTTTAATTCATAGGTCTTTGTTGGCACTTTAAGACCTCCATAGTATTACCCCCCACTATTGTTGGGTATAACTTATTTAAAGAATTTTGTTTGCATTTAGTTGCGCACCAAGTCCCACTGTCAATGGCAATTGATTAATATGACTTCTTAGCTCTAAGCAACTGTCTCATTGCATTAATTGATCTCTGAACGCCTCCGCTGTCACGAACATCAACGGTTAAGGGATCTCCGCCTGAAGGCTGCAGTTTAAAGTACTCATAATTAATTGTCGTACCACCGTTTTGATATGTATCAGACGCAGTTGCAACTGATACAATATCTCTGTAAAAGTATACTTCTGTAGCTTCTGTAACAGCACCATTAAGAGTATTCAACAAATAGTGGTAACAATGCACTTCGTTTGCAGAGAAAAAAAGTATAACCGTTTCATACATATTTGTTCTCCACAATCCATCTGCACCCCTTTTAAAACGAGTTGCCGTTTTAAATTTGAATCCATCAATTGTGATTGGATCAATTTCTTTGACTTCATCTGCATCAATACCCAATTTATTTAGAGCTTTACCCTGCATGCCTTGAAGCATAGGCGCAATTGAAGCATCATATTCAGCATCACTTATAATGCCTTTCTTCTTAAAAACAATTAAAGCTATACCACCACCTAAAAGGGCCAAACCTACTAGGAGGAAAAAAGCTCCAGCTCCTCCACTTTTGTTTCCTATTAAAGGGAAAGCGATAAAAAAGGTGAAAATGGCTCCGATGACAATCATCCAGATAGGTCCCTTGTAACTTACCGGTTCAAAATACTTTTGATTTTTCTTGTAATCCATAATGTCCTCCTAAAAAATATAATGGCCGTAATTGACTACGGTAAACACAATTTAAAAGCTTGGCGGGGTAACGCTCAGAACATCAAAAAGCATATTAATATCATATTCAGAAGTTCCAAGGCTTCTTGCCTGAACAAGACAATCCATATAGTTTGGGGAAGTGTTTAAGTACTTTCTCTCAAAAAAATCGTATTTAATATATGCGAGAAAATAATAATAAATACCACGTGGCTCGATCATATTTGCGGCATCTATATATTCAATTGCTTTGTCTATTTTTTCTCTTGAAGCAAGAAATGCCTTTTTCCCACTCAACAGACATGTAGCCGCATAAAAATATGTTTCCGAATCATCAAAATTGTCTTCTATAGCAGCTTCAAACGCTTGCAATGCTTTGTCGTATAGCTTCAGTTTCAAGTAGCACATTGCTATTGATTTGTTGATTTCATCGTTATTTGGATTTTCGCCTAAAGCCTTTCTGTAAGCGCTAGCATATTTGTTTATCTCTGGGGCAGGCATAGAGTAAACACTATTAAATGTTGTGATTACTACTGGTTTGTGACACCATTCACATTCTTTTTGACCTGTACTAACCCTGGCTCCACAGCCTGGACAATTGAGTTCAATTATTTGTTGCGCCATTATAAGTCCCTTCAATTTGTCAACCAACAATTCTTAGAGTGCAATACTCCAAGAAATTTGATTCTCTCAAGTGAATACATATGGATTATACTACTTGATTGATTTGTTGTCATCGCCTTTATTTATAGTTTCCATAAATATTTACCAAAAAGTTTCAAAAGAATACGACACTTTTCACAAACTGGTAATCACGCTAATTGAAGACCAGAGACTTGATTTGGGAGGCGAAAGACATGAAAGAGAATAAAAATGGACGGAGTAAACATTTCAAAAGCATAGCTGTAGAGTGGCTTAATGACCTAAAGCCGCAACTTAAGCAATCAAGTATCTGATATGCCGTTCGTCGATTATCTTTATGCTTGGCTGGAAGTCGTGAAGATTAGAGTTAAGCCAACTACTTATCACTCTTATGTGTGCATAGTAGATCGTAAGCTCGTGCCTTACTTCAAACCCATGGAATATACCTTGGAGGGGTTGAAACCATCCCACATACAAGCATTCTATGTTCACGAACTCGAGACAGTATCTTCTAACACAGTGATCCACGAACACGCGGTTATATACGAAGCCTTAAAATACGCTTATAAGATAGGTCTTGTCCCTATGAACATAGCTACAAGGGTCGACAGGCCCAAGAAGGAAAGCTTCGAACCTCAGTTCCTGAGCGCTGACGAGCTGGAAACCATGTTCAAGGCAATACGTGGAACACCCTTTGAACTCCCGGTGCTCGTAGCTGCGTTCTACGGATTAAGGCGCGGCGAAGTACTTGGTCTTAAGTGGGATGCAATCAACTTTGATGCATGCACTATAACTATCAAGCGTACTATCGTATCTACCATGGTCGACGGCAAACGGAAGATACTGAAGCAGGATTCTACTAAGACAAAAGCCAGCTACAGAACACTGCCTCTTGTAGGAAAATTCAGACAGTACTTCTTAGAAGTCATGAAGTCTCAAGAAGAAAACAAGAAGCTCTGCGGTAATTGCTATAACTACGAATACGATGGCTATATCTTTGTAGATCCGGTCGGGAACATACTTAAGCCTAATTACTTAAGTGCACAATTCCCCAGGTTTCTCGAGAGGCATGGTCTCAGGAAGATCCGTTTTCACGATCTGAGACACAGCTGTGCGAGCCTGCTCCTTGCAAACGGTGTCCCCTTAAAGAGCATCCAGGAGTGGCTTGGCCATAGTGACTTTTCCACTACAGCCAATGTCTACAGTCATCTGGACTATTCTGCTAAGGTCTCATCCTCGATCGCACTTGAGAATGGTCTCCCCTTACCTAACCGAGACTTTAGCTCAAGCTGGGTGGGTTCGAACTTGCAAGATTTTGAGGGTAAATGTGCCCCCAAAAATGAGGAATGTGCCCCCAAAATTACGGAGCTTATAGGATGAATTACAAGAAAGCAGAAAATTCGGGAAAAATGAAAGCCCGCAAACGCAGTGTTTACGGGCCTTTCTGGCGGAGCCGGTGGGATTCGAACCCACGTGCCCTTGCGGACAAACGGTTTTCAAGACCGCCTCGTTATGACCACTTCGATACAGCTCCACGTATCATTTATTCAATTGTATGTAACCCGGAACAAAATGCTCTGGGGGCACATTTGGGGGCACATCCAAGATTTTCAGCACAGGACGGGCCCGCAAAGTGCTTATTTTATTGGTATTCTATCGAATAGTCCAAACGAGGTCAACCGGATTTCAAGACCGCCTCGTTATGACCGCTTCGATACAGCTCCATTTAAAGGCACTTAATTATACATACATCAGAACGAGTTTGCAAGCACCTTTAATTTTGTGTGTTTATCAGTTGCAGAGGAATTCTA
>Ga0310694_10007161_pt1 | contig 10505 bp, 6 predicted proteins | sample 174DNAGHGhighgp2_FD_203884 | JGI IMG/M metagenome (GOLD analysis project Ga0310694, IMG submission 203884) | Sheep rumen microbial communities from Palmerston North, Manawatu-Wanganui, New Zealand - 1742 DNA GHGhigh gp2 (v2) (version 2) | ecosystem: Host-associated > Mammals > Digestive system >... | reverse complement strand
CTGAGTTTCCGAAAATAATTTGTATCTTTGCCGACATAATGCTACTACGTAAGACGAAACAACGGAATCGATATTGACAATAAAGATTAAACATTAAAAATACATAAATTACTGAGACTATATGAAGACTACAATTGAAACTACAGAGGGTAAGGCCCTTGTCACTTTTGAAGGCATTTTAGACTCCTATATTGCAGAAGAGGTAGGGGAGAAGTTGGAACCGCTGTATGAGTTAGAAGACACGGAGATCACGCTCGACTGCACGAAACTCGAGTACATCGCTTCGAGTGGCCTGCGTCTGTTCTTACTCCTTCTGAGGAACACGAAGGCCAATGGCTGTAAGATCTTCATCAAGGGTGCCGCTTCGGAACTGATGGATATCTTTAAGGCAACAGGATTTGATAAGTGTTTTCAGTTTATTTAAACTTTACTTTAGATGGAAAACGGTACAGCAACAACCCCTACTGGTGCTTCTTATGTCTATAGGCTGACCTTGGGTAGTCTTATATCGGAGGAGAAGTCCGAGAAACTGACACTGGAACAAGGTGTCAGCAACCTGTTTGATGATGAGGAGAAAAATGTAGCATATTATGTGGTGTTTCTTGGCTTCAGGATGGTGAAGAGGATCTATCAGCCCACGGAGATTGAGGCTGTCTTCGATATCACACAAAGCATCACGGATACAACCAACACACAGGCAACGACGGTTCCCCCGTTCGATGATGTGATCTCGACACTCCTGCGTAGGACGGTGAAGCTGGATTACGCACCGGTGAATACTGCCAATACGTCCGACCGTGTCAACATCTATACCATCGCGGAGAACTGTTTTATCCATGAGGTGGAGCCCCAGTTGCAGCGCGACGTGAATGGCACGAAGATGTGTGTCAAACTGCATATCTTCAGTATGGACAAACTGATGACACTCAACCAGTATAGTAAGGCCTATGTGGCGCGTAAACTCGGTTCGGGTATCCTGAAGCCCGAGAGTCTTACTTTCGGAAAGTTGGCAAAAACCGGAGAGCCCCTGGTGAAGACCAACATCAAGGGATTGAGATTCCTGAAATATGATGAGCAGGTGGTCGTTCCTGGCACCAATGATGAACAGACGACGATGAACATCCCCTCGGAATTCATACAGCCATACCTGGTGCAGTACAACGAATCGTTCTACGATTTCCTGGTACGTACGTCCAACCGTTGTGGTGAGTTCCTCTTCTTCGAGAATGGTGAACTGACGTTAGGTCTGCCTGACAGCGGCGATCCTGTGGTCATCGATAATTTCCTGTCGGTAACCCAGCGCACGCCTTCTCCTGCCCCACTTGACATCACCCCTTATACCCGTGATAGTATGAAGGACGGGAACGGTCAGCTGAAAGACCTGAACCAGACGGTTATCGACAAGTTATCGACAGGCTATCCTGCGGATGCATTCCCCGCCCACACGTCGAGCAATGCCGAGCTGGCCAACGATGAGTATATCTTCCCGCTCTTCAAGAGCAAATTCACAAAGCTCGACCGTGAGAACTATTATGACAGACCGGCCTTCAAGGCACTGAATAGCATCAAGGCACTGACCACTGGTACTGATATGGTTGCTTCTATCGTAGGTTTGGGCATAGCCGAAGGTCTCCTGGTGATGTCGGGAAACTCTCAGACCAACAACACCAACCAGCAGAAGGGTGAGCATCATCTGAAACCCTATGATAACAAGGAGGAACAGTCTGACAAGAACAAGGTGGTACAGTTCTCCTCACTGAATGAAGAAGGTTGGACCACGATTGATTACTATCATGACATCCACAAGCACGAGGCTGAACAGCAGGGTAAGATCATCAGTATCGACATGGGTGCCAGCTTCGCCTATGTGAAGTTGGGCCAGAAGATCAGCATCAACGGCATGAAGGGTGTCTATGTCATCATCAAGATACAGCAGGACGTGATGACGCAATCATTGAAGATAGAGGCCATTCCTGCCTATTATGACGAGAATGAGAATAATGATAAGAATAAGGAGCGGTTCATTCCTCCCGTTGAGCCGGTACCCGTTATCCGCAAGTCTGGTCCGCAGACGGCCTTTATCGCCGACAACGATGACCCGAAGTTCCAGGGGCGTGTACGTGTGGCCTATCCGTGGCAGTCACTGAAAGGTGCACTGAAGGCACAACTCTCCTCGACTGAGGCGAGTCTGGCTCAGGTCAGGGAGAAAAAGAAAGGCCTGAAAGACGAACTGCAGCAACTGTCGATTTACAAGATGCACCTTTCTAATGAATTGAGTGAACTAAAGTGCTATAGCAAGGCCTCAAAAGAGAAGCGTCAGCAGATGCTGGAGGAAAAGGCAGACAAACGTGCTGAACTTGAGAAAGACATCGAGGATTTGAAGAAGGAACGGGCAGAATTAGAAAAGAAACAGACCGACTCCAAGCTGAAAATCATTGAGAAAGAGGCAGAGATAACTACCTTAAAGAAAGACCCGAAGTCTTTCAAATCGGAGATTGAGAAGAAAATGTCAGAGATAGAAGTGGAGGATCACATGATCTCTGCGATGGATGACGACATTAGTAGGATTGATAAGAAGATCACCAAGAAAGAACAGCAGATCAAGCAATCCGAGAAAGAAGAAGCCGAGATGAAGGCTGCCGCCGAGGAGCAAGGCGACAAGGTGATTGCCAGAAAACAGGAAGCCTATGATAAGGCCGTCAAGGACATGGCGACCACCAGCAAAGACCTGGAAGATGAGAATCGGAAAATCAAGGACGGCCAGTCACAGGTCGAGAAGATCAAGGAGAAGATCGACAAGGATGTCATCGACATGGCTTCGCCTTGGATTCGCGTGGCCACCCCGATGGCGACGCCTGGCGGTGGTACGTTCTTCCGACCGCAGAAAGGTGACGAGGTGCTGATCAACTTCGACAACGACAATGTGGAGCGTCCCTATGTGGTGGGAAGCCTGTTCTCGAAGAACACCCTTGAACCTGCCGAGGGCATTGAGCGCAAAGCTGCCCCTGGCATACAGTTCGGAGTAGAAAGACAGGTGTCGATGTCCATCATGTCACCCAACGGCCATCATATCACGTTCAGCGATCCTCCCAAGGGCGATAAGTTTATCTATGGTCTGAATCCTGGTACTCAGTTCTGGGGACCAATTGTGGGCGCAGGCTTCTCCATGCTGCCTAAGGACAGGGATCTGGCGGGCGGTATCCATATCGGCGACCGTTATGGTGTCTATGAGATAGAGATGTCAACCCACGACCGATATATCAACGTGAAGTCACCGTTCGGCACCGTCAATGTCAGTGCCTTCACTGGCATCAACATCGATGCCCCCAACGGCGACATCAATATCAGGGGTAAGAACGTTAACATCCAGGCTGGCAACAACCTGACGATGACCTCTGGCGCCAATATTCAGCCTGAAGGTATCGGCGACCCTGACTACAAATGTGGCAGTTGGCTGTGGAAGACTTCGAAGACGAAACTCGAGAAGGTAGCCAATTTTTTCCTCACAGGCGTCCAAGGCATCGGTGCAGGTCTCTTATGGCTGGGGCAGCAGGCTATGGCTGCTGGACCTGGCGCAGCTAATGAAATATTGGGCCCCGCAGCCTTTGCCGACCTGTCGTTGTTCCGCCACATGTTTGAGATTGCCGTCAAGCCTGTGGAGGGTACCACGCTCATCAAGTCGAAGCGTTACCTGAAACTGGAGGCTGGCCCTGGTACGGCAATGATCAAGGCAGAGAACTTCCCCGCTCAGGACAAGATCGACTCACTGGAGAAATTCTACGTCGAACTCATTGAGGTGCTGAACGACCTCAACGAGCGGGTCAACAACTTCTTCACCTCCTACCAGCAGATGTGGACGAAGGCCGTTAATGCCAGCTCCCACTACCATGAGGTGGCAGAGACCTTCCTGAAGGATCCCAAGGATCCTGACATCCGTGAGAAAGCCTTCACCATCAAGATGGATGGATGGGATGAGGTAAAGTTCATCGGCGGTGGCTATCCTGATAAGATGAAGGATGAGGATGTGGAGTACTGTGGCTCAACCTATAGTGGCGACGAGAAGGACGACTTCTTCTGCGCAGAGATTCTGGATTATGCCAGTAAGGTCTATGCCCTGCACCAGCATGTGCTCGGCCTCCCCGATCTGCTTGAAGACTATTCCGACGACAATACGTTCAAGAAGGCCGCGAAGGATGCTTTCAAGGACTATGCGGATGAGGCATTGACCAAATGGCAGAATAAATATGGCGACGACGCACCGAAGGGCGACTTCGCGGAGTGGGTTGAGGATCTGTTCTCCAATAAGAACGGGCATCGTCTGTTCAGACGAAAGTTGGCAGCCATGTATCTGGTGAAGGTGTCGGAAAGCGAACTGAACAAGGAAGGCAAGTTCCTCAACCTTGGTTTCGGCGAGAACGACATCGTCGATAGCAAGATGATGACCACCTACAATTGGAAGAATATGATGACCCACTTCGACCATAAGGGTACATTTGGCAATAAATTCATGATTTTCCTCATGGATGGTCTTTGGGAACCCATCAAAAAGAGATTCCAGAATCCTGTGCAGTCTGCATTGGAGAATAAGATCTGGGCGAAACAAGGTGGTCAGATCCTCTTCTCCGACAACGACGGTTCCACGCTCCACTTCAATGGCGCGAAATTGGAGTCGGAGACACAGTCGAATCTCGGTAACCGTGAGCAACTGCTGAAGGTATTGCTCTCTCTTTAATTAATTAATAAGGTTTACGTAGTATGGACTATATATTTAAAGATTGGGAAAAGAAGATGTCTGCCTTTGAGAGCTGCGTCGAGAAAGACCTGGCAGAGATCAGGAAGTGCAAGGCCGACATGCAGGACATGCGCAGGCAGATGCACGAGGAGATGACAGGCAGTTATTATGTGCGCGACAGGAACCGTATCATCCTGTCGGCACCGGAGATCATCTTAGGCAATGTGGATGCCGACGGCGTGCTCTATGAGGGTTCGGCCTCGAAGATCATCGTGCGCGGTACGGAAGTCGATCTGCAGGCCACAGGCAATGGCGGACGGGTGGAGACCCGTGCGGCGAGCATCCGTCAGATCGCTGAAGACCCCGGCACCGACGGTCTCGAACATGTGGTCGGTTCTTTATCGGAGGTCATCAGTCAGGGGCGTAGCATCGTCATCCAAAGCGATGATGCGCAGGGGGCTTTTGCTGTACCGCCAACCTCTAATGGTGGTCTGCGCATCCATGCCGACAAGCAGTTGGAGATCAGTGCCTCCCAGGCATCTGAACGCAAGGAGAAACTGCTCGACTTCCAGATCAACGGACTGGAAGACCGGAAGAGTGCCCTTCAGGAGCAGGCTGACGACCATAAGGAGTCATTCTCCTCACTGATCAAGGAATTGGAAGAGCTGATGGAAAAGAAGGAGAAGCTCGTCAAGAACGAACACGACATCCGTGCTAAATACGATGAGGTGGGAACTGTCAATGCAGAGGTGGAGACCGTTACTGAGGCATTGGTCGAGGAGACCCGCGGCTATTCCGAAGTGCTGGCCATGCTCTCAGAGACTAACCGTTTGTTGAAGTGCCTGAAGGATGTGAAGTCGAAGATCAAGAAGGGCGATGAGTTCCTGAAGCAGCCTACGGGCAGCAACGTCAGTATTATGGGTGAGCGCATCAGTATGGCATCTGTCGATGGCGATGGCAACCTGCGCGACAACGATGGCTCGGGCATCTCTATCAAAGCCAACAAGGTGGGCATTGCCGCTCTGGAGGCTGACGGAAAACTGAAGGAGAAGGGTCAGGTGAGCATCCAGGCGATGAACATCAACATGACCACAGCAGGCATGGTCGATGCCGCCTACGACGAGAAGGGCTGTCTGACCACTGCCACCCACACGGCCGAAGGCGACTTCACACTGCGTTCGAAGAACATCACCATCGAGGGAGCGGACTACGAGGTGGCTGACAAGAAACTGAAAGAGAAGCAGCTCACTGCCGACAGCACCCTCAAGCTCCGTGCCAAGACCATCGAGGTCAGCACCGAAGGCTCTGCCAACATCGAGGTGGATGACGAGGGTAAGTTAACCAAGGCCAACATGACAGCTGAGGGCGACATCATCGTGAAATCGAAGACACTGACCGTGGCAAGTGCCGACTATGACATTGAGAACGGCGAGACGAAGGAGAAGGCGCTGACGAAGGGCGGCAGCATCGCTGTCCGTGCCGAGAAGACCGACCTCTCACCCGTCGATGCCGAAGGCAAGCTGATGGAGGGCAGTTCGATGATCCTCATGGCAGAACAGATGTTCGTCGGTGCCACGTCGAAGGAGGTCAAGAGCAAACTCCTGCAAGCCGCTTCCGACACCGTCGGTCTCTTTGCCGACACCACCTTCGAAGCCCAGCAGGGCGAGGCCAAGGCCGTACTCCAACTCGACGGCGGCAATGTGGCTGTGGGCGGTAGCAAGACCGATGTCTTTGGCGACACCACCGTCAATGCCAAGACCGAGGTGAAGGGTGAACTGAAAGCACCGAAGATCTCGGGCGACGACGTTCAGGTGGGCTCACATTTCAAGACACCGAACATCGAAGACGGCATGGCTGCCGGCGCACCCGGCGGCGGTGACAGTCTGAGTGCGAAACTCACGGCTCAGGATGCCCCGAAGGAAGAGTAGAATTTTGGTAATAACAGAAATAAGATAAGAATATGAATATATATATCACAGCAGCCGTTAAGGAACTGAAAGAAAAGTTGAATGCCTATCTCTCGCTGTTGAGTTACCGCTATGCCAACCTCTGTGTGAAAGCAGAGTTGGGAGCGCTGCTGCCCGTTACCGTAATGGCAGAGCGCGATTACAATCTGGAGGATGTGGCGAAGGTGGCCACCCCCGATGACTTCCGTTTTGAGATCTACCCCAACGTGCCCGACCATCTGCAGGCCATCATCGCTGCTATCCTCGAAGTACACCCCGAGTTTAAGATGGAACTGGTGCGGGAGGACTACGGCAATCACAACCAGCACATCGTCTATACGATGCCTGAGGTTGATAAGGACCGTCGTAAACTGTTGAACGACACCGCCAAGGTGTTCTATGAGGAGTGTAAGGCCGAGATCGATGCGGCTTGTGCCGTTTACATGACGGAACTGCCTGAACTGGAGGGCAGGCTGTCGGTCGAGGATTTCACCGAGGTTACCAGGGTGCTTAAGCGCACTCGGGAGGAGACTCTTCAGACCTGTGACGAACTCTATCAGAAAAAACTCGGCGAGATCGACGAGGCTCACCAGCACTATCTGACTGATCATGCTGATGACGATCAGGGCCATGCCGGCTTCGACGTCACCAGTTCCATGAAACTCTTCGACGAATAAACTCTCACTGGAATATGAAGAAAATAGGGTGGACTTTGGCTGTCGTGGCGATCGTCTTTGTGATCGCACTCATTGGCGGCAGTTTCTATATGCTGGACTATTCACTGGCTCCTGATCCGAACCGGATGGACACCGATTCGTGTTATCGGCAGCAGTTCGAAAAGTATCCTGAGAGTAAGGCGTGGGTTGACAGCCTGCGAAGTATCGGTGCTCTGCGCGACACGTTCCTGACGATGCCGACAGGGGAGCGTCATCATGCTTTCTATATGGATAGGGGCAGCACCCGTACCGCGCTTGTGATCCACGGCTGGCGCGACTGTGCCATCAAATTCTTCTGGCTGGCGCGTATCTATGAGCACGAGTTAGGGTATAATGTGGTGATGCCTGAGTTGCACGCCTGTGGTGAGAGCGAGGGTGACGCCATCCAGATGGGATGGAAGGACCGGCTCGATGCATTGCACTGGCTGAAGACCTTCCAGGCCGACACGATGGTGGTGCATGGTGTCTCAATGGGGGCCGCCACTACCATGATGCTGTCTGGCGAGAAGATGCCTGATGGTATCAAGGATCTGAAGTTTGTGGAGGATTGTGGCTATACCAGCGTGTGGGATGAGTTTGCCGGACAACTGAAGGAACAGTTCGGCTTGCCTCCCTTCCCGCTGATGTATGCCACAAGTCTGCTCTGTCAATTGCGCTATGGCTGGAACTTTAGCGAGGCGTCGGCCTTGGAACAGGTTAAAAAGTGCCGATATCCGATGCTCTTTATTCATGGCAGCACCGACACGTTTGTACCTACGGCGATGGTCTATTCCCTCTACGAAGCAAAACCCGGCACCAAGGCGCTTTGGATAGCCGATGGTGCCGAGCATGCTTTGTCATATCAAGAGCATAAGGCCGAATACATCTCAAGAGTCCGGGCCTTCTGCCTGGATCAGTGATTGCGGAAATTCCACTTGGAATTATCGCTGTTGAAGTCGTATTGAGCGAGGGTAGGCGTGGAGTCACCTGCACTGTAGAGACAGATGTTGGTGTTGACACCCGCCTGTCCGGGGATCGCCTTCGGCATGATACGGAAGGTACCGTCGGTGAGTTGTTCGATGCGCCAGAGTTGTTCGTCAGCGCCTGTATAGGCAGGAACGGTCGTCACCTCACAGTCGGCGGTAGCAGCCAGGGCGCGGTCAGTACCTTCGATGGTAATCCTGAAATAAGGGTTGCTGAGATAGCCGCCTGCCTCGTTGACGGGCGTGACGGTCCAACGCTGGTGGGGACGGTGCATATAGTCACCGATACGGGCAGGGATATTGCCCTCGGGCCATGTGCCGATGACATCCTTTAATGTCTGGTTGGCAATGGGCTTGGGCGGCTGTTGCATCTGCTCGCGGTTGAACCAGCCCTGACGCTCCTGCGGTATGCGGACGAAATCGACGGCGAGTTCTAAGGCATAGCCGCGACGCTCACTCTCAATCTCGAAGGTGCCACCCTTGAAATTATCGCCTGCCACAGGCCAGCCGTTCTTCCATACCAACGGACGGACGGCGAGGACACTACGGCCACTCAGTTCGAAGTCGGCCTCCCAGTGGAACGACATCACCTCGACGCCCTCATCGATGATGTAGCGTCCGAAGTGGCCTGCACCACAGGCACGGTCCTCAGCGGCAATCACCATCTTGCCGCCACCGTGGAACATATCACGGCCTACATTGTCGAGGTAAGGTCCTTCCACGCTCTTGGAACGGCCCACCACGATGTTATAGGTGGAGTTGACACCGTCGCAGCAGGTGCCGTGGGTGCCGAGCAGGTAATACCAGCCGTCGCGATACATTAGGTCAGATGCCTCGCAGTCGATGGCGATGTCCTTCTCCTGGTTACCCTTCACACGGAAGCCCGTCTTAGGATCGAGTTCGATGAGACGGATGGTGCCGAAATAGGTGCCGTAACTCACCCACAGACGACCGGTCGTGGGATCGAGCAACAGACCCGGGTCGATGGCATCCTGATCTTCCATACCGTCGGAGTAGCACACCTCCACAGCCTCACTCCATTTGAAGTCGGGTGACTGCGGATCGAGGGTTTTGTTCCACATGGTGAGGATGCGGCCTGCATGACCGCCACCGAGACCACCGCCCGTAGCACCGTAGATGCAGAGATAACGGTCGCCGATCTTCAGGACGTCGGGGGCAGCACCGCCACCGGGGCGGTCGGCACCACTATGCCATGACCAGCCATCCTCAGAGATGAGACCGCCGCCACCTGTGCCGAAGGTATAATACTTGCCATCACACTCGGCGAGGGTCGATGGGTCGTGGATATAGGGTTCGCCTATCTGGGCTTGAGCAGCTACTGCAAGGCTGAGAGCCGCCAGGATTGTATGTAGTCTTTTCATCTTATTGTGCTTTGATTGAATAGTTAATGACAGGGTTGCCTTTCTCGTCGAGGAAGCGGACACAGAAATCGCTCATGCCAGGGCCGTTGATGATGGCGCCACGCAGGATGTTACGGCCTTTCTTCAGGGTGAGGCGCGGTGACATGGCATCGTCCTCCACCATACGGCGGTCACCGGAGAGCAACAGGGCCTCCTGACCGTTCAGCCACCACATGGAGGCAGAGTTTGAACCGACGGCGAGACGCACGTTCTCAATGTCCTCAGGACAGTCGATGACGGTAACGGCCCAGAAGAGCACACCATAGACCTGCTGCCCCCACTTCTCGGCGAAGCGGAAGAGTTTGACGTTATAGTTCTCACTGTCGAGGGCGTGCCAGGTGAGGGTTTGGGTGACCGTCTTCACCTCGGGCTTCTCCGGTGCCTGGGCACCACGGCCGAAACCGGCAGGTGCCTGTTCCTGTTTGAAGGTGGCCTTCACCTTCTGACCGTCCTTGGGCACGATGGTCTGCTGCCCCTTGAAATAATCCCTGTTGAAGTGCTCACGCAGGTAGGTGTCGGTGAAGACGGTATTGCCGGGATTGGGCTTGTCGATGGGCTCCAGGAGCAGCCAGCGACGGATGAAGCCGTTGTCGTCAGGCTGAGCGGGAGTTGCCGTTGCCGGTGAGAAATACTTGGGGCGGTTCTTGAACTGGATCCAGTCGATGCTGACGCCGGCATCGCCCTCACAGGTGATCACCAGGTCGCTGATGCCCTTCAAGGGGTATGCC
>Ga0310694_10007160_pt1 | contig 10506 bp, 9 predicted proteins | sample 174DNAGHGhighgp2_FD_203884 | JGI IMG/M metagenome (GOLD analysis project Ga0310694, IMG submission 203884) | Sheep rumen microbial communities from Palmerston North, Manawatu-Wanganui, New Zealand - 1742 DNA GHGhigh gp2 (v2) (version 2) | ecosystem: Host-associated > Mammals > Digestive system >... | reverse complement strand
GGGCAAATTCAACATCCTGAAGGTAAAAGTGGGCCTGGACAGCGACGAAACCATGATCCGGGCCATTCGTTCAGTCACCCAGGTCCCGCTGGCGGTAGACGCCAATCAGGGCTGGAAAGACCGCAACAAGGCACTGGAAGAGATTTTCTGGCTCAAGGAGCAGGGCGTGGTCATGGTAGAACAGCCCATGGCCAGGGAACGGATAGACGACAACGCCTGGCTCACGGAGCACAGCCCCCTCCCCATCTTTGCCGATGAAAGCATCCAGCGCCTGGCCGATGTCCCCGCCATCAAAGGCGTGTACTCCGGCATCAACATCAAGCTTATGAAGTGCACCGGCATGCGCGAAGGCTGGAAGATGGCCCAGTTGGGCCGCGCCCTGGGCCTGAAAGTGATGGTGGGCTGCATGACGGAAACCTCCTGCGCCGTCAGCGCCGCCGCCCAGTTCTCTCCTTACGTAGACTTCGCAGATCTGGACGGAAACCTGCTCATCGCCAACGACCGCTTCGACGGCGTGAAGGTTGTGGAAGGGCGGCTGTCCCTGCCGGACAGGCCGGGAATCGGCCTCCTCCCGCTATAATACGGTCCATTTTGTATTTTATGAAGAAATGCTTACCTTTGATATCATTTAAAAACAATTGATATGGGAACAATTATCTACATTGCAGGCATCGTCCTCTCCATCCTGGCCGTTCTTGACATTCTCAAGAAACCCATCTCCACCCTCGGCAAAGTGATTACTATCGTCCTGGTCCTCATCACCAGCTGGATTGGTCTGGCAGTTTACTACCTCTACGCCAAAGATCACCTCACTGAGTGGTTCAAATAAATCCCTAACGGTTGTAAAGTCCGGATTTTTTCGTAACTTTGCAACCCCCAACCGGTGAGTTGTCCGAGTGGTTGAAGGAGCCTGCCTCGAAAACAGGTTTGCGTGCGAGCGCAACGGGGGTTCGAATCCCTCACTCACCGCAAAATGAAAAAGCATCGCAGCATGCAGCTGCGGTGCTTTTTTGTTGTCCGGCCGTAGAAAGTTTGCTTTCCCATCCCGCACGCGGGCACCAAAAACGCCCAATCCGTGCCCGGACGCCACAAATAACGCCACGCGGGCACCAAAAACGCCCAATCCGTGCCCGGATGAAGATAAAAGGCCGGAGCCGACGTGTCTTCGTCCGGAAAAACGGCCATTATTCCGAATGGACGTGACAGATCGGGGCATTCGTCCTGAAAAACGGCCAAATTCCCGGATGGACAGGAGCTAAAGTAAGGCCGGACGGGACTGTTGTTCAAAGCTTTTTGTGTATCTTAACGTGTTGATATTGAATAAATTATGCGATTTGCTCCAGGATATTTTGCCTGGAGCAAAGTACACAACACGCAGAACAACAATTACTTAGCAGAAACGGTTTTCCCTACGCCCCTATCTATCCCAGCCTTCCCAGCTGGTTTTCCAGAAGAAGCAGGTAGGAGTATTCAATGGATGGCCTCCCGGTCTGGGCCCCTACTCAGCTTCCTAGGCAATGCCTGCCCCTGCCGAGGGTTTGGGCAGCCTGCGTATGGTTTTACGGATGCAAGTTACGAATTATTTGTGAGTCTGCCTACAAAGTCAGTACTCCAGTACCGCGGTTATGGGATAGTGGTCCGACACATACGGGCATTCCAGGTAAGTCTGTGTTACCCGCGCGAATTCCGAGCATCCGGCAAAGCCGTCATACCAGATAAAGTCGATGGGTCCCTTGCCCTGCGCTTTACCCCAGTCGTGCCATGTAATGCCCCGGTCGGTGACAGTGGCCGCCTCACGGGCATCGGTCATGAGGGTGCGGAGCTCTTCCAGCCCGGGATTGTCCGGGTAGATGTTGAAGTCGCCGCACAGGATCATGGGATAGTTCCGGGGATTCATGGCGCCGATGCGTTCTACCAGCAGAAGAAGGCCCTTCCGGCGGGCCTCAACGCCTACATGGTCCAGGTGGGTGTTCACAAAATAGAAGGATTTCCGGGCCGACAGGTCTTTGAACAGCACCCAGGTAGCCGTCCTCTTGCAGGCGGCATCCCAGCCCAGGGAGGGTTGGTCCGGCGTTTCGGAAAGCCAATAGGTGCCCCAGTCTTGCAGGCTGACCCGGGTGGTGTCGAAGAACACGGACATGTGCTCGCCTTCATTCACGCCGTCTTCCCGGCCAACGCCCACCCAGCGGTAGGCCGGGCAGTGCTCCCGGATGTAGTCCAGTTGCATGGGAAGAGCTTCCTGCACGCCGAAAACAGCCGGCTGCTGATCCAGGATCATGGCTGCAACAGCTTCGCACCGAAGGGGCCAGCTGTATGGGCCGTCATCAGCCGTCCCGTAACGAATGTTGTAGGACATCACCTTGATGTCCTGGGCTCTTTTCTGACAGGACAGGGTAAGTACCAGGACAGACAGAAAGAAAAATGCAATGCGCCGGATGTGTTTCATGGCTCTGACAATAAGGTTATTAGGGTAGCTTTTGCAAAGATAGGAAAAAAAAGGCGGATGTGGTATGACACGTCGCAAGCTGATGACAGACTGGTGCTGGTCGGGACATGGATGGCGCAGGCCGGGACGTGGATGGCGCAGGTCGGTTTTCAGGAGGGATGCCTGCACCACAGGAAAGCATAGAAGGTCAATTCCTGACGCAGGCTGGAGCATGGATGGCGCAGGTCGGTTTTCAGGAGGGATGCCTGCGCCACAGGAAGGCACAGAAGGTCGATTCCTGGCGCAGGCGTCGGCTCTGAAATGAGGCCTGCGCCAAACGAACCGGGACCTGCGCCAAAGGCAGTGCAAGTATTAGTGCAAGTATTATAGTACTGAGCTGAAGAAGTCAACGATGGCCGCCTGCTGGCCTTTGCCGCAGTGATGACCGCCGTCAAAGAACTCCGTACGCAGGGGGCTGTCGGCCCCCGTCTCGCAAGAACTCCCCGTTCCACAAGAAGCCCCCACCCCACCAGAACTCCCCGTTCCACAAGAAGCCCCCACCCCACCAGAACTCCCCGTCCCACAAGAAGCCCCCGTCTCACCATAGATTTCCTGCATCTGCCGGAAGGCCTGGGCCGATGCGGCCTCCGGGAAGAGTTTGTCGCTGCGGCCGTTCAGGAAGAAAAAGGGCTTGGGACGCAGCCAGCGGGCGATTTCGGGGAAATCGTAGCGGTCCCGGAGCAAAGGGATGGTCATGGAATAGTCCGAGGCGGTGGGCGGCTGCGCCTGGGTGGACTTGAGTGTCATCCAGCAAAGGGCGGCGCCGGCCTTGATCTCCGGGCAGAAGGCAGCCAGGAGCCAGGCCCGGTGGGCGCCCATGGACCAGCCGAAGCAGCCTATCCGCGAGGCGTCGACCTGCGGCAGGGACGCTAGCAGGCGCGCCGCGGCGGCATCTTCGTTCAGGGTTTGCTCGGCCCATACCACACCGCGGCGGGCCAGGCTGTCATAGACGGCGCGTTGTCCTTCGTAAACCGCCTTTTTCACGTCCTTGATGCCTTCCCGGGGCAGGAAACCCTGCTGCATGCGGCTCCACTGCCGGCACAGGGCGGTGCTGCGCGAACCCCAGTACAGGGCGTCCGGCACCAGCACCACATAGCCCAGCGAGGCCAGGCTGTCGGCCAGATAAACACCGTCGAAGCCCTCCTGCACCCACTGCCGGGCCGATGCTTTCACCCACGGGGCCGCCCCTTCCACGGGCCTGACCAGTTTCTCTTTGCCAATGTCGAAGCGGGCGCCGTGGTCGTGCAGCAGTACGAGGCCGGGATGCGGACCGGGAGCGTCGGGAACCAGCAAGTAGGAGCAGACACGCTCCTCCCCGACGGCATTGTACTCCACCAGCCTGCAGGTATAGCCTTCCCGCTGCTCCGAAAGCAACACCTGCGGATGCGGTTCCACGGGCGTCCATAGCGTCAGGGGCGGCTGCGGTCGAGAGGCCACACAAGCGGTACACATGGCCAGAAGAAAGAAGAGACGTTTCATCATACAGGGTCTACATCGATGACGATATGGCCGGTATAGCGCCGGTCCCGTTCAAAGGCCGTCACCCGGCTGGAGAGCGCCGTTTTCCGGGCCTGCAGCGCGCTGTCCCGGGGCAGCATGAGGCGGATTTCGCGGATGTATTCGTCGGCAATCCGGTCCACGACAGGTGCATAAGGACCTACGATACAGTTACTTAGCAGCGGCTCCGACAGCAACGCAGCGGCCAGTTCGAGCGACAGGTAATTGAGCCGATGCTCGTTCTTGTCCCGGATTTGGAGACGCACCAGGCGGGTAAAAGGCGGATAGCCGAAGGCCTGGCGTTCCTGCAGCAGGTCTTCCGTGCGGTCTGCGCCGTCCTGGAGTTCCAGGAACACCGGATGGTCGGGTTCGCGGGTCTGGATGACAAAAAGTGCGGGCTTCCCCCTACGGCCGGAGCGGCCCCGGAACTGCTGAAGCAGCTGGAGCGCCCTTTCATCGGCCCGGAAATCGTGCTGGCCCAGAATATTGTCGGCCTGGATGACGGCCACAAGGCTCAGGTTTCCGAAATCGAAACCTTTGGTGATGATCTGCGTCCCGATGAGGATATCCAGCTGGCCGGCCGCGAAGTCGCGGATGGTATCGGCCTCTTCTTCCGACTTATCGCTGTCCAGGCGGGCGATGCGGGCTTCGGGGAAGTACTCCAGCACTTCCTCTTCTATTTTCTGGGTGCCGGCTCCCAGTGGCTGCAAGGGGCCACCGCACTGGGAGCAGACGCCTGTGTACGCCACCGAATGGCCGCAGTAGTGGCAGAGCAGCCGGTCCGGATGACGGTGCAGGCTCAGGGACACGTTGCAGTGCGGGCATTTGGGAATGTGGCCGCATTCCGTGCACTGCACGGCCGGCGCATACGAGCGGCGGGAGCGCAGCAGGAGGATTTGTCCGCCCTGGTCCAGCGTATCTTTCATATAGCCCAGCAGTTTCAGGGAAAAGCTGCCCACCATACCCCTTTTGCGACGCTCGGCCACGGTGTTGATGATTTGCAGCGGAGCATCTTCTCCGCTGTGGAAGCGTTCTTTCAGCTGCACTTTCACAAAGCGGCCGCAGCGGGCATTGTACAACGACTCCAGGGAAGGCGTGGCGCTGCCCAGCACCACATGGGCACCGTGCACCCCCGCCAGCATGATGGCGCTTTCGCGGGCGTGGTAGCGGGGCGCCGGAGCGTCCTGCTTATAGGAAGTGTCGTGCTCTTCGTCTACGATGACAAGCCCCAGTGCGTGATGCGGCAAGAACAAGGCCGACCGCGTGCCCAGCACCAGGCAAGGCTCCCCCGTCCGGAGTTTTTCCACCACCAGTTTGCGCTTGGCCGGCGACTGTCCGCTGTGGTAGATGAGCACGGAAGGAAACACCTTGCCGATGCGCTCTTCCAGCTGGGAGGAAAGGGCGATTTCCGGCACCAGGTACAGGATGCTTTTCCCCTCCCGGAAGGCCTCCAGGGCCAATTGAAGGAAGATTTCCGTTTTGCCGGAGCCGGTAATGCCATGCAGCAGCACCGTCTTGCCTCCGGCCCAGCCCTGCCGGATGGCGGCGGCGGCTTCCTCCTGCCTGGGAGTAAGCACGATGCTTTCCTGCGGCGGCTGGCTGCCGGGCAGTTTGAGCCGGGACTGGTGGTTTTTCATATTGGGATAGGCGGCCTTGTACACCTCTCCGATGGAGCAAAGGTAATAGGAGGCAATCTGCCGCCAGAAGCGGATCTCCTCTGCCGAAATGACGGGAAGCCCCTCTTCCACGGCCTCTATGGGCTGGATTTTTCCCAGGTCCAGCTGCGGAGTCACATCCACGGCAGAGACAGCCCCCACATAGAAGGAATTGGCAAAAAGTACCCGCACCCGGGTGCCCATGTGCACTTCCATGCCCCCGGGCACCCGGTAATAGGGTTCCCAGTCCAGTTTCAGGGGCAGAATCACTTGTATGAAGCGCGCATCGGCCATATTGCAAATATATGATTTTTTGCCGTTTTTTTTCTATTTTTGTAACATTATTCAGAATCAGGCCATGGCAAACAAACCCCTTGACACCCAGCTGCTGGACCGCGCCATCATCTTCGCCGTCCACGCCCACGCAGGCACCGAGCGCCGCGGAAAAGGCTTTCCCTATATCGTCCACCCCATGGAGGCCGTAGAGATTGTGGCCACCATCACCCCGGACCAGGAACTGCTGGCCGCCGCCGCCCTGCACGACACGGTAGAGGATACCGATGTCACGGTAGAGGAGCTCCGCGCCCAGTTCGGCGAGCGCATTGCCTCGCTGGTAGCCTCGGAGAGCGACGTCATGCCGGAAGGCATGTCCGAAGAAGAGAGCTGGCATTCCCGCAAGCAGGCCGCCATCGACCGGCTGGCCGCCGCCTCCCACGATGCCAAAATCGTGGCCTTGGGCGACAAGCTGTCCAACATGCGGGCCATTGCCCGGGACTATGCCGTGAAGGGAGAAAAACTGTGGGACATCTTCCACACAAAAGACCCCCGGGAGCACGAATGGCACTACCGGGGGCTGGCAGATTCCCTGCGCGAGCTGTCAGACACATTTGCCTTCCAGGAGTTTGAAAGCCTGATAAACCAGGTGTTCAAACATTAGTCGTCTACGTACAGAAGGGCGCCTTCCTTGTTAAACTTGAGTTCCAGGTCGTTGTTAAGCTCTACCTCGTATCCGTAGCGCTCTTTGTCAATTTTGACAATGACGGCGCCGGAAAAACTGGAAGCCACATACTGGGCTATGGCAGCGGGAACGATGGCGGCAGGCACAGCCTTGTACTTGCAGTCCACCTTATCCCATTCGCCGGAGCCGGTGAAGTCAATCTCCGTACCGTCGTCCAGGCGGGCTTCATAGGTGGTCTTCATGAACTCCTTGTCTGCCTTGGCATAGGAGATGGTGTTGGCGGGGAAGTTTTGCTGGACAAAGGTTTTTGCAGCGGCAGGAAGCTTATCCGGGGAGATGATGCGGTCTTGGCCAGCAAGGCACAGGACAGAGGAAAGCAGGATGGCTGCCAGCGCTAAAAAGACTTTTTTCATATTCGTTCCGTTTTAATTTGTTTCAATTGCAGCGAATGTACATTTTTTTTGCCATATTTGTATAACAAAGCAAAAAAGATATGAAACTTGACGGAAGACGCGAAAGCTCCAATGTAGAAGACCGCCGGGGACTGTCCGGCGGCGGCAAGGCCGGCCTGGGAATCGGCGGCATTGCCATCGTGGCCATTATCACGCTCCTGATGGGCGGAAACCTGGGCGATGTATTCCAGCAGGTGGTCCAGTCCGGCGGCCTGGAAGGCATCAGCACCCAGAACAGTTACGAACCCACGGAAGAGAACGAGGCCCTGGCCAAGTTCTCCCGCCAGATCCTGGCTTCTACGGAAGATGTCTGGAACCGGTATTTCCAGCAGAACGGCCTGGGTGCCTACAAGGCCCCTACCCTGGTGCTGTACACCGGCAGCACTTCCACCGCCTGCGGGCAGGGCCAGGCAGCCATGGGGCCCTTCTACTGCAGCGCAGACGAAAAGCTTTATATAGACCTTTCCTTCTTCTCCAGTATGAAGCAGCAGCTGGGAGCGGACGGAGACTTCGCCTACGCCTACGTCATCGCCCATGAGGTGGGTCACCATGTGCAGCATGTGCTGGGCACCCTGGACCAGGCCCACAAACAGATGGCCCGCATGAGCAAGGCCGATGCCAACCGCATGAGCGTGCGCATCGAACTCCAGGCAGACTTCTATGCCGGCGTCTGGGGCCACTACGAGAGCGCCCTGTTCGGCTCGCTGGAAGACGGAGACCTGGAAGAGGCCATCCGCTGCGCCTCGGTCATCGGCGACGACTACCTGCAGAAGAAAGCGCAAGGCTATGCCGTGGAAGAATCCTTCACCCACGGCACCGCGCAGCAGCGCATGCGCTGGTTAAAGAAAGGCCTCACCACCGGTGACATCCGCCAGGGAGACACCTTCTCCATCCGGGAAAACCAGCTGTAGGTTCCATGCCGCAAACCATCCTGAAACCCCTTTTCGAGTCCTATACCGGGCAGCCGCTCTCCCAGGTGCAGGAGTTTCCCACCTCCGGCAGCCATCGGCGTTATTTCCGCCTGTCGGGCGGCCCGCAGAGCCTGATTGGCGTCGTGGGCACTTCACAGCAGGAAAACCACGCTTTCATTGCACTGTCCCGGCATTTCCGGAGCAAGGGCCTCCATGTTCCGGCGGTGCTGGCAGTAAGCGAGGACGGCCTGGCCTACCTGCAGGAAGACCTGGGAGACCAAGTGCTGTTCGACCTGCTGGCCCATGGCCGGGAAAACGGTTTCTACTCCGTCTCCGAAAAACAATTGCTGCTGCAAACCATCCGGCAGCTGCCCCGCCTCCAGTTCCTGGGCGGCGAGGGACTGGACTGGAGCGTCTGCTATCCGCAGGAGGCTTTCGACGCCCGGATGATTGACTTCGACCTGAACTACTTCAAATACTGTTTCCTCAAAGCCACCGGACTGGAATTCAACGAGATTCAGCTCCAGGAAGACTTCGAGCAATTCAAGGCGGATCTGCTGCTGGAGCAAGACAACACTTTCCTGTACCGGGATTTCCAGGCCCGCAACGTCATGATCAAAGACGGGGAGCCCTGGTTCATCGACTATCAGGGAGGCCGGCGCGGCCCCATCTATTACGACGTAGCCTCCTTTATCTGGCAGGCCCGCTCCCGCTTCCCGGAACAGCTGAAGCAGGAACTCATAGACGCCTACCTGGATGCCCTGCAGGAGTTCAAGCAGGTAGACCAGGCCCTGTTCCGCAGCCGCCTGCGCCTGTTTGTGCTGTTTCGCACGCTGCAAGTGCTGGGGGCCTATGGTTTCCGCGGCTACTTCGAAAAGAAGCCGCACTTCCTCTCCAGCATTCCCTATGCCCTGCAAAACCTCAGGACCTTGCTGCAGACGCCTTTTACGGAATATCCCTACCTGAACCGCATCCTGCAGGAACTGTCCGTGATGCCCCAGCTCAACGAGATGGGCCAGGACCGCCTGAAGGTGCACATTTACAGTTTTGCCTACAAGAAAGGCATTCCGGCCGATACCACGGGAAACGGAGGCGGCTATGTCTTCGACTGCCGTGCCATCAACAATCCCGGGAAATACGAGTATTATCGGCAATTCAACGGGACAGACCCGGAGGTGATCCAATTCCTGGAAGACGACGGCGAAGTGAACCTGTTCCTGGACAGTGTGTACAAACTCACGGACGCCCACGTGCAGCGCTTCATCGAACGCAAATTCACCAACCTGCAGGTGTGCTTCGGCTGCACGGGCGGGCAGCACCGGTCCGTCTACTGTGCAGAGCATCTGGCCCGGCACCTGGCAGACCGCTACGACGTAAAAGTGGTGCTCACACACCGGGAGCTGAACCTGGAAAAGATGCTGTAGGATGAAGGCCATGATCTTTGCCGCCGGACTGGGCACCCGGCTGAAACCCCTGACGGACACCCTTCCCAAGGCACTTGTGCCCCTGTGCGGACAGCCCCTGCTGTACCATGTGATTTCCAAGCTCCGGAATGCCGGCTACACGGAACTGGTGGTAAACATCCACCATTTCCCGGAGCTCATCCGGGAATACCTGGCCACACACGATTTCGGGGTAAGAATAAGCATTTCGGACGAGTCGGAGGCCCTTTTGGAAACCGGCGGCGGCATCCGCCACGCCAGGCCGCTGCTCCTGCCCGGGAGCGAGCCTTTCCTGGTGCACAACGTGGACATTATCTCCAACCTGGACATCGCCTGGTTCCGCACCCAGACGCGTCCCGGTGCCCTGGCCACCTTGCTGGTGAGCGAGCGCGAAACCCAGCGGTACCTGTTGTTCCGCCCGGAAGACATGCGGCTGGTAGGCTGGACCAACAGGGCCACTGGCGAGGTCCGTTCTCCTTTCCCGGACCTGAAGCCGGAGGCCTGTCTGCGCTATGCCTTTTCCGGTATCCATAACATTTCTCCGGAGATTTTCGCGGCCTTTGACCAGCTGAAGGTTCCGGACCGGTTCCCCATCATGGATTTTTACCTGGAGGCCTGCGCCCGCTATCCCATCTACGGTGCGGTAGCCCAGGATCTGACCCTGGTGGATGTGGGCAAGCTGGATACGCTGGCGGAAGCAGAAAAAAAAGCCCGGGAAACCGGGCTTTGGGAGTAGGGACGATCGGATTCGAACCGATGACCTCTTCAATGTGACTGAAGCGCTCTAAACCAGCTGAGCTACGCCCCTGTGTTTGGGGAATGCAAAGGTAGCATCTTTTCCGGAATTCGCAAAATTTATTTTAATTTTCTTTGGGAATTTCTATGACCGGGAGTTGCACCGTGGCCATGGCGCCTACGAATCCCAGGCCGCCGGACACATTGCTCCAGGTGAAATTGGCCGGTATGAGGCCCATATTGCTAAGGAAGTCGAAGTTGCTCTGGTATAGCGCCCTGGCGTAATGATAGCATTCCGGCGAAAGCCGGGACAGGGACACGTAGTACCGCGTGTCCATCCCCACGGGCATCTTTCCGGGATCCAGGGGCTG
>Ga0310694_10007156_pt1 | contig 10509 bp, 10 predicted proteins | sample 174DNAGHGhighgp2_FD_203884 | JGI IMG/M metagenome (GOLD analysis project Ga0310694, IMG submission 203884) | Sheep rumen microbial communities from Palmerston North, Manawatu-Wanganui, New Zealand - 1742 DNA GHGhigh gp2 (v2) (version 2) | ecosystem: Host-associated > Mammals > Digestive system... | reverse complement strand
GCACATTCGAGCAAAATTTTCTTGACTTTTTCCACATCGGAACCATAAGCAACGCCGACGGCAACACTTTGTCTCGACATAAAATCGCCGTGGGTTTTGTTGGTAACGGTGGAAGAAATCAATGTTGCGTTCGGAATAATTACGCTCATTTTATCAAAACTCAACAGTTCGGTGGAACGGATGTTGATTTGTTTTATCGTGCCTTCAACTCCGCTCAACACAACCCAGTCACCGACTTTTACCGGACGTTCAAATAAAATAATGATACCGGCTACCAGATTTTTAATAACGTCTTGTAAACCAAAACCGATACCTACCGATAAGGCACCGGCGATGAAGGCAAGGCTTGTGAGGTCTATTCCGATGGCGATAATCGCCAACAACGCCGAAATGATAAACCCGATAAAACTGACACCGGAAATCAAGGAGTGTTTAACACCATCATCCATATCAATTCTCGGCAAAACATTTTCCGCCAAATGTTTTCGGATAATGCGCATAACCGTCAGCGAACCGAAGAATACACCGATACCGAGCACAATCGCAAGCAGCGAAATCTGAATACCGCCGATTTTAAATCCGAATAAGAGTTTTTTCATAACCGAAAGCATAAAATCTCCCGGTAAACCCCATAAATTCAGCAGCATAAACAAACCTACCAAAATAATGACCGGATTGAGAATAACTTTTAACCAGAAATCCATCTTTTCGACCAAGCGCTGGCTGCCCTTATATTTTTTGAGCCACGGGCCGCCGATAACAATACGCTTGATAATATCGATAATCGAGCGCCGGACAACTTCCAACAATCCGCACAAAATCAGCGATATAATCAAATTATTAAAGATAAACAACGATAATTCCGGATAGCCGAACAAGGCTAAAGCAAATGTGCCCACACAGAAAATATGGCTGAATAAAATCATTCGGAAACCGCTGTTGATTGCAATATCATCGTCTTCGGTAACGACTTCTCCTGAGTCATCTTTTATTTCGTCGCGATATGTATCAAACGAAACTTTGGACAGCCATATCAGGAAAAATGCCTTAACAAAGCTTGAAAGCATCATTACAAAATGCACGGTTTCGGTAGAATATTGCTCCTTCTGCGCCACAACAACTTGGAAAGCCGCAATCGCGTTAATTACAATGAACGTAAATATCATACGCGTAAAGCGCGAGGCTTTTTTGGTAGCAATATTAACCAAACGCCAATTAGGATAATTAGGAGCAAAAGTAACGCGTGAAACGGTTGTTTCGGCAATCGCCAGCAAACATATAAATGCCGCCGCCATCAAAACCGTGTTAAGCAGTGTGTCTCCAAATATTTTGGTACTGATCATCCATAAAATACAGCCGCCGACCAAAAAAGCAAAAATCAGACCTCGTGCTACGGCAACAGCCATCGCCGCCACAACTTTGCGGTTAAACGACGGTGTTTGATTTTCTGCCTTGTAACCCCAGTTGCGCAAAATAAAACGTTTCAATAAAATAGCCAAAGTCAGCGCAATCATCAAAATAACAAACATTACGCCAATGCTGAACATAGTATAAGGACGCTGTTCCTGCGGAACGGAGTTATACCATTCAACCGGAGATTTTACGATATCCCAGAAGAAAATTATATAAGCCTTCAAATCTTTAAAGAACACCAAAGGGTTGATAATGGCGGATTGTTTGGTCATCAAATCGCCGTAAATCGTCTGGTTGCGCACGTTAAGGATTTGCCCGGTCAAGTCTTCCATTTTGATAACAAGCAAATCGGTTTCTTTTAAAAGTCTGTCTTGTGCGGCAAGTTGTTGCGACAGTTCTTCGCGCTGTCTGGTAATTACTTCGTCTTCGGTTTCACCGTCTTTCGGACCGCTTCCCAAAGCATCAAGTTGCTTTTGAATAAACTTTACCTGTTTTTCCAAAATTTTGCGATTTTCATTGAGAGCGGCCTCGATTCTGCCTAAATAAGAAGTATATCCGTCCAACGTTGCCGTAGAATTATCCTTCAGCAAAGCTTGTTGAATAGTTTCGATTTTTTCGGTAATGGCGGCAAAATCGGTTACATCATCTGGAGTGGCAATAACGGTAGCAACGTCGTTTTGCTTTTCAGAAGCAACAACATCGGTTTGTTTTGTTTTGGAGGCGGCGAATCCGTCATTTATTGTTACCGAGCCGAGAAATAATATTCCCCAAAGTACAAACAAAATTTCAGAAAGGTGTTTTTTCATATATTTATCCTCGTTTTTTCAAAATAAGCTGCAACACGCTATATGCGTTCTGCGCAATTCCGGCGCGCAAATCGTCGGCAACCGACCAGAAACTGAAGCCGTTTTCCACCGAAACATCTTGACGCAGACGACTGACATAAACATCACTTTCGCTTTGGACATCATTCATCGAAACATAGCCGCAATCAACGTGTTTATCAAACACCACCACACCTTTGGTATCACGCATAAGGTTGCGGATATCGTCAACGTCAACTTCGGTGCCGCATTCCACGTTTACAAACGCGCCGATTCCGATAAACACCGGAACAATCGCACAATTGGCATGGACTTTGATATTGCCGCCGAGAATCTTTTTAATTTCGACATTCATTGCCCATTCCTGCTTGGTTTCGTCGCCGATAAATTCGCCCACCTGCGGCAAAACATTGAACGCCACCTGTTTATGGAATACCGTTTCGTCATCAACTATCGGCTCATTCATAAATATCTTGCGCGTCTGATTGAACAGCTCGTCCATGGCTTCTTTGCCGCATACCGAAGTTGCCATATAAGTATTGATTACCATACGCTTAACCTCATAGCGTTTGATAACGGCTTGCAACGGCAACATTAATTGCGTAACTTGCGGCGAAGGCAGAGCAATAATACCTCTTGTTGCCTCTTTAATTTCACCATCGTTAATACCGGAAATAATCAGCGGAACATCGCTTTCGGTAACGTAAGTGCCCGAACAATCTACTACAAATGCATCTTTGGCCAAAGCACGCGGAACATAGTGTTTGGTTAAATCCTCGGCCACACAGAACACGGCAATTTGCGCCGAGCCGAAATCAAAGTCGCGCAGGTTGTATACGTCCATATCAACATCTTCGCCGTAGGATATTTGTGTGCCGAGCGGGCTGTCGGTATCCACCGCAAAAATATCATCGGCGGAAACGCCGTTTTCTTCCAATATATTCAAAAGTTCGCGACCATAGCCGGAGGTCGCACCGATAATGGCAATTTTTTTCATCTTTACCTCTGTAAAAAAAATATTTATTGCCGTCAGTTTAACCTAAAAATATTTAAAATCCATAAAATTTTGCGAATGTTTAATATTTACTTTTTTAAGCCCCCAAAAAATATAAAACGCACTCAAACCAATGAGTGCGTTTTATATTCATTTGTTACGCTTTCCGCGGCGATTAATACTCTTTTTACTCTTGTCGGCCTTGCGACGCGGAGTCGTTTTGCCTACTTCCGTAATAAAGCCCACGGACGACTTAAACTTCAACATACTTGATACGTCTAGGTCCTCGGCATCTTCCAATTCCGTTTCTTTTGCCGGCAATCCCACGATATTTTCGGGCAAAGACGGCAATTTCGGCGGAGAAGGAGCATCTGAAATCGGTTCTCCGATTAAGCAGACAAACAGAAATACCATCATAGGCATCAATCTGTATAATGTTGCAACCACTTCCAATTGAGAGCCATATCCTTCAGGCGTCGTCTGAGCTGAGCCTTGGCACGTGGTTTGTGCTCGGAACCGCAAACACGGTAGCGGGGCTGACCGTTGACGGTGTCCTTGAGCTCATACATCGTTCCGTCAACCATAAATCTGCCGTTTACGGGAACGGTAGAGGAGATGGCTGCGGTCGGTACCAAAGCAGCCTTACCGCTGACTAAGTCTACCAAGGCTGTCCATTCTTGACCGGCACGCTTGGCAAACGCATAGAACGGCTTGCCGACGGGGGCATCAAATGGCGATTGGCTCAGAGTGACCTTGCGAAGCTGTACTTCCGCGGCAATAACTTCATCTACCGGAAAGTTGGGAAACTCCTTGAGCAGAGAATTTATTACCTTGTCGGCTTTGGCGTTGGCTACAAGTGAGTTTAGATTCACCTCGGAAACTGTTCTTTTCATAAGCTAATAAATTTGTAATTTGTAAATAATAAAAGATAACGTCTGCGTTCATAACATATATTTTTGTCAAAATCAAGTGCTATTTTATATTTTTTATTATTGGACACCGCGTTTTATCCGCAACCGACCGCAATGCCACGGTTATATTTTGAAATGATAATATTTTTTTTGCTTACCTTATTGACTTTATGATTTTGCCACACTAACTAAAATATCAGTTGATTAAAACTTTTATTTAGGAGTTGATGTTATGAATATTAAACCTTTACACGACAAAGTGTTGGTTAAGCGTGTAGATGAAGAAACCAAAACCGCCGGCGGAATCATTATTCCGGATACGGCAAAAGAAAAACCGTCCGAAGGCATTGTTGAGGCTGTGGGTAACGGCTTCAGAGCCGATGATGGCAAAATTATCCCGATGAGCGTAAAAGTCGGAGACAGAGTATTGTTTGCCAAATGGGGCGGTACCGAAGTTAAATTGGGCGGCGAAACCCGTCTGATTATTAAAGAATCCGATATTTTGGCAGTAGTGGAATAATTGTTGAGAGGAAATAGAAATGGCAGCAAAAGATATTAAATTCGGAACAGATGCCCGTAGCAAAATGCTTAAGGGTGTGGAAACGTTGGCTAAAACCGTTAAAGTAACGCTCGGACCGAAAGGCCGCAACGTTATGCTCGATAAATCATACGGCGCGCCGAAATTGACCAAAGACGGTGTTTCGGTGGCAAAAGAAATCGTTTTGGCCGACAAGTTTGAAAATATGGGCGCTCAACTGATTAAGGAAGTAGCGCAGAAAACCGCCGACAAAGCAGGTGACGGCACCACTACCGCTACCGTTTTGGCCGAAGCCATTATCCGCGAAGGTTGCAAAGCGGTTGCCGCCGGTATGAATCCGCAAGATGTCAAACGCGGTATTGATATGGCGGTTGAAGCTGTGGTTAAAGATGTTAAATCACGCTCCAAAGCCGTTCAATCTTCGGCCGAAATCGCCCAAGTCGGCACTATTTCCGCCAACGGCGACACCACCATCGGCGAATATCTCTCCAAGGCTATGGAAAAAGTCGGCAACGACGGTGTAATCACGGTTGAAGATGCCAAAGGTTTGGAAACCGAACTCGATGTGGTTGAAGGTATGCAGTTTGACCGCGGCTATCTTTCGCCTTATTTTGTAACAAATCCGGAAAAGATGAATTGCGAATTTGATAATCCGTTTATTTTGCTTTTTGATAAAAAAATCTCCAATTTGCAGACGTTGTTGCCGATTTTGGAACCGATTGCGCAAAACGGACGTTCTCTGGTAATCATCGCCGAAGATATTGAGGGCGAAGCTCTGGCTACTTTGGTGGTCAACCGTATTCGCGGCGGCCTCAAGGTATGTGCGGTTAAGGCTCCGGGCTTTGGCGACAGACGCAAAGCTATGTTGCAGGATATTGCCACCCTTACCGGCGGTCAGGTAATCTCCGAAGACCTCGGTATGAAACTCGAGAACGTAACACTTGATATGCTCGGTACGGCTAAGCGCGTGGAAATCACCAAAGACGATACCACCATTATTGACGGTGCCGGCAATAAAGATGATATCGCCGGTCGTGTTGCCCAAATTCGCAAAGAAATCGAACAAACAACTTCCGATTATGACCGCGAAAAATTGCAAGAACGTTTAGGGAAACTCTCCGGCGGTGTTGCCGTAATCAAAGTCGGTGGTGCTTCCGAGGTTGAAGTTAAAGAACGCAAAGACCGCATTGATGATGCTTTGCACGCTACCCGTGCTGCGGTACGCGAAGGTATTGTTGCCGGCGGCGGCGCAGCATTGTTATATGCCACTAAAGCCTTAGAAAACCTCAAAACCGATAATCAGGACCAAAATGTCGGTATTGATATTATCCGCAAGGCTTTGCAGGCACCTCTGCGCCAAATTGCCGAAAATGCCGGTGTTGACGGCGCGGTTGTGGCCGGTAAATTGCTGGAAAGCAAAGATACAAACTTTGGTTATAATGCACAAACCAACGAATATGTCGATATGCTTAAGCATGGTATTGTCGACCCGACAGAGGTTGTACGCACGGCGTTGCAAGATGCCGCTTCCGTCGGCGGTTTATTGATAACAACCGAAGCCATGGTTACCGAGATTCCGGAAAAGGAATGTCATTGCGGTGACGGCGCGGCGGCAGCCGGCGGAATGGGTGGAATGTATTAATACTCCGTTGTTTAATCGAGAAACTCTCCGTCACACCGACGGAGAGTTTTTATATAAAAAGATGCGGACGGAAAATCTACTTCCGTCCGAATCTTTTTAAGCATTAATTGCAAGATTTATTTCATTCAGCAATGCACGCACCGTACCGCCGTTATCCTTGAAATGGTCGTAGGCGTCGTCAGGCACTCTGATACCGAAATTCTTTTCCATAATCATCACCGACTCGATGATTTCCAAGCTGTCCATCAGCAAATCTTCTCTAAAATTGCAATTCAGCAATTCCTCGTCCGTCATTTGCGCAACTTCATTTCGGCCTTCCAAATCCAGTAATTCATCAAGAACTACACGGACATCACTAATCGTTATTTCTTTTTTCATAAAAATAAATTTAATAATTATACATTTCTGTTTGCAGATATAAACCTCAAGCCCTAGCCTGTCAAGAAAAAATCCGCAAAACAGCCGTCAAAAAACGTCTTGACAAAAATAGCCATAGCAATTAAAATAAATGCAGAATCAAAATCATTTAGATATGGAAATATTTGGTATTATTGTTGTAACTGCCGTAGCGGTATGTTGCATCTCGTGGCTCGCGTATCTTCTTTTGCGCAAGAAAAAAGATACTGCCACCGTATGTTCTGTTGTAGCCGGTTCCTGGTGCTGTATTGACTTACTGCTCGTTGTCGCATTTTCTGCTCTGCTGTTGTCGCATATCGATATATACCGATACCCGTCAATCATATACATTGCTCAATGCGTTTTTATCGAGTCGTTTTTATGTGGTGCCGTCATTTGGGCTTACGGTATGTATTTTGACCTTAATCACGACGGAACAGAACGGAATGCAATATTGTAGATTTTTCAAAACATATATTTATATTTTATGAGAAAGTTATTGAAGAATTTGGCAATCGGGATAGCGACAGCTATCATTGCCGCAGTTGCGATTTGCTTTGCAGCGTGGAGTTTCCACTCGCTGCATCGTTTCATCTGGTTTGTCATTTGTGGCGTGGCGTGCCTGACAATCGGGCAATATCTGGCCAACCCCGACTACGTTTATGTTGAGAGGGACGGCACGAAGTATCGCCAGAAGATACCCAAGATCAAACAGGTGGGTGCGGTTGCCGGAATTATCGTGGCCTTAGGCATTCTCGGTTCGCTGGTGTGGGCCATCGGTTACGGAGTCGCTTCGTTATTTGAGTGGCATCCCAAGTTCTGGGAGATGTATCTGCTCTATGGCGCATTGACCGTCGCGGCGGTTATTCTGGCGTTCATTGCAATTATGCGCATCTATTATTATTGTGATGACTTCCGCCACAATCGCTACGATGTCAGAGATTACGCCAAGAATCTCCTGATGTGGATTTTTATCACATTATGCGGATTGGGTGTGGCCGGAACAATTCTTTATTTCTTGTTCCCGCTGGCATTAAGGTACTAAACTAAAAAGCGTCGTTCTTAACCGAGCGACGCTTTTGTTTTTGTGCACATTATATATTTTGATTAAGCCTTAGCTTGTTTTGCAACAATCGACTTTTTGATTTGTTTGGCTTCTTCGGTCAACTTGGTGTTGGAGGTAGAAGTCAAGAAAGAATCCAAACCACCGTTGTGTTCAATCGAACGCAAGGTTTTAGAACAAACTTTGAGCTTAAATACTTTGTTCAAAGCCTCGCTGAACAAAGATACAACTTGCAAGTTAGGCATAAAGCGACGGCGGGTTTTGTTGTTAGCGTGGCTGACATTATTGCCGCTCTGAACACCTGTGCCTAAGATATCACATTTTTTAGACATTTTTTTAATTCCTTAAGTTAAATTTAACAATATTGTTGTTCGTTATTACATTGATTTTATTGACAAGTCAAGCAAAATTATATAGAAAAGTGAAAAAATAATTAAAAACCCTCGCAAAAGAGGTAAATGGGTAGTGACGCCACATTAAAAATTATGTACCCGTAGCTCAATTGGATAGCCGGAGGAAGAAAAACAACCTCAAAATGTTGTTTTTCGACAACGGGCGAAGTCCACTTAATGAGAAAACAAGCGACAGCGAAGTTATCGAATTTAGTGGATGAGTGACCGAAGCGAGCCTAAGGCGAAGCAAGAGGAGGAAGAAAAACAACCTCAAAATGTTGTTTTTCGACGACGGGCGAAGTCCACTTAATGAGAAAACAAGCGACAGCGAAGTTATCGAATTTAGTGGATGAGTGACCGAAGCGAGCCTAAGGTGAAGCAAGAAATTGGCCACCGACGCCACATTAAAAATTATGTACCCGTAGCTCAATTGGATAGAGTATTGGCCTCCGACGCCAAAGGTTGCGAGTTCGAACCTCGCCGGGTACGCCAATAAAAAATGCCTTCCTTGTGAAGGCTTTTTTTATTGGAACAACGCGAGGTGAGAAGAACCTCGCCGGCTAATTTATACCAACAAACCCGCCATACCAAAATCCGAACTATTCCCGTTCCTCGGTTTGCATTTTCATAAACGCCTCAAATCCGGCTTTAAGTTTTTCTTTCCTTGCTGTGTCATTTTGCGCACGTTCTTCGTGCTTTTTTTGCAGGATTTTATATAAGGATAACTCACTTTGATACTTTGCGCTTTCAATTAAGTCTTTATAATCAATATAATAATTGCCGTCTTCATTTTCCGCCTTCGGGCAATTATATCTTTCCTTCAAATCATCATCGCAATATATTTTTTTATCACCCGACATTTGAGGCAACCCGAATAAGGAAAATAAATTATCGTTTTTATCGCAATTAAAATCTCCGCCAACCACTCGCGGTGCTCCTTGCAAAGAAGTCAGTTGATTATTTTCGCAACTAAAATATCCGCCGACTTTTTGCGGCGCTCCGGTCAAGGAAGTCAGTTGATTATTATTGCACCAGAAATTCCCGCCGACTTCTTGCGGTGCTCCTTCCAAGGATGTTAGTTGGTTGTAGCCGCAATCAAATTTTCCGCCGACTTTTTGCGGCACTCCTTGCAAAGAAGTTAATTGATTATTATAGCAACTAAAACCTCCGCCGACTTCTCGTGGCGCTCCGGTTAAGGACGTCAGCTTATTGTAGTAACAAACAAAATCTCCGCCGACTTCTTGCGGTGCTCCTTCCAAGGATGTTAGTTGATTATTTACGCACCTAAAAACTCCGCCAACTTTTTGCGGTGCTCCTTCCAATGTGGTAAGTTGATTGTCGCCGCAATAAAAACCTCCACCGACTTCTTGCGGTGCTCCTTGTAGGGTGGTCAGTTTATTGTTGTTACAATAAAAATCTCTCTCCACCGTAACTTTAGAGAAGTCTGGTAACTCGGTCAACTCCTTATAAGATAAATACACATTGCCTTTAATCACAAACCCGTCCGGAAGGTTATACAAATTGTACGTCTTCCCGTCTTGTTCAAAGTCAAAATTATCGTCTAATATCGCCATCGCCTTGCTCCTTATTCCCGTTCCTCGGTTTGCATTTTCATAAACGCCTCAAATCCGGCTTTTAATTTAGCTTGAGCCGCTTTCTTTTCCTCGTGTTTTTTCTGCCGAATTTTATAGACGGATAACTCGCTTTGATACTTTGCGCTTTCAATTAAGTCTTTATATTTGATGCAAAAATCACCGTATTCACTTTTTAATTTCGGACAATTATACCTATCCACTAAATCATCATCGCAATGTATACCTTTATCTTCTTGTATTTGCGGCAATCCGAACAAAGATAATAAGTCATTATTTTTACTGCAACTAAAATCTTCGCCGACTTCTTGCGGCGCTCCGGTCAAGGAAGTAAGTTTGTTATTATCACATCTGAAATCTCCGCCGACTTTTTGCGGTGCTCCTTGTAAGGTGGTCAGTTTATTATTTTCGCACCAAAAATCTCCGCCGACTTCCTTCGGCGCTCCTTGTAAGGTGATCAGTTGATTGCCGTTGCAACTAAAATATCCGCCGACTTCTTGCGGCGCTCCTTGTAAGGTGGTCAGTTGATTGTCGTTGCAATCAAAACCTCCGCCGACTTCTTGTGGCGCTCCTTGCAAGGTGGTAAGTTGGTTTTTGTAGCAACCAAAACTTCTGCCGACTTTTTGCGGCGCTCCTTGTAGGGAAACAAGGGAATTATCGGAGCAATCAAAATATCCCCCGACTTCTTGCGGCGCTCCTTGCAAAGATGTTAATTGATTATTATAGCAATAAAAATCTCCGCCG
>Ga0310694_10007152_pt1 | contig 10510 bp, 10 predicted proteins | sample 174DNAGHGhighgp2_FD_203884 | JGI IMG/M metagenome (GOLD analysis project Ga0310694, IMG submission 203884) | Sheep rumen microbial communities from Palmerston North, Manawatu-Wanganui, New Zealand - 1742 DNA GHGhigh gp2 (v2) (version 2) | ecosystem: Host-associated > Mammals > Digestive system... | reverse complement strand
ACTTTTTTTGCTATAAAAAGTGATTAAAATACTACTTATAAGCACTAGTATTACTGGCGGTGCTGCATTGGCAGCATTCAGGTTGCATCGCTCATTGATTGACAAGGGCGTTGATAGCCGTATGCTTACATTGGATGGAGACTGTGACGACAATAATGTAGTATGTTACAAGCCTGCTTTTGGTTTGCAAAAATCTAAAATATTCAAAAGCACCTTATATAGATTAGGAATAGGCATTGGCCGCTACTGGCGGATGCACGACAAGGCACGCAAAGGGCACGAATGCCAATACACATACCCTGTTTCGCTGTATCGCGTGGAAAAACACCCATTAGTGAAATGGGCAGACATTATACACCTTCATTTTTGCGACGACTTCATTAACTATCCTACTTTTTTTAAGAAGGTAAAGAAACCTATTGTATGGACTCTCCACGACATCGGAATTGGCTATGGCGGATTTCACTACAAGAACGACTACGACGCACTTCTACCCTACTATAAAGAACTGGAGACAGCATTTCTTAAGATTAAAAGTGATTCTATTTCCAAGGCTAGAAATCTTTCGATTGTCTCTCTCTCGCAAGAGATGTACGATTTTACAAAAAAGATAGATTATCTTCGCGACAAACCAAATCATATTGTTTTCAACAGCGTAGATTCCTCCAAATTCCTGATGCTCGACAAAAAACAATGCCGTTCGGAGTTAGGACTTCCGCAAGACAAAAAAATTCTGCTTTTTGTCAGCGAGTATGTCGAAGTACAAAGCAAAGGGCTATCCTTGTTGAAAGAGGCCATACGGTCTATGCACCAAGAAAACATTCTACTCTGTATTGTGGGAAACCATAGTGCGGACCTACCTTCAAAAGATATTGTAGCAACCCGTTATTTTGGGAAAATAAAGGATTCGATTCTGTTGAGCAAATTATATTCAGCAGCCGACTTTTTGGTTGTTCCATCTTCCCAAGAAGTCTGTTGCCAAACACCGATGGAAGCTATGTCCTGCGGCACCCCAGTTGTGGTTTTCCCTTCTGGAGCTATGAAGGATTACGTTCGTCCGGAGCAAGGCGTTGTCTGCAAAGATTGTTCTTTGAATTCTCTTAAAGATGGCTTGACGGAAGCTCTGGAGAAAGAATACAATAGAGAACAGTTAAGAAATTATGCAATAGAGAACTTCTCTCCTACACGAATTGCAGAAGAATACATTATGGTTTATAAAAATGCTTTAGCAAATCAAGTATGACACTTTCTGTTAAGATTTCTTAAAAAAATAAAGTAAAATAATTCTCCTGCTCGCAGGCGAGCGAAATCTTGTTAATCTTGTAGATTTATTCCGCCTTCAGCGGTAATGCTGGCGCAGTTATCGTTTTACCTTATTATTTTATCAACACTAAGTAATCAGTCAAATTTATTTGACATTTATGTTAATTCACGGACATTTACGGTCATTCTCGTTCAAAAAAAATTTCTGGTTAATTCCCGGCCAATTTATGGTAATTCCTGTTAAGCAAGGATAAAAAAGAAGGTAAAATGATGGATGAATTGAAATCGCGTTTCTATGAAATACATAGATTATTGATTTTCAACAGGCCCACACTACGTGCGGGATTATTGAAAACAAGCCCCTCAAGGGCTTTGTTGTGTCACCTTATTTTTTAATCGTTACATAATAAAGAACATCCGTAAAAATGACACTCTCCATTATCACTATAAACTATAACAACCGCGACGGCTTGCAGCGCACTATCGACAGCGTTGTGGGCCAGTCGTTCACCGACTACGAATGGATTGTCATCGACGGCGGCAGCACCGACGGCAGCAAGGATTTGATCGAGCAGTACTCCGACCGTTTTACCTATTGGATCAGCGAACACGATAGCGGTATTTACAATGCTATGAATAAAGGCATTGAAAAGGCCAACGGTGATTGGATGCTATTTCTCAATAGCGGTGACTGGCTTTATGAAAATGATACTCTAAAAAAAGTGTTCTCAAAATCATACGATGCCGACATTCTTTATGGCGACGTAATGTACCATTGGCCCGACAAGAGAGGAAAAGAATTGGAGAGGAAACCAGACCGACTAAGCCTTTACTTCTTCTACAAAGACACACTTTGCCATCAAGCCACATTCTACAGAAAAAAGATTTTCAATTCGCATAAATACAATGAGGATTTCCGCATATGTTCCGACTGGGCTCTGTATATCCAGCTGATGATTGAAGGGTTCCGGTTCCAGCATCTGCCATTCTGCGTTTCAAACTTTGCCCAAGACGGCATTAGTACTCATCTTGACGAAGCGCACCTTGCCGAAAGGCAAAAAGTATTAAATGAATATTTTCCTGAATACATACTTCCCGATATGGAAGAATTAAAACGTCAAGAGGAGTTTAAAAAATATATCAACAGCCATAAAACTTACGCTTTCATAATGAACAGGGCATCAAAACAAATTACGCGAATAGAAAAAATCATTAGGTTTATAGAAATGTGTAAAAAAAAATAATAAAGACATAATACATTATTTTTCATTGAATGAATGCAAATTATAGAGGCCACCTAAGATATTATAAAGAACTATCGTCTCATTAAAGTTGTTTTCTTTGGAATAATATCAACTTCAATTATACCAAATATAATGAGGAAAAAATATTACATATTTTTCTGGTTTTTAACCGTTCTGATTCTCACGCTCTACAATCTTACCCCACCCATCGGCGGATTTGATGTACCATACTATTTTCTTGCTGGCGAGCATTTCTGGAACGGGCAGATTGACTGTCTGCGAACACCAGTTTATCCGTTGCTGCTCAAGTTGTTCAATGTATGGTTTGGCGAGCGTGGCGGTATTACTGGGGTCATTATACTGCAGAGCATCGTGTACCTTATTTCTCTGGTTAGTTTAAAACGCCTTGCAGAGAAAGTGATACAAAGCAATGGTATTCGTTTTGTGCTTCTTCTTTTTTACGTTAGCTGCATCGCACCTGGCTGGTGCAACGAATTGCTGACAGAATCATTAAGCATATCGGGATGCATTATTCTGACGGATATTGTTGTTTCTTATATCAATAGACCCACACCTGGACGCATCATTCTTATACATTTGTTACTTTTAGTTCTTGTCTTTTTGCGTCCCACTTTTATTCTTTTCTTTGCAATTTTGCCAGTAGTATGGATTTACCAAATCTGGAATTCAAAAAACAAAGGTCATTACAGTATAGCTCTTGGATTGACAATTGTCTGTGTCTTATGCTTTGGCAGCTATTGTAAACTATACGAAAAACAATTCGGCCATTTTGGAGTATCTACAACTTTTGTGTTCAATAAGGTGTACGATGCTCATCGTGGAAATTATTGGGATCCCTCGGTCGTTAAGGACACTGAAGCCCGTAAATGGATCGAAAAGATTGATCAGAAATATGATGGTACATACGATTTTATCTACAATACCATAACGGAACACCCAGAAACATTAAGTCTTATAAATAGAGGATGCGACGACATTATTAATGCACATTGTGAAGAACACAAACAGTATCGATTAAAACTCTTTACCAGTAGTTTTGACAAACGTCTTCTCGCAGCTGTCAACACTCATACCCTGTTGTCGTCATTTCTCTTTTTTAGCTCATTGTTTCTTTCTTTTCCGGTTTCATTATTTTACTTGTTTACTTTAGCAGCAACATTTGCTGTGATTTTGAACACTATCCGGAAGAGGCGAATTCCATTGATCGCTTTTTTCTTGACAGCTATCGTTTTGGCACAAACAGTGGGAATCATCTTAACCACCAGCGATGCCCACGAAAGAGTCCTGTTGCCTGTATATCCTATATTTTTAATCCTACTCGGCATCGGCATAGAGAAATGCCTCAACCTGTTGAAGACAGAAAATTAAACATACTATATTCCGGTTACTGATGCAATAACCTATCAAATATGATCAGCAAACTCTCTAATAAAACATTCGGTTTTGCTTTTTTATTTATATGCTTTTCGGCGGTTTTATACTGGGGAATACAGAAAGAAGGATATTTCATTGATGAAATCTATTCTTTTGGCATTGCAAACAGCCAGAATGGACCATTCATTACAAATGGATTCAATAGTAATTGTTACACTCTGTCTCACAATAACATACTGGACTATTTAACCGTAAACAGCAATGAAAAATTCGATTTTGAAAACGTTTATCTCAACACAAAAATAGATAATGGAGCCCCTCTATACTATATGATGCTTCATACCATTTGTTCTTTATTTCCTGGAAAATTTCACAAATGGTTCGGATTATCAATAAACTTACTTTTTTTATTTTTCTCTCTCATTCTAATAAGAAAGATATCTTACTGTATATATGAATCAAAAAAAGCATCAAATGCATCTATGTTTCTATTTGGAACATCGACTTTGATTATTTCTTTATCACTAATGATTCGATTCTATATGCTATTGATTTTTTTATCTCTTCTATACATTTGGTCTTTTACTACTTTTCTAAAAAACACCTCAGAGAGAAAAAAAATTGTTTCATTATATACAGCTACAATACTTGGATTACTAACTCACTATTTTTTTTTATATCTTATTGCTATATCTGTATTTGTATTTTTCGTTAATACATTTTTTTCAAATAATAAGACAAATTTCTTGAATACAGCAATAGTAATATCAACACTCATTATAGCGACCTTAACTTTATTATTCTTAACACCTTTTACGTCCCAATTCGCATCAAGCACAAACAGCGACAATGGCTTGATGATGATAAACAACATTCTAAATCCTTCACAATGGCTAAACAAAACAGCAAAATATGCAGGGAATATAGCAATAGGTATGCCTATTTCAACATTACTACTTGTCGCTTTTTTTATAAAAAAGATTTTTAGCCGCAATTGGAAATGCAACCCAATGAACTTATCTTTGATAAGCATCGTATTATTAGTCTCTATTGCAACTATTATTACCGCCCCTCATATCAGCGCAAAATACATAGCACATATTGCTTGCTTAATCGTAATACCTGCTGGCAATATAGCTGTTTCAACTTTTGACAAGCTCAAGACATCCATTAAATTGTTATTGATATGTGCCGTAATTGCATTCTGTTTTCTTATTAGGCCTCAATACGTTTATCACGATGAATCGCAGCGTTTATCAGCGTTAAAACCATATAACAACTCTATTTGCATTATTCAATGCGAAGAGCCTATGAACCACAGGTTCTTGACATGGCATTTACCACATTTTATTTCTATGAATGAATGTTTGGTCTTAGGACCAAATTGTGATGGAAAAGAATATGATTTCCTTAAAAAAAATGATTTTCCTGAATCTATCGTCTTAGTATCTCAATCTGTATGTGCCATTGACGGTTACAAACCAGTCGAACATCTATATGACTATATGGGATATTCCACATGGGTCTTGAATAGGACAAACAACATTGTAAACATTCAACAGTAGTTTTTAATATATATGCTTTTCAACTCTATTGAATTCCTTATATTCCTGCCTATTGTCTTTGTAATATACTGGCTGCTAAAAGGTAGGCTGAAGTGGCAGAACGCTTTTGTTGTCGTCGCTTCATACTTTTTTTATGGGTGGTGGGACTGGCGGTTTCTGTTCCTTATCGCCTTCACGTCGCTATGCAGCTATCTGTCGGGGATTTGGATTGGGAGGAGGCTTAACGAAAACGAAGACGAAAACATTAACGTTGACTTTAACCTTAACGATAACCTTGACGTTGGCGATAACGAAAAAAATACCGCAAGCAGGGATGCTTGCGTACCAGGCAGAGGCGCTTCCTTACAAAAACGACGTGCGCGGAGGATTGCTGCGGCAAATATCGTCATCAACTTACTGATTCTTGGGGTTTTCAAGTATTACAACTTCTTTGTCGAATCGTTCGTCGCCCTCTTCCCTGCCCTCAATGCCGACCATCTGCTTCTGAACATCATTCTGCCGGTGGGTATCAGTTTCTACACTTTCCAGGCTTTGAGCTACAGTATCGATGTCTATCGCCGCAAGCTGGAACCCACACGCGACGTTGTGGCATTCTTCGCCTATGTCAGTTTCTTTCCGCAGCTGGTGGCTGGTCCTATTGAGCGCGCCACAAGCCTGTTGCCTCAGTTCGAGCGCAACCGTACATTTGACTACGCAACGGCCGTCGACGGTTTGCGCCAAATGCTATGGGGATTCTTCAAGAAAATGATTGTCGCTGACCGATGCGCAATGTTTGTCGACAGTGTGTGGGGTGACCTAAGCTCACAAAGCGGCAGCACGCTACTGATGGCGGCCATTTGCTTTACGTTTCAGATCTATGGTGACTTCTCGGGTTACAGCGACATCGCTATCGGTACCGCAAAATTGTTCGGCATACACTTGAAGCGCAACTTTAATGTACCATACTTTAGTCGCGATATAGCAGAGTTTTGGCGCCGATGGCACATATCGCTTACCACTTGGTTCCGCGACTATCTTTATATACCTCTGGGTGGCAGCCGTGTGAGCAAAGCCAAAGTAGTACGTAACACATTCATCATCTTCCTCGTCAGCGGGCTCTGGCACGGTGCCAACTGGACCTTCGTTGCATGGGGTACCTACCACGCATTGCTGTTCCTGCCTCTGATTCTACTTGGCAAAAACCGCCGCTATACCAACATCGTGGCCGAAGGCCGAATGCTGCCGACGGTCAAAGAATTCCTGCAGATGCTGCTGACGTTCTTCCTCGCCGTCATCGGTTGGATCATTTTCAGGTCCGAAAACATCGGACAATCGTTTGAAATAATTCGAGGCATTTTCTCCCCCACCCTTTTCAGCATCCCGCTGATTCCCGGTCTCACGCTCCTGTTCGTTCTCTTGATGCTTGTCGTCGAATGGCTGAACCGAAGCAAAGAGCACGGTTTCGTAGTCGACGCCATCAAGCCTCGCTGGATCCGCTGGGCCATCTACTACGCTGTCTGCCTATGCATTATTCTGTTCTCGGAGCAAAGCGAAACGTTCATCTACTTCCAATTCTGACCTATGAAGCTTTCTATCATAACCATTAATCTTAACAACATTGCCGGCCTACGCCGCACCGCCGAAAGTATTGTTGCCCAGACATTCACCGACTTTGAGTGGATTGTCATCGACGGGGGCAGTACCGACGGCTGTCGTGAACTGATAGAGCAAAATGCCGACAGAATTGCCTATTACTGCAGTGAGCCAGACAAAGGCATATACAACGCTATAAATAAAGGTATTGCGCACGCAAAAGGTGAATACGTGCAGATTCTGAACAGCGGTGACTGGTTCTACGAGACGACAACACTGGAACGACTTTTCTCGAACCACACTGATGCCGATATCCTTTATGGCGACGCTATTCTGCTCTATCCCGATGGAAGCAGAGTCGACAAGCACTATCCCGATACTATCAGCCTCAACTACTTCATCCATGATGTAATCAATCATCAGGCTTCCTTCTATCGACGTAAGGTCTTCGATGGACATCCTTACGACGAGCACTTTCTCATTGCCGGCGACTGGGCATATTGTATCGAGGCCGTCTGTCGGGGTCTGCGGTTCCAGCATATTCCACAAACCATTGTATATTACGACAATGGTGGCATCAGCGCAAAATGGACCGAGCGTCAAATCAAAGAGCGGCATGATATACTGGACCGCTATGTCCCGCCGCACCTGAAACCAGATATGGCAGTCATCGACAAGCTTAGAGATTTGCAATTGAGACGCTCTACCTCAAAGCTGCTCAATTTCAGCCTTCGTATGTGCCAGCGTTGGGAACGCCTGATGCAGCGAATAGAAAAACGAAAATAAAACTGTTTCTAAACTATTAATACTTTAATCACCTTGCAAGACAATACTTCAAATCCAGAACAATGGACTGCTATCCTTGAGCCGCGGAAGAAATTCATGCAGCTCAACCTCAAGGAATTGTGGGACTACCGCGACCTCTTCAGCATTTATGTGCGCCGCAACATTGTGACGGTCTACAAACAGACGGTGCTGGGCCTGGCGTGGTTCTTCATCAGCCCCGTTTTCACGACAATTATGTATATGTTCGTATTTGGCGGACTGGCAGGCATCTCGACCGGCGGTGTACCGCAGGCTGTCTTCTACCTCAGCGGAATCCTGATGTGGAACTACTTCAACGCCTGCTTCAACCAGAATAGTAACGTGTTGGCTGCCAATGCAGGAATCTTCGGAAAGGTCTATTTTCCAAGACTTATCATCCCACTGGCGGGAATGACGTCGTCGCTGGTAACATTCGGCATACAGTTGCTGCTGCTCATCGTCGTCTACGTCTACTACCTCATCACGGGTGCACCGCTCTGCCCACGATGGGAACTGCTGCTATTCCCTGTCTATCTGTTGCTGATAGCATTGACGGCAATGTCGTGGGGTATGATAGTAAGTTCGATGACAGTGAAATACCGCGACCTAAATATGCTTGTCGGTTTTGGTATCAGCCTGCTGATGTATGCCACGCCTATCATCTACCCGATGAGCCTTACCGAGGCTAAGAGCTACGGCTGGGTTGTGCGCCTCAACCCGCTCAGCGGTGTCTTCGAGTCGTGGCGCTACTCCATCACTGGCATTGGCGAAATGGACTGGACGGGTCTGCTCTACTGTCTTGGTTGCCTTGTTGTTACTATGTTCATCGGCCTGTTGATGTTCTCAAAAGCCGAACGCAATTTCATCGACACAGTTTGAGAACTCGCTCCGCGAGGAAATTCTTCAAATTAAACCCAAATTACTCATAATGAACCTCATTGATGAACACAACAGAAAATATATTTTTTTCCACGAAATAACAGGGTACGCAATGCTTGTGCATCGAAAATATAGGCCCGGGCTTCTTGAATCGGCTTATGAAGCAGCTTTAAAATACGTTTTAGAGCAACACAATTTCAAAGTACAACGTCAAGTAGCGCTTCCTATATTCTGGGAAAATATTCAATTAGACCAGACTTACAGAATGGACTTGGTCATTAATGAAAACATTATTGCAGAACTTAAAGCAGTTTCACACATTGAGACACCACATCGTCGCCAATTATGGAATTACATGAATCTCACTCACTTAAAATACGGAATGATAATTAATTTTGGAGCTGATAGTCTATATTCTGAATGGTACGAACGTAATGAAACAACAGGGGTAATTGACAAAATAAAACTCTTGTAAAATTTGATTTTAATTTGTAAAATTTCTCGCCGTAGGCGATAAAAAAGACTATAAAACACAGAGCTATAAATAAAAAAATCTCATAAAATTTGATTTTAATTTGTAAAATTTCTCGCCGTAGGCGATATAAAAGGCTATAAAACACAGAGCTATAAACAAAAAAACTCATAAAATTTGAATTTAATTTGTAAAATTTCTCGCCGTAGGCGATTCTAAAAATGGCTATAAAACAAACAAAAAAAACAAACAAAAACAATCGTTTGGTTCGCGTCGATATGATGATCGGCATGGCAATGATTTTGGTCGTGCTGGGCCATTTCAGCGTCGGCACCGAACCAGCATGGTACCATACGCTCCACAACTGGATCTACTCGTTCCACATGCAGATGTTCCTCTTCCTGTCGGCTTTCCTGGTACGCTACACCTACAAGCCCGTCGAGAACGTCTCCGGCTACTTCAAGTACATCTGGCGCAAATTCATCAAGTTCTTCCTGCCGTTCCTACTGATTGGCATCGCCGTGGCCCTGCTTGCCTGCGTGTTCAAGGACGTTGAATTCTCGTGGAATCACATTGGCAACTCGATTAAAACGCTGCTGCTCTACCCGCGACGGAGCGAAGCCTCCTTCCTGTGGTACATCTACATCCTCTTCGGCTACTACCTCGTCTCGCCGTTCTTCTTCCGACTGCCGCAGTGGGCACGCGTGCTGTGCTGCGTCGGGGCCATGTTCCTGCCGATGCTCGACGCAGGCCATACACTCGACGCCTACGACTTCAGCCGCTACACCTTCTTCTATTGCCTCGGAGTGCTCTGCGCCGAATGGATCGACGAAATCCGCAGCGTGAAACCATGGATGTGGGGACTCGCATCCGTCCCGTTCCTTGCCTACACCTATTGGGTCTTTGCCGAAAGCGCTGCCATCGGATTCGAATACACGCAACTCGACTGGTGGTTCATCGTCACCGGAACATCCTCGATACCATTTTTCTATCTGCTCTCTATGGCTCTCGAAAAGACAACCGTCACCAGCAAGGCTCTCACCCTTGTCTCCAAGGACTGCTACTGGATCTACCTGCTGCAGATGTTCATCATCTGGGGAATGGTCCACGTCACCGCCGAAAGCAGCATGTCGTTCGTCACATTTTTTATCATTTCGACACTGCTTGCGATATGCTTGCCAATCCTGCTTGCCGAAACAACGAGGCGATTGATAAAGGTTAAGGGTTAAATATAATCGCATTGCCTTTTCGCAGGCAGGGATGCCTGCGTACCATATTGCGGTTTTTGCATATTTTCGTTTTTTCGCGCATCTTCG
>Ga0310694_10007151_pt1 | contig 10510 bp, 9 predicted proteins | sample 174DNAGHGhighgp2_FD_203884 | JGI IMG/M metagenome (GOLD analysis project Ga0310694, IMG submission 203884) | Sheep rumen microbial communities from Palmerston North, Manawatu-Wanganui, New Zealand - 1742 DNA GHGhigh gp2 (v2) (version 2) | ecosystem: Host-associated > Mammals > Digestive system >... | reverse complement strand
TTACGCACCCGTGCGCCGGTCGCCATCAGTCAAAGCAAGCTTTGACCATGCTGCCCCTCGACTTGCATGTGTTAGGCCTGTCGCTAGCGTTCATCCTGAGCCAGGATCAAACTCTTCGTTGTAAAATTAATATATAACAAAAAGCTCATCCTACACTCAAACGACTTATTTGTAGTTGCACTTGATCAGCCAAACTTGGCTGATTCATTCCTTTTGGAATTAACAAGGGACTTGACTTCTGCGCCTATATATAATATATAAGGTGCAGACCCAATCGGACACATCTTCTCGGCTTACGCCTCGATTATGTGTACCATTCTCTTGTACTACATCTTGATTGAACAATCTCTCAAAGAACTCTTTTCAGCCCGATTTTTGCGCTTCCGAAAAATTTTAGGGCGAAAACGGCTGCAAAGGTAGGACATTTTTTTCATATAAGCAAATTTTTGTGTAAAAAAGTGCCATTTTTTGTGTTTTTTAGCATATTTCTGCAACACAAAGGTTGCAAACACAGGCAAGTCACCCCTAAAATTGCGCCGTACGAGCAGCCGTGATCAGGTGCAGCAAAATTTGCAGTCAACCGACACGCTTATGCGAAGGCGTTCCAGCCTTGTGCTGTGAGCGGCATAGGATTGCCGTTGCGCGGAATAAGACGGAGGTTGACGGGCTGTTCGGACTTGCCGGGTTCGTACTCGGCAGCCGTGACATGGCCGATGATATAGACGTCGTCCAGCGGAACGAGTTTCTCGTAATCGTGGATATCGCAGGTGAAGAGGAGCTCATAATCCTCACCGCCATTGAGTGCACAAGTAACGATGTTCAGATTCATCTCTTCCGCGAGAGCAACAGCCTGGTAGTCGATAGGCAGTTTGTCCTCGTAGATGTCGCAGCCAACTTTGGACTGGGTGCAGATATGGAAGAGTTCGGACGAGAGTCCGTCGGAGATATCCATCATAGCCGTAGGATGGATGCCGGCTTTACGCAGCGATTGGATTATATCAAGGCGTGCTTCAGGTTTGAGTTGTCGTTCGAGCAGGTATTCGCGTCCCTCGAAAGACTCATGGATACGATCGTCATGCTCGTCCGCCTTGGCGAGGTTGTCGTGCTGGGTGGAGCGGAAGACCTGCAGTTCGCGCTCAAGGAGTTGCAATCCGAGATACGCCGAGCCGAGATTGCCTGTGACGCAAATGAGGTCGCCGACCTTGGCGCCGTTGCGATAGACGATATCTTTCTCGTCCGCCACTCCGAGACAGGTGATAGCGATGGTTAATCCGTTCATTGAGGCGCAAGTGTCGCCGCCAACGAGATCTACTTTATAATGTTCGCACGCTGCGCGCACGCCCGCGTAGAACTCCTCGAGATTTTCGACAGTAAACCGCGAAGACACGCCCAGTCCGACAGTGATCTGCGTGGGTGTAGCGTTCATGGCGCAAACGTCCGACACGTTGACCGCCACGGCTTTGTAGCCGAGGTGGCGCAAGGGCACATACTCAAGGTTGAAATGTATGCCTTCAAGCAAGAGGTCGGTAGTGACCAGTGTGCGTTTGTCGTTGTGGTTAAGTACGGCACAATCGTCGCCGACTGCATAGATGGTGGACGGCTGGCGATTCTTGAAGCCTGCTGTGAGATGACGGATAAGACCGAACTCGCCTAATTGGGATACCAACATTATATTTACGATTTAGATATTTACGATTTAGTTATTCACGATTTTGGGGTGCAAAGTTACGATATTTTTTTTATATTTGCAAAAAAAAGTCATAAAATTTGCATTTGTGCATTTTTTTTCGTAACTTTGTAGCGCAAAAACAATATTATTATGCGAACCATTTTGATTGCAGAAGACAGCGAACGTAAGCTTGTGGAAGAATACCTGCCGGGTGAGACGAATATTCTTGTCACGGGTGTAGGTGCACTGAACATCATCCGCAGTCTGCGCGACCTACCGCGTGATACAGAACTGATCAACATCGGCTATGCCGGCAGTGCTAACTATGCGATAGGCACGGTAGTGGAAGTGACAGAGAGCCGCTTGCACCACCCTAACGTGACCTACCCCGAGCCGAGGCTGACACTTCAGCCTGTGGAAGACCTGTTCTTCCGCGCGTTGAACCCGACCCGCGCCGTATGCTATTCGAACACGGATTTTGTGCTGGCGTCGCCGTACCAAGATTGCGTGTTTGATATGGAGTTGGCGTATATATGCGCACAAGGTTTCACACACGTGAGCGCGATAAAAGTCGTGTCGGACAACCTGTCGCTGCACGCATACAGGGAGGTAGCCAACGGCGTTGAAGCCACAGATCAACCCCGATAACGGCTCGAAAACGGATCGAAAACGGATCGAAAACGGACCGATTATGGTGCACGATTTTGCACAAAAACAATTGAAACAAAAATAAAACACAATAATTATGGCTTACAAATGGACATTCACCACTATTGGTGGTAACACCCGCGTGCATATAGCCAAGGGTGAAGATTTTCGTCATTTAGGCGAGTTGGACGAGAAGATGTGGACCGTGCTGAGTTGTCCGACGACAGGTTTGGAGATCAGCGACGAAACACTGCGTCTGTTAGACACCGATCATGACGGCAAGATCCGTATTGACGAAATCGTCAATGCTTCGAAGTATCTGTGCGCCGTGCTGCGCAATCCGGATGTATTGCTGGAGGAGAAAGACGAGTTGAAGATTGCCGACCTGAACGAGGAGAACGCCGACGCCAAGCAGATGGCCGAAATCGCGCGCCGCATAGCCGGCAAGGAGGAGACGATCAGTCTGGCAGCCGTAGAGGCAGCCATCGGTGCTATTGCCGTAGAGCAGAAGCCGCTGCCCGAAGCGCCTCTGGCAGCCGATATCATTGCCGCCGTACATGAGAACGAGGCTGCATACAACGCCTGGTTCCGCTCGGCAGAGCTGGAGAAGATGGGTCTGGCAGTAGCCGATCCTGAGGCTCAGCCGAAGATTGCCGACAAGGATTGGAAGAAACTGACCTCGCAGGTTGCCGCATACGAGGCAGAGGTTGCCGCTATCACGGCAGCCAACCAGGCCGCCATGGACGCTGCGACAGGCGAGTACAAGCCGCTGCGCAAACTGCTGTACATGAAGCGCGACTTCTACACGCTGCTGAAGAACTATATCTCGTTCCAGGACTTCTACAACCGCGAGGTCAAGGCAATCTTCCAGTGCGGTCGTCTGGTGATTGACCAGCGTGCCTGCGAACTCTGCGTGAAAGTGGCAGACGCCGGTAAGATGGCCGCCGAGGCAGGCAAGTCGGGCATGTACCTGCTGTTCTGCGACTGCGAGAACAAAGCGAAAGGCAAGAAAATGTCGATCGTAGCAGCCATGACGCAAGGCGACATTCATAACCTGGAGGTAGGCAAGAACTGTATCTTCTACGACCGTGACGGTCTGGATTACGATGCAGTAGTGACGAAGATCATCGACAACCCGATCAGTATCCGTCAGGCCTTCTGGACTCCGTACCGCAAGTTTGCGAACTGGGTATCTGACCTGGTAAACAAATCGGTTGCCGAGAAAGAGAGCAAGGGTCTGGAAGATATGAAGGCTAACGCCACAACCGCAACGGAGAAAGCTAAAGAGAACGCCGAGAAAGGCAAGGCCGCCGAGCCCGCCAAACCCGCCTTCGACATCGCCAAGTTCGCCGGTATCTTTGCTGCCATAGGTATGGCCTTAGGCATGATTGGTACGGCGTTGGCAGCTGTAGCCAGCGGTCTGGCAGACCTTAAGTGGTGGCAGTTGCTGATCGTGTTCGCATGTATCCTGTTGGTGATCAGCGGTCCATCGATGTTATTAGCATACTTCAAGCTGCGTCGCCGCAACTTGGCACCGGTGCTGAATGCCAACGGTTGGGCAGTGAACGCCGAGGCTATCATCAACGTACCGTTCGGCGTAACGTTGACCTCGCAAGCCAAGTTCCCGCTGGTGAAGATAAAAGACCCGTTCAAGAAAGGTATGTCGGCGTGGGCCAAGTGCCTTATTACGTTGTGCGTTATTCTGCTGATTGCCTGCGGCGTGGGTTGCTACATGTATTTCACCCACACCGGTTACTTTGCACCCAAGGCTGAGTGCGAGCAAGTAGCAGCACCTGCACCTGCTGCCGAGCCTGCAGCATGCGCAGCAGCCGAAACAGAGGCAGCTCCTGCGGAATAATATGAGTTTGAAGAAAATAATTGTCTTACTATGGGCGGCAACGCTGCCCATAGTTTGTGTATGGTCGCGCAAGCCCAAGAAGGTTGAGCCCGAACCTCCGGTGATAGAAGAGACCGACAGCATCGACCTGGAGGAAAACGACGACTTTGAGGAGTTGACCGAAGGCATGCCGGCAGGCGTGCTGTCGCGTCTGGTGGGCGACACGCTGTTTGTGAACTGCAGCCAAGAGGAGTTGCCTCGCCACCTGATTGTGATGAGTGCCGACGGAGAGTGCTTGTACCGTCTGACGCCAACGATGCTGTGGGGCGACACGTCGAGTGTGCATCCGGCAGACAGTATCTATCCGCTATGGATGAATACACGCGTCAACCCGTACCAGACACCTGTTGACAGCCTGAAGGACAGCATACCCGTGTCGCTGAAAGGATTCGTCTATCCGCTGAAGAACCTGACGCATGTAACCTCTAACTTCGGTTTCCGCCGCTACCGTTTCCACTACGGGACGGACGTGAAAGTGCAAGTAGGCGACTCGCTTCGTGCGTCGTGGGACGGTCAGGTGCGTATCGTAGGTTGGGACCCGAGAGGCTACGGCTACTACGTGCTTATCCGTCACGACAACGGTTTGGAGACGATCTACGGTCACCTGTCGCGTCCGTTGGTGGAAGAGAACGAGCGTATCTACGCCGGTGAGGTTCTTGGCTTGGGCGGTAACACCGGCCGTTCGACCGGCAGCCACCTGCACTACGAGATACGTTATCTGGGCAACGCTATTGACCCGGCAACGCTCGTGGACTTTGACCGAGGCGCGCTACGCGTGCCGGAGGATTACCTGATCACGAAGAAAGGCACGTTCAAACACAACGAAGAGGTTAAGCAACTGAAGATGGCGCAATATCATAGAGTGCGTCAGGGCGATACGCTGTCAGGCATAGCACGCAGGTATCATACATCCGTTCGCACGTTGTGCCGGCTGAACCATATAAAAGAGACATCTATTCTGCGATTGGGGCAGAAGATCAGAGTGAGATAAGCAAAAGAGCCACAGGGTTGTGGCTCTTTTGTTTTGTTTGAAGTTGTTTGAGGGTGCACCTGTTTGAAGTTGTTTGAGGGTGCACCTGTTTGCGGGTTAGTAGCGGAACGATGATCCACCGACGAACTCTCGCAGGAACGATGTAGGCGGGATCTCCTTCTCGGGGATAGACTCGAAGTACGAGAGGAACTTATGGAGGCGGTGCGCCTCGGCATATTCGTCGCAATACTTGGGTACATCGGCAAGGATCGGCTCCGCGTGGCGCTTGAGTACCGCCAGCTCGAACAGCAGCGAAGAGTTGAACATTGCATCCGCCTCCTCTTGGAACGGATAGATCCATTTTTCCTCGCCCCGTCGCACAGAGGGGCAACGGGCAATCGTCTCACGTGCCGAATAACCGCGGTAGCGGAAGTCACGCACGATGCGTCGGATGAGGCGCACGTCGGTTGTAGGAATCCAGTTATGGTTGTCGAGGTTAACGGTGGTAAGCGATGATACGTAGATCTTGAACATCTTATCGCGAGGGGTGTTCGGCAGCAATTGCGGATTGAGTGCATGCAGTCCCTCCAGAATAACTACGGTGTCATCCTTCAGTTGGAGTTTATCGCCCTTGAACTCGCGTTTGCCGGTCTCGAAGTTGAAGGATGGCAGTTCAATCTCCTTGCCCTCCAACAGGTCAGCCACCTGCTGACGGAAGTACGGGAGGTCTAACGCCTCGATGTGCTCGAAATCCCAATCGCCGTTCTCATCCTTAGGCGTATCTTCGCGGTTGACGAAATAGTTGTCCATCGACAGCACGACAGGGCGAATGCCATTGACGAGCATCTGAATAGTCAGACGTTTGGAGAACGTGGTCTTACCTGAAGACGAAGGACCGGAAATGAGAACGAACTTAGGCATGCCGCCGGGCTTGTTGACAATCATATCGGCAATCTGACCAATCTTCTTCTCGTGGAGCGCCTCGGAAAGTTTGATCATCTCAAACGACTTGTTGCCCTTGCAGGCTTTGTTGAACTCGCCTACGTTGCTGATCTTGAGCAGTTTGTTCCAAGCAGTATATTCGTTGAATATCTCGAACATCTTATCCTGGTTGCAGGTCTCCTCAAGTTTGGTCGGGTCCTTGCGGTTAGGGATACGCAGGAGTATGCCCTCGTGGTAGGACTCAATCTTATAGACGTTCAGGTAGCCTGTAGAAGGCATAAGTGCCGATGTGTAGTAGTCGATAAAGTCGTCGATACGGAAATAGCGACAGTAAGGATTGCCGAGCGTCTCGAAGAGTGTTGTCTCTGCGTCATGACACTCCTTGAACAGGCGGATCACCTCTTTGGTCTGCTTCTCCTCGGTGATGATCGGTTTGTCGGCAGCGATGAACTCGCGCATCTTCGCATCGATAGCGGCGATCACCTCCTCGGTGATGGGCATATACGAGCCGTCGAAGTTCCGCAGCGTGCAATAGTAACCGCGGGATATTGGGTGCTCCACGCGCAGGTCGGTACGCGGATAGAGCGAACGTACCGCATAAGCCATCACCATCTCCAGCGTACGCACGTAGCAGCGCATACCTTCCGGACACGACGCATCGACAAACTCGATGTCCTTGGGCTTATAGACGAGGAACGTCAGGTCCTGAATCTTGTAATTGACTCGTGCGGCTACCACGGGATAAGGCAGATGCAAACCAATCTGGTGATAGACGTCCAGAAGCGCAGTACCACGTTGGATGTCGTAGTATTGCTTGTCGTTTTTGCAGTAAATGGTGACAGTATTTTCCATAACATATTCTGTTAGCAAGTATGATGTGTTTGACCAAACTTGGTCAAATGTAATTGCTACACCTTAAATTCTTTGGGTACGGGTGTCTCGAAGTGCACTACCTGCTCGGTGGCGGGATGGATGAACTCGAGAATGCGTGCGTGCAGACACAAGCGGTCAACGGGCGCAAAACTGTTGCCGTGACCGTACTTGCGGTCGCTGACGACAGGATGGCCGATTGAGGCGAGGTGCACGCGGATCTGGTTGGTGCGTCCCGTCTCGAGGTTAAGTGCCACGAGCGAGAGGCAGATCTTGCCGTCAACCATAGCCGCAGCAGGGATGTTGGCGCTGCCTTTGGCAGGTTCGATAGTACGTGTGCCGAGCACCTCGTAGTGCGTCACGGCTTTTTGTCCGCCATCATCCACGGGTGAGGAATACACCATGGCATTGCGTTTATCCTCGGTCAGCCAGGTGGTTATGGTGCCTTGAGGTTCGGCAAAGACGCCTTCGGCAAGGGCTATATAGGTACGTTTGGTGACGAGTTGACGCCAATAGGTGCGCATATACTCTTGCAGTTGTGGTGTCTTGGCGAAGACGAGCAGGCCGCTGGTCTCGCGGTCCAGGCGATGGACAACATATACATTGTTGCGCGGGTGTTGCCTGCGTACGTAGGCTTTGAGTATGGACAAGGCTGTTGTCTCCGCGCTATCCGGGTTGGTAGGCACGGTGAGCAGACCTTGCTTCTTGTTGACCACCAGGAGGTAGTCGTCCTCATATACGAGGGAGAGTTTGGGGTGGTGCAACGTGGTAGTGCCGGCTTGCGAGAGGATCGTCACTTCGTCGCCGGCATTGAGGGCTTGGTCGCCCCGTGTGGTGATTGCACCGTTCACCTGCACGCGCCTGGCACGCAGCAGTTGCTTGATGCTCGTAACGGACATACCGCCGAGCTTAGCCTGCATGAGTTCGAGCAGCGTGGTGGCTGCTATGGCGCGTAATATGGTGTTGTTCTTGCGTTTCATAGGGTGCTATAGATCCGCCGAATGTAGCGGATATATAAAAACGAGTCGAGGCGAGCGTGGTGCTCGCCTCGTACTTGCATAGTTTAGTTACGCTTGCGATTTCCGTAGCGTGACATGAACTTATCAACACGACCAGCCGTATCAACAAGCTTGGACTTGCCTGTATAGAACGGGTGCGAAGTGTTCGAGATCTCCAACTTGATAAGCGGATAGGTCTGACCGTCGATTTCGATGGTGTCCTTCGTGTTAGCGCATGAGCGGCTGAAGAACTGTGTACCATCCGACATATCTTTGAATACTACTACACGGTAGTTTTCGGGATGAATTCCTGCTTTCATTGTAATTAAGAATTAAAAATTACGAATTACTCAGCAGCAGCCTCAGCTACTACGTTAATCTTGATGGTTGCCTTAACCTCGCGGTGCAGACGGGCTGTAGCCTCGTACTCGCCGAGTTGTTTGATAGGCTCAACGGTGATCACCTTCTTGTCCACCTCAATGCCCTGTGCAGCCAGAGCGTCAGCGATCTGCTGGGTGGTAACCGTACCGAAGATCTTGCCGTCCTCGTTAGCCTTGGCGGGAACGTTGATTACAGTTGCAGCGAGTTTCTCAGCCAGAGCCTGAGCGTCAGCCAGAAGTTTGGCGAGCTTGTGAGCCTGTTGTTTGAGGTTCTCGGCGAGTTGCTTGCGGTTGCTCTCGTTGGCAATGATAGCCAGCTTGTTCGGCAGCAAGTAGTTACGGCCGTAACCGTCGCGTACCTTAACGATATCGTTTTTGTAGCCCAGGTTGGCTACGTCTTGAATCAGAATGATTTCCATAATCTTGAGAAATTAAAAATTAAGAATTAAAAATTAAAATTACCTCTGATGATTACTTCATCATATCCGTTACGTAAGGCAGCAGAGCCAGGTGGCGAGCTTTCTTAACAGCCTGAGCAACTTTGCGCTGGAACTTCAGCGAAGTACCGGTGATACGGCGGGGCAGGATCTTGCCTTGCTCGTTCAGGAACTTCTTGAGGAACTCAGGGTCTTTGTAATCCACGTACTTGATACCGGCTTTCTTGAAGCGGCAGTACTTTTTCTTCTTCTGATCCGTCTGTTTCGGGGTCAGGTAGCGAATCTCTTCATTCTGTGCCATGATTAAGCCTCCTCTTTTTTAGTGTGGTTACGACGTTTCTCAGCATACTCAAAAGCATACTTGTCAAGACGGGTTGTGAGGAAGCGAAGCACGCGCTCATCACGTGTGAACTCAGTCTCGAGCTTTGCAATGAAGGCAGTCTCGACATCATACTGCAGTACGCAGTAGAATCCGGACGTCTTAGCTTGGATAGGGTAAGCGAGTTTGCGCAAGCCCCACTCCTCACGGTTCAGGATGGTGCCGCCATTCTGCGTGAGAAGGTTCTCGAATTTGTCGACCGCTTCCTTCATCTGTGGCTCAGACAAAACGGGAGTAAGTACGAAAACGGTCTCGTAATGATTTACCATAATGTTTTGTAAATTAATTTAAATTAGTTATTAATCATCGCGTTATTGCACCTAATAAGGCGCATTCACACAACTCCCCGCGCAACCTGTCAAGGTTGTGGTGGGAAGAGCGGAGGAACTCGTCGCTTTTATGCCGCCGCGCGGCATCTGATGCGACCGAGTATCCGAACGCGACGCAAAGGTACAAATTTATTTTTTTATTACCAAATCTTTCGATAAAAAAGCCACGGCGACTTGTCAATTATTCACTTTTTTGCACCTGCACGTTGCAAACCGGTGTGCCTACGTGCGTGTGTACATCTATCATACGTGCATGTGCGCACTTTTGGTAAATAAGTCTCGGGTTAACTTGCTTTCAATTTGCTTTTGCCTACGTCTTGCCTTCCTCTCACCACCTTTTAGGGATAAGCGGAAGTGGCGGATTGCGTTCACAAATTGAGCAAATTAATCAAAGAATTTCTTTTAGTCAAAAATTATCCACAATTATCCAAAATAGTAGTGCGACGGTAGGTGATGGCAAGGTAATGCTAATGTGATGGGAACGAGTATTGTCAATGATTAACACGACAACGAGTCGATAACGACACGTAAACGACACGTAAACGAGACGTAATCGACACGTAAACGGGTGCTACTGTTATCCTACTGTCAGAGCGATTAGCTCCCGATAAGTGCTAAACAACTACCAAGGAACAATTATCTACGCGCCCTCACATCCGCGCGAGGCGAGTTAATTTTTTTACATGACCAAATTGACCATTTTGACCAAGTTCGCGTCAATTTGGTCAATTTAGTCAATTTGGTCACATGAAATTTTTAAGACTGTCTTATCCTGAAAAAAGTAGACACATTGTGAAACAATAAAAAAGTCTACATCATGGATCGACAAAAAATGCGCTTTACTCGTGAGCAACGGATGGCGATAGTTCGCGAGTATGAAACAAGTTCTTTGACAGGTGCAGAATTAGCAGTCAAATATGGGTTTAAGTACCCATGTTTGATAGCGACATGGCGAAAAAGGTTAGAAAAACCTCCCATTTATTTGCAAAAG